>Ga0214479_100437_pt1 | contig 24551 bp, 19 predicted proteins | sample M1_20Mar14CPVII9_5_FD_165054 | JGI IMG/M metagenome (GOLD analysis project Ga0214479, IMG submission 165054) | Marine eukaryotic communities from Monterey Bay, California, United States - M1_20Mar14CPVII9sort6BwellE14 | ecosystem: Environmental > Aquatic > Marine > Unclassified | place: USA...
GATGAAGATAATAGTGAAGATGAATTTGATACCCGATATGTTTGCCGAGTACCTGTTAGATCAGTACATTCAATATTACGTCCAAGGAAAGGAGTGTGTTCACTTCGTATCCGTAGTGAAGGTATGGATGATAAGGGTAATTACTTTGGTTTGAACCAGAAGAAGAAAAAGAAGAAGAATCGTAATCGTAGTCGATCAAGGGATGATCATCAAGATGATGATGAAGATGACGACGACAATGAAGACAGGGGAAGAAGACGCCGTGGTTCAATGTCAGCACGTGAACGTAGTCGATCCCGTAGTAAGAGACGTAAACAAAGTAAAATGAAGAGGAATAATCATGAGAATGAGGATGGTAATAATGACGATTCAATCTCCAAGAATACAGACAAAATGATGTTATCCTTTGAATTCTTCATTGAACGGCCAACACCAAAATCCAATGGTGATATGAATCCAAACAATAATTCCATGATGAATGGGGGTATATTCCGTGTACTGCACAAAGTGGGTGTAACTGATGCTAATGGTATTACATTATCAGCCTCGATTGCCGAACGTCGTACTCGGTCTGAGATTGTATCACATCCTAGGTTGTGGCTACGATTACTGGATCCATTACGCCGTACAGCCGAGGTGGCCTTGACAATTGATGATGAACTCAAGGTTGTAACTGCTACATCTTTTCATCCTGGTGAGATTCAACAACAGGGTAGTGGTGGTGGAGTTGGAGGTGAACAAAATGCAGTATTACAAGCGGCAGCAGCACGAAATGCAGTACTCAAGACGGAAACTAGCACGGGTGCCGAGGAGTTTGACGAATATGACTTTCGTTCTAACAGGGGCAAAAAGAAGCAATCAAAGAAGAAGAGGGGGGATGATAATGCTGCTGTGAGTGACGAGTCTGAAAATGAGAGTGAACAAAATGTTGAAGAGGAAGAGGAAGACTATGAAAAGGAAAGCGAGAAGCCACCAATGGATGTGAATGAGAAGGTGATTCTGGTATTCAGTATCAAGGAGGCAAAGGTATGTTTATGTTCATTTGTGTTGCTTCTCAGGAACCATGATAAAGTCTCTAATTCTATTTGATTCCTCTTCTCTGTCCCCAGGCAATGCTTCAGTACTGTGCACAGAACAACTCTGCCTCCTATGATGATGACGATGAGGGTGTCATCTTATCATTTCACTGGGGTGGTAGACCAATTGTTATTGAGAATGACGGGGACTATTTCTCCGGTGAGCTTGTTTTAGCTACTTTGCATCATGGTATGATTGCGTCCAACATTACTGTCGGAAGTTAGGACAATGTAGCAAGGATAGAAGAAGCATAGAGGAAGAGAAATTGAGATTGTCAAGACACAGGTTGTGATATAGGTTCCTTGACGGTTCTCAGCTGCTAAAAAAGATATGATTTGTTCAAATAGATAATCTAATTTAGTTGAATGCATACTATATGTATCAGTAAACTACTGAATGTAATGAATGAAAGGATAGGACGACGAGCCGTACTTTATGAGCTTTTGAACGGATAGAAAACATCCTTAGTACTTTTTAACTACTGCTTTGCAATTTGCTGACTCGAAAGTAGACCTCTCTTGATAGAGTATTATCGGTGCATGGATGGATAGATCCTATTACAACACTCTTCTATATAATATATAATCATGTCTTTGTCGGATGAAAGGACATCTCTTACCTCTGACGGGGCGAGAAAAGCATATGACAATGTTGACACTGCGGCCTCGAGGTTAGTAATTTTTGTTGTTGAACAATGATATGCTATGTGGTTTGCTCGGTATGGCGTGGCTGCATTTTATATTCTTCTAAACATTATCCATAATTTTTATATTGTTGCAGAGATTTTCATGATACCCGCCATGATGTATCAACAGAGATGCATCAAACAGAAGGAGGCTTCCTTAAACCATTGATATTTGGTGGTTTGGATGGTATACTTACCTCATTCGCTATAGTAGCCGGTGCTGCTGGTGGTAATATGGCTGTGCCAGTTGTTCTAGTTTTAGGGTTTTCCAATATATTTGCTGATGGTAAGTTGGTGTTGTATTATACACAGTACAGTTGTTGTTTTTATTCAAGTATCAAACTTTAACACATGTTGTGTGTTGTTTTCAATATACAAGCACTTGCAATGGGTGTCGGTGAATTCCTTAGTTCAAAAGCTGAGAATGAATGGATATTGAGTGAAAGAAGAAGGGAGAATTGGGAGATGGAAAATTGTAAGTTGTGTTGCAATGCATATCATAAATGGTTTATGTGTGCATAAGATGTGTCTAATTTATTTCACCCCCTCCCTTCCTCATATCAGATCCCGAAGGAGAGATACGAGAGATGATAGATATTTATGAAAGTAGAGGTATGAATAGAGAGGATGCCACACAGGTTATTGAAACAATGGCAAAGTATAAAGATTTCTTTGTAGATATCATGATGACTGAGGAGTTAGCATTGCAAGTACCAGAAGAGGATCATAAAATTGAAAGTATGAAGGAGGGAGTGGTCATGTTCTGTGCTTTTGCTACATTTGGTTCACTACCGCTGTTAGGATATGTTATTATCCCAGCACTATTTCCAACTCTCGGTGAAGAGGTACTATTTACTGCGGCATGCATAATAACAGGACTGGTATTGTTTGGAATGGGCTGGTAAGTCTATTTAATGTTTGATATGAAAGGAGGGAAGAAGAAAAAGCGTAACACTCATTTGGCATGGAGTCAGAAATACTGCATCGCCTTCCAAAGTTGCGCAATAGAAACATTAGATCGGACTTTCACTTTTCTCATCACTCGATTTGTAACAGTGGTGTAGCCATTCTGTCCCCTACATCTCGTCATTATTTGTACTTTATTCACTCTAACCTCTTTTTGACTTTTTTCATTCTATACACACAACAACGTGTAGTGTTAAAAGTATCTTTAGTGCAGCCAATTGGTTCATGTGTGGCCTAGAAACACTTCTTCTCGGTGGTGCATGTGCAACAGTGGCCTACACAATCGGTCAATTTGTAGATGGACTGATAGCAACATCTGAGTAGAGATTTGAGACATTTGTCGAAAGAGGAAAGGAGAGAAGTGAAGTATAGACGCGACTGCTTTACATAGAATGATTCTCTTCATTTCAACTCGATGGTTATATGTACATTACTGGCGCCATCTACTCTTGATATGTTATGTAGGCGCAGCACAGCTGGTTCATCATAGTTCATTAGCAAGTATCGAATAGAGTTATTTGAGGTATCAACCACCCATCGTATATAGCCGAGTGTTCATGAAACAAGCTACCATCTTCTCCTTCGAGTTCTTTCAAGTTTCTGTTTGCTGTATTTATCATTTTATATCTCTTTTCCGCCTGCAGTCTTAGTTTGAGATTAGATACTGGTCCCAGACGAGCACTTCGTCGTCTCGTTCGTATCAACTGATTCTTCTTCCGCATTGCTAAATGTATGTCGTGATCGGTATAGTCTGCATCCTTAAGCATTCTTTCCCTCTGATCATGTGAGAGGTACAACCTCTTCTTCTTGTTTCCCAAGTCTCGAGACCTTTCATATGTACTTAGCCTTCTAATATAAGGTGAAGAAATAGGTGAGCCAAGCCCAATTGACGGACCAAGCATTCCGCCGGGATTGTCAGATATTGTCGTCGAGTAGAATTGTATTTCTACAGTGTCAAATCTCGTCTGCTTCTTCATCTCCGTGTATTGTATTACTCTCTTCTTATGTTGTGTATATCCAAATTATGAGCGTACTCTTTATGTGATCAACCCCTTCTTGCCTTAGCCAGCTCAGAGAGTGAAAGAGTCTTGCTTGATCGAGCTTGTGCTTTCCTTTGAGGTCGATACGTAGACCTACATAAAACTAAGGACCCCCAGGCCAAAGACACACCACCAAAAAATCTGCTGCTGATATCATCAATAACAGCGCTGATAATATTATAGATAGTATCGATAGGCTCCTATTCCGTAGCCGAACTGAAACTGACAGGGAAACATAGGCAAACTGCAAAGGTATAGAAGCACTGAAAGAATGAATAATGATGAAGAAGAGAAATTAGGCAGTTATAGCAATTTAACTGATCATATCAATATCGATGTTATGAATACTAATAACAATAACAATAACGGTAAACCCCCACAACCCGCCACTGTGGCTGCAAATTCAATCCATTGGGATGTAGAGGAAGGTATGTATTGTGTATCTACACATTTTGCAATATATTTTTGTGCACATCTTATGTCTCAACTCTATTTTGCAATAAAATATGCATCACCAGATCATCTACTTTCATATTTCCTCGGAGCAAATGATGGTGCATCTCATGACAGCAATATACCCGCTGCAGATATTGCAGTAGAACAGCAACATCAACAACCTGCTGCTGCTCAAATGATGCCTACATCCATTTTACGATCGTCTTCTCAACCAAACAGTATACATGCAAATAATAAAATGGTTGGAAACCTACCAAATACCTCTCCCTCATTAGAAAGCTTTGTTAATGCCAGAGCTAGGGATAGTTCGGGCGCGCTTACCAATAACACAGGTACCTCGATGTCAATGGGCACTCTCCCCACGCCACACTCTGTGCACTTTTATGATGAACAGTATCCACCTCAAGCTGTACCTTCGGCAGCTGCTGTGGTGATGCCATCTAACTTCCAGGGATCAATGCCCAAGGTACCATCTCGCACATCTAATGCATCATCTAACGGATCATCGTCTTCATCTTTGGCTGCAATGGCCTCTGCAATGGCTCTTGGAAATTCTCATCAAGTTATGATGATGCAACAAAAGCTTCAAAATCGTGCTGACCAGGTAGTGTCAGGTGTGCAGTATCAAGCTTTAAACAGTAACATATCACCCATTACACCGGTAAATATGATGATGGGTTCTCCTAGTGGACAGGAATTTATGATGCTACCCCCTCCCACGCAGAGTAATAATATGATTGCACAAATGGCTCAAAATATCGGAGGACAACAACAGCAGCATCAGCAACATCTCATGAATCTTCAGCAGAATATGCTAATGGCTCAGGCACCTATTTCAATGAATACCCAAGTGCCAAACAATGCATCCCAACAACAGCAGCAACAACAAACTAATTTCCTACCTCAAATGAACCCACCCAATCAACCATTGAGTACTATGCAAACTCAAACTTATGCAAAAGGGGGGTTTCCGGATCCCCAATCTGTCACGAGTTCCGTCCTGGCAGCTCAGCCGCCACCACAACAGCAACAATATCCTGAGTTGCCTCAGCAGCCAATGAGTCAACCACATCTTCCACAGCAGCAGCAGCAGCAGGGTCAACAGATTCAAATTGGAGTCAATGGCCAAACTATACCCATCAATGCGGTGCCGACTGCAAATGGCGGATTAGTATATCAAATAGATTCAAGTGTTGTACCCACCGCAGGTCTTCGATACTTTACCAAGGCAATCAATGATGTGTCAAAGCCAGAGGAGAAGAAGAATGTTGATCCACAAGTCATGGCCGAGAAACGAGCGCAACGACTAGCTCGTAATCGTCAATCTGCACGGAATAGCCGGCGGAGGAAGAAGGAACACCTTCAAAACTTGGAAGCAAAGGTACAGAAGTTGCAATGCGAGTTAGAGTCTGAGGTGCGGAGTAAAGTCAGTAGCATGGAAGAGGGGCTTATGAAACAACGAGAAGGCATGATGGAACAGTGGCTTGCCAATCAGTCGTCACATTCTGCTTCCCCCGACAAAGAGCAGGAAGGTGACGATGAAAGACGAAAACAGCTGGCACTAATTCTACAAGAAACGGGCGTTAACTGCCAAATCCGCCGTGCGGTAGTAGCACATCAATACAATATGCTTCGTAACACCTTCCTGTCTCCAATGAATCATTACTCAGTATGGATGCTATTGCAGTCGGCTAGTTTCTTCACTGAAGCTGCTCGTCAACGAGATGCCACCGCAGCCGCGAGTAATGAAGCTGTTGACAAGGTTAATGATCGTGCCAACTCCAAGGCAATAGGAGAGGCCATTTACAATGAAGATAAAGAACGTGTTGGTCGAGTGATATCGAATTCCAACGATGGGTTGAAGACGTGGCCCCTGTATTGTCATGAGATAACTATGACGATGGAACAAGAGGAACGGATCGTCGACCAATTACACGTCAAGTGAGTGATTATTTGCTCAGTCTCCCGTTGTCTGTGTGTGTATGTTTGCATCCTCTAACACTATCTTCATTCATCCATCTTTACTATCAATACACAGAGCCAAGAACACTCCCCAACTCGAGGAGAAACTTCAAAATATAAAAACAGCCACCGATGCCACCCGTCACCTTCAGAATGCTATGCAGTGTCATACCCAATTAGCAGCAAAGCGTAACGAGACTCTCCTTCTTGAAATACTCACTCCAACTCAAGCAGCAATTTTCAAGGAATGGTTTAAGAAGAATAAGGACATGTGTAAGGCTCTAATGGAAATGGAGCTTGCTGCTGCTGCTGCCGACTCCTCTAATGTTCAGAACGAGAGTACCCTTGGTGGTGTATGCAAGCAATTGGATGATATGAGATTGACATACTAGAAGATTCTTGTGTGTAGATAGTCATTGGGCTGAAGCAGGGTTGAAGCTTGCTTGCTTATAACAAAACTAGAGTATTGATTTTGTTAGCTTGTAATGAGCAGTGTGTACCTCTACTATTCCTATTACACACCCTTTGTCTTCATGATTTTATATGGTAGGATTGACAGGATACCTTTTAAGGGTGTCCTTTTGGTACCTTTTTATTAACAAACTTTGAAGTAAGTGTTGGTACGTATGGCGGTGATATTGATAGTAATTGCAAACTCACTGGAGCATATTATTTATTGCTGATACAACAGATATATTCAGTTTTTAAACGCTCTTTCGATTAGTAGTATTACAACGATATCAAAAAAAACAATCGCATATCATTATTGCAATCAGCTTCTACGCTTTTTTGTTTTGTGGTTATACTTATATTACAAAACGATAGATATCAATAAAAATGATGGCAATATCAACAGATGACGAAGATCTCCCTGCTAGTCAGCAGCAGCCAATGGATGTAGATAATACTACTACTACAAAAACAACTGATAATACCAAGAAAAATAATGTTGAATATGAGTTACCATCACTAATTATACCAATCACAAGTTCAACAAATGGTAATAATTACACCTCACCAACTAAAACGGGCACAACAACAACAACACCACCATCCTCTGGACTATTTATTGAAATATTTCCTGAGGAAATATCATCCATCCGTCCAAATACATTAGCAACTATATTAAAAGATGAACGTGCTCCATTAAAAACATGGTGTGATGCCTCCTTACTTTACATGAAGGCTGGTAAACGCGAGAAGGAGAGTTGTGACTTATTAAATGCCGCAGTTGATACCGATGAGGTAATGAGTGGTTCTAATACGAATGATCGATTACGTGTATTAGCATCTGCCGGTATTGCCGCATTAGAACAGTCGAATAATCAGATTACTGATGGTAGTTCCGAGGTTCCCGTCGGATTAAGTTTACTTGATACGTTATTAGAAGGTAGTAAGGCAGCCGAAAAGCGAAATGAAGATCAAAAAGAAGAATTACGTGCCTTAGCAGATACCCGATTTACAAAAGCAGATAGTATTAATCAAGTTAATCCAATGACATGGATTGGTCGGGGAATGTTAAACTTGGCACAAGGACGGTTGGACCAGGCCCGATTCTTCTTTGAAAATTTAACATTACGTGAATGTGGTGAGATATTACCAGCACTAATTGGTATGGCGGGTGTTAAGTATATGGAAAAGGATTATAATGGTGCATTGGAATTGTATGGTAAGGCTATGCAGAAATATCCAGTGCAAAGTGGAGCGCCCACACGTGTTGGTTTTGGTATGGCGTGTTATCGTCTTGGACAGATTGATCGTGCCAAGGCCGCGTTTCGTAGGGCGCATGATATTGATCCCGAGAATGTTAACGCGTTAGTGGGTATTGCAATATTGGAAATGGGATCATTAGATCAAGATGTGTTAGACCCGGCTGAGTATCGTAAAAAGGCTGAGAATATTATTAAAATGATATCAATGGCAAATTTATGTGATCATACGAATGCTCAAGTTCAGAATCATTTGGCGAATCATTACTTTTGGAAGTGGACACCGGTGCCTGGTATGGTGAAGGTTGAACGTGGATCGAATGTAGTTACGGGAAATATGGCAAGTAGTTTAGAGGGAGGGGATCGTATTAGGATTGGACATGACTTTGAAACGTTGGTAGTTTTAGATGGTGATGAAGGAGGAGATGATAACACCTTCAAGATTAAGGATACTTGGAAGTTTGATTCAGCAGGTAAGTGTTTTATTATTTGTATGTGTGACCTTCTCGGTGTGCAACTACTCTCAACTCATGTTACATCAAATACCTCACACACCTACACAGCTAATCTCAAGATTTGGAAGAAGGATTACGATCGTGTTGTTTCTCTTGCCAAGGGGGCGTATAACAGCACCAACATTCCCGAAGTTCAGGCTGAATCTCTCTATATGCTTGCTCGCGTCTACCACGCTCAGGGTGATATGGAGCAGGCAAATAAGTTTTATGACAAGGCATGTGGACTTTCACCTGATCTTAGTCCTGCACGCTTTGGGTTGGCACAGACGTTGATTTGGGATGAATCTTATGACGAGGCTTCCGCCCATCTTCGTTTGTTGTTAGGGACGTGTTCTAATGCAACAGATGCTCTAGCCGCCCTTGGTCTTCTCGAGGTTAAGTCCGGAAAGGATAGGAGAGAGGCATTTGTATATCTTAAGAAAGCAATCGACTTGGATCCATTCAACTCGGATTTGATTCTGATTGAGGCATTGGCATTGCAGCAGCATGAAAGTGATTATCCCCTTTCACTTGATAGGTATCGTAAGGCTGTTCGACTGCTGGAGGCGCAATCAAAGGTTGTCCCCGCTGATGTTTTGACAAATATGGGTGTGTTATGTCATGAAACAAAGCAGTATGATGAGGCACTGGAGATGTATGGTAAGGCATTGAAAGCAGTAGAAACTGAGAACCAACAAGGAAATACAGATGAGAGTGTGAAAGAAACGTATGTACGGCACAAGGATAATAAGCTGTTTTGGAAGTATGTTGATACTGATTTTCGCGTGAAGCCCTGTGCCGAGGAGAAGACAAAACTGACAGTGGCTAGTTCTCAAACTGATGTCGAATCTCTTGGTATCAAGGTAGGAGATGATATCTCATTAGAAGATGATGTCGAAACAACAGTTAAAGACATCTCAAAGGGTGATGACGGAACGATTCAACTCACTGCTAAGGATAGTGTTGATCTGGAGAAAGAGAGCAAAGTTTCAGTCAAGCAAAGTAATGGAAGGCTTGAAGATCCTGCTTCAGTCTCGATTGTATTTAATCTCGCAAGGCTTCATGAGTCCTCTGGTCGTATCGTCCCTGCGGTGGAACTTCACAAGGCTATCCTCAAGCATCACCCATCATATGTCAATAGCTACTTGCGTCTTGCATGTATTGCTAGGGACTGTGGATCATTGAAGGATTGCTCCGAGTGGCTGAAAATGGCTGTTGCAGTAGCGCCAGGAGACCCTGAGGTGTTGACCTTGGTTGGAAATCTTCACTTGTCTTTATGTGATTGGGCTCCTGCCCAAAATGTCTTTGATCAACTACTACAGCAGAAGGTACCCAAGGTTGAAGCGTATTCTATGCTAAGTCTTGGAAATATCTATTTCAATAACCTTAACACCCCGAAGAAGTACTCCAAACACTTGCAACATGCTGCCGATTTCTACAGACGTATCCTACAGAAGGACAAGGCTAATGCATATGCAGCGAATGGACTTGGGACAGTACTTGCCGAGAAGGGTGAGCTTTTCAAGGCAAAGGAGATTTTCAATAGGGTGAGGGAGGTTTCTGGAGATACTATTCCAGATGCTTTATTGAATCTTGGTCATATATACCTCGCACAGAAGAAGCATCCTGAAGCTTTACAAATGTATCAAAGCTATGCAACTCGTACAAGATCTTCTTCTGGTGCACAAACTACAAGCAAGAGTCAAGATGATGACGAGGCCGAGGTATTGTTGTTCATTGCATTCGCCTACTTTGACTGGGCTCGTCAAACTGAATTGTTTAATAATGCCAAGGCAGCACCTGCTGATGAACGCTACCGAACATGTATTGAGTACATTGAGAAAGCTATGAAGAAGAGTAAACGAGAGAATGTCACCCTCCGCTACAATTGGTGTCTAGCCAAACTTCAAGCTGCTAACTGTGTACTTCAGAAAGTAAATAGGAACATCCGAAGGACAGCACAAGAAGTTAAGGATGCCTTGAATGGTTTGGAGGAGAGTTTACCCATCCTTCAAACCATGCTTCAATGGAAAGAAGAGGGTCGTAAGGTTGCTATTAGCAAGGGTATGCTTCAAGGAGTTGTGAATCAATGTAAACATAACATTGATAGTGCCAAGTCTCATCTTAAGGAAGATCTACAGAAAGAGAAGGACGCAGAGACTTTGCGTAACTTTCAGCGTCTTGATGCTGAAACCAACGAGAAACAGAGAGCTCTCCAACAGCAGTTAGAGGAAGAGGAGGAAACAAGGAAAATGGAAGAAAGTGAACAAAGAGCAAAGCAGAAGATGGAACGTGTGGCACAGTTACAGGATGGTTGGAAGGCTGAGGCTGCAACAAAGGCAACACCCAAAAAGAAGGGTAAGAAGGGTGATGCACCACCTGGTGGTGTTGACGATGAAGCTGGAATCTTCGACACTGAGGTATCCACAGCCAATGTGGCTAATCTGTTTGACGATTCAGATGATGACGACGATGATGATAATAGCAATACAAAGAAGACCGAAGAAAAAGCTGGAGACGGTGAGCCACCGAAGAGCATGACACAACAGAGTGATTTGTTTGGTGACTCTAGTTCTGAAGAGGAGATGGAAGATGAGCCTGCTTCGAAAAAGAGAGAGAATAGTGATGATAGCAATGAGGAAGAGCCTGCGTCAAAGAAGGCAAAGGTTGATGAAGAAGGAGGTGACTAGGGGTTGTAATTGCTGATTAGTTCACTTTAATCTAAGTAGATGTGACCATTACCTATATCAGCAGTCATGTATTGTGGTAGCCGCCTTGACCTGTATGGATATTAGCATCGTGAGCAGCTTTGCTACTTTCTTCATCCTTGTAGAATTGCCGTGCAACAAACCGTTTGTGTTTTGCGTCTGCTTTGCAAAATGCATTATACACAACAAAGTTGGTCTCGTTTGCTCGTTTCTCAGCGTCATGACATAGTTCATTGTTCTCTTTGAGTAGGAAGGATAAAATGAAGTCTTCGATCACTCTCGGCTTCACATTGAAGTCTCGATCAGCCCATCTGAATTTGTTTATAACCTTGCTCGTCTCATTCATCAAGCAGTGCCGCTCAGCCTCTTCATCAGATCGATCTATCTCTAAACAGAGAGGTACACTCTCTCTGTCCAGCGGATAACCAATATGATTAAGAACCGTTTTACTGAATATGATACCAAGAGGTGTTGGACAGTGTGTCGTTGCTTGTATGAAGTATGAAATGGTTAGAGGAAACAGTGTGAGAGGGAAGTCGCAATTATATTTCATGTTTTGTCATCATTCAGCTAAAGATTCAACCCATATCCTGACGTTCCTACTTACCAACCCAAGCTCCCCAAAGATACCAAGGCACCCACGGTAGCAACTCTAAGATATATCCATGTGTTGGTAGAAGTACACCTTGAGTTAGCTGAGCTCCATGAATACCGACGAACGCTTTAGTGAAGCAAGCCGATAGAAACAGAGTTGAGACATATGCATTTGCGATACTAAAGAGACAAGGTTTGAGATCATCTTACTCACCATGAAGAGATCGATGCATCAAGAATTGTTCCTCTGATGTCTTTGCTTCTTCAACATCTACTTTGAGACATACTATCTTGTACCGTCTATACTTTTTATCGCACATTTCTATCGCATCATCAATATTCAACCATATTCGACGATACTTTCGATGTGCCAGACCGATAAACTTATATCCATCAATATTAGTGTCATGTATTCCTTTATCAACTAAGATTTGAGTTTGATATTGTCGTATCTTGTAATCAAGATCTTTGTCTTTTTGAGAATATGTAACTAACAAATCTCGTCTCAACTTGCGATAGGCTATGCAGTTGGCGTTATCCCATTGACAATCACTCTTTTTGTTTTGTATATTACCTCTTGGCTTTATCGTATATTCCGTTTCTATTCTGTCATTATTGTCATCATTACTAGTATGTGAAGTCAATGTTGTTATATTGTGTGCAGTAACGTCGTAGCCACAAAATATAAGCTTTCTATAGCATTGACACGAGTCGGAGTCTTCATTATAAGATGACATCAACTTCACGAAGTTGTGAAATTGATTATTATTTGGTAAACCCGATAGAAACAGCTTATGTCCCTCCAACAGATCCTTTCTCTTGTCAACAAAGTGTACATAGGTCTGTATATCATTATTTGACTTAGGTGGATAGTCACGCATCCACTGATTCAATCCGAGCATAGTTCGGCTATAGAATTCACCAATCATGTGGTTATACGCACTCTGAACCACTAAATGATATGGTGTTTCTGAATATGAACACTTCGTTTCATCATAATACCAATAAGATGATGACTTGACATCAAACTTAATATCCTTATTTATGAATATATCATGTCCAAAAGAGTCAACAATCTCTGTTCTATTCAATACCAATCGAATAGTTGGTTGATATGTATCTTTATTGTTTGTTGGTGCATAAAACCAATTATCATTTTGACTACAGATATTATCTACATGTATACAACTAGACATTGATTTTTCCCAGAAGTCTTCGTGAGGAGGTAGCGGAGGTGCTCCTGAGCCTTCAATGAAGTTATCTAATGCGTTGCCGTTGTTATTTGTAGCGCTACTGAGTAGTTGTCTATAACTTCTGATTACACCAATACTAACTGCAATGAATAATATTAATACTAGTAATGACGAGTTTCTCCTTCTTATTCTGCCCTGTCTAGCAGCAATATGATGTTTGAGAAGATGTACTAAAGGATTGCTTCTCTTTTTTGACCTAGTAGTAACTTCATTCATTGTTGCAATATAAGATAACTATGTATTTTCCTCACTGCTGCTATCTCACCAGCTAATGCCAATCCATCCATTATATTGGTAGATCTACCTATCTACATTGCCGCCATCCAACTATTAGCTAGCATGAGAAAATTATGAGAGTATGAGGAGATTGAGTATTGAGAGATATAACTCCTCGCCTCGTTATCACTCATGAACATCATTCAATAAGAATCAGTACACAATGTGCAATCTTTTATTACGCATAGGGCATAGCTACCAAGCGGCGGGTATTATAATGATGTTTCTGATTGTGTTTGCCCGTGACATGAGCTCGCTGAAGGGTGTTGTTGGTGTTGTTGTTGTTGTTGCTGCTGCTAAGAATTGTATTGTATCGACGTACTGGTGATCGATATCGGTATATCGGTAGTTTATCACTATTTCCATTGGTGGTGAATGCCCAGGAGTTTGGATTTCTATGGATAGTCGATAGTCGGTAGGTAGTTAAGTACCAATACACATAATCGAAAATTCAATGATGACTATTAATCAATCAGAATGGATATACTCTACATTCATATCGAGGCAATTATTACCAATCAATTCATATATACATGAATTTCCATCTGTGCCGTGGTTAGTCGAGTTCTTCATTGCCTCTTGTGGATATGCACATAATCCAGTAATGTTTCCAATGTGGCCTATCATCATTTACACACTAACACATAGAGGTCTTTCGAATACATCAATAATGACTTCAACAATACATGCACCAAACAAGTTTCAGATGGACTTGATGGAATTAGATCATGGAGTAGTTGTCAATACATTATTATACATATCAACAGTGATTATCACATTGTTATTTACCGAGATTAGCAAAGCTTCTTTTGCAACAACTAGACCAAGTATACCCTCTCAAGGCCAACAACAGTGGAAACGAAGATATGGCAAATTGATTGCATCATTAAAATCAAAACATTCATTCCCAAGTGGTGATTGTGCACAGGCAATGAATGTTTGTATGTTTCTATATAGATATGTTCCTCTTGGTAGGATGCATGGTAATGCTTTACCAATTACTCACTTATTATTTGGAGTGTATCTTCCAGGTGTCGCATTTGCAAGAGTATTTTATAAATGCCATTGGATTGAAGATTGTATAGGTGGGATATTATTATCATACACATTGCATTTGACATTGATACCTACCATTGCAAACAAGATAATACAGCTTTCTCCTTTGTTGTTTGATAAAGTTAAGTGGATATAGTTGCTATTCAGCTTTCATTCACAACAGTGACTGACTATACAAGCTAGATAATATCTACAAACTAAATCAAATACTAGAAAAAGTTTATATCTGTCTATGTAATCATTCATCTCAAAGGGGCGTTGATTCATTCACATATGAACAACATAGCCCCAATTCATCTTTCTCTCTCATCTTTCTCTCATCTAATATCTAATCACTCAAGGATCTCGCTTCTGCTTTGGTGAGATGTCTTCATTCTTTTCACTAGTAGGAAGAGGAGTGGGCAGCCGAGGCGTGCTCAGGGACTTGCGCATCTTTTTGCTCTGCACATCAAAGTCCCAATGCTCAAGTTGTCTTCCATGTGCCATCTTACGGAACTTGCGTACACGATTATCGGCTTGAATTAATACATAAACACTTGGCCAAACATAGTCAATAATGAATTGCCTTTCAGTCCAATTGGTTGGATGCAAGTAGGAGGCAACATCATCACGTAGCATGAGAACAGCCCAACCCTCGTGATTATCACATTCAGACAGACGATCAAGTGTAAGGTTTAATACAACATCACGCAGAGATTTGATCTTTGTAATTCGTTTACGACGTTGTCGAAACCAGGTGACGAGTCTCACAAATACCATGAAGCCGATGGTATAAAGCGGATATGCCCATAACAAGTGCCAGACTTTGTTGACTGCAAATGCCATCACTGCCAAAGCAGAGTTACAAAAGAATTGTAACAACTCAATGGCGACTAGTTTTGCCGTACATCCAAATGGAAGAGGTAGAGAGTTGGGTAATACGCCGTCCCCAAGACCTAATGCATCCACATCATCTTCATCGTCACCTGATAGTGCTCCAAATCGTACCAACTTTGAATCAAATACCGGACGAAGCCAAATTAGAATATCAGGCTTTAGATCAACATTCTCCTCCTGATCCTCAGTAGATAAGTCCGATGGCCTAACTCTTTCAGCAACCAAATCTAGACTAAACAAGGGAAATTCGTCATCATTCGATGAAGTACTACTACGACAAACTTGTTCAGTAGTCATATCCACAAGTGCCTCTTGTACCAACCTTGTTAGCTCCTTCGCATCAGGGCTAATCACGCACTCATTTCCTTGTTCATTGACAATAAATCGAACCATATCATCAAATGTTCCTTCGCCGTCGTTACAGTTTTGTAATTTACCATCCTCACATTGTCCCCATGGAGGGCACTGTTTGTATTTTCCTTCACACTTGTCATCTAGTTCATCATCTTCGTCGTCATCATCTGACGAATCGCTAACAACTTTGTCTTGGACTGGATAATCAATGAAGCATGCATCCTGTTCAACTGGGAGAGTAGGAGAAGTTTGTACATCACCATCTGACTCAAGTGTTTTCGATAATGAATTAGTATCACTAAAATCGCTCAGCGTAGTAATGACTGTATAGATGAAACCAACAGCAAGTGTAACAAACATGAGTAATTTTCCAATAGTCAAGCACTTCTTCCCCAACTTTTTGACAAAGGATGGCTTCTTTTCTTCCAAGTCGTCAGTATAATCTGCAAGCTGTTGTTGTTGCTTGACGTTACCACCTTTCTCTCCAACCTCTGAGGTATTCTCACCGGCAACCGTTGTAGCAGTAGTTGTTTCATGTTCCTTCTGTTTTGTTACTGATGCTACTACTTTGGCACTACGAAACTTTTGAAGTGTAGCTGCAACAGACGAAGTCTTCTTAGCAGCAACCGTGGTGGGTGGATCAGCTGACTGTCGTCTTCCTCCTCCAACTTCATCGTTGTCCAATGTTGCATTCACTTTATCCATCTGTTGTTCTGTCATCATAACATTGCGTTGTTGACGATTGCCACCACCAATGTAAGCAGTTGTAGTATCACGAATACCCATCATGGCACGACGCAAACTATCACGACGCAAAACATTCTCTCCTTTTGCGGCTGCTACTAATGACATGGCCCTTGCTGATGCAGCCCGGACAGCTCCTGGATCATTGACTGGTGGTTGTGGTTGAACAGTACCATTTCGTCCTGAAGGGGGTGGTCTAGATGACATCTTTTGTTCATCGTGAACAGTCGCTGCTGCCGTTGAAGACTTGTTAGATGGAGGATCAGGTGATTTCAACTTGTTCATCATCTTCTTCTCAGCAGAGGTAGAAGTAGAAGTAACCTTCAATCCCTTCCTTTCCCTCTCTTCCTTCAACTTTTGAATGGCAGCTAATCCATCTTGTTTCTTGGCCTTTTTAGCGGATGGTTTCTTTTCTACTTCCACTTCTTCTGCAACAACTGTTGTTGAATCATCATCATCCTCACTACTGCTATTATCCACTTCCATACTCTTGATAGGTGATTTTTTCTTCCTTGATGAAACATTTGACATGTCCAACTTTACTGGTACAGTATCATCACTCTCTTCTTCCTCTGCTTCTTCTTTAACGGGTGGTGGTACAAACTCAAATTGTTTTGTAGTAGATGAAGTAACTCCTACAGATCTACGACTTCTCCGTGTTGGAGAAGCTTTAGTACTACTACTACTTTTACTTTTAATACCCCCAGTTGATTTACGTGTGGGTGTAGTTCGTTTCTTGGGTGATTTCTTTTTTGTTGCGGGTGTTGATTTCTTTGTGGATGTACCTGTACTAAATATTGGTGATGTAGTAGTAGCAGTAGTAGTAGTAGATGATTTGGCTGCATTCCTCGCATCATGCCACGCCTTTGCCTTTGCACGTGCCTCCTTGGCCATTTCCTTCTTGGACTTTTTCTTTGGGGTGGTGGATTCCTCTCCATCTTCTAGAGGTTCGTCGACGGCTTTTCGTTTAGGCATGATAAATTATATTGTATAATTTATATATTAACTGATATATTAAAGGATGCTTGATAGGGTGGTATTGGAACTCTGAATTAATAGAGATGGTTGGAAAAATCAGTATGGTTCAGGTATTGTTGTAATAAAATAATATGAAAAAATCAAGACCTTATGGTTTCTACGCCACACTTTCAACACATAAAAAAAACACCGCTATGTAATAAAGACTGCTTACCTCTCAATATAATACCGCGGACCGCGCTTGAAGATAATATTAATCAATAATCAATAATCAATCCGTTATTTTGTGAAATTTTATGTGAAACTTTTGGAAGGAACTTCGAGCATAAACTTCAATTTAGAAGTTTCATTTTTCAACATTATATTGTAATTTGGTATTTATTTGGTTGTTGTAATAGCAGTGTGGCTTGCTTTTGGTACCCTCGGCGCAGCTTGATACCATGCTAGATAATCAACAAGTGGGTCTTAATTTACCCCCACCAATCGTTGATCCAGACGATCCACTACTAATAGCACAAACATTAACATATGTTACCGACGATGGGTCTGTTTTACTAAGTTTTACTTCTGCTCCTTTTTCATTTGGTAAGTTTGCAATTAATAAATATTGTATATGTTATTGTATGGTATTGCAGTGAGATAAATTGTTGGTGTTATATCATTTTGTTCATTGTATTATATTTCATACTAAACATTCCCAATCCAACTTAACACCTATAAAATTCACTTGCATGCACCAACAATAATACCCCACAACCAATTATATTATGTACTCTCAAACTAAACACATAAAAATCACATGCATACCTCCAAACTACTACACACATGTGAATACACTTACATAAATGCATGCACCAACAAACAATAACAATATACCCAAACATAATATAAATATAGCATTCAAACTCCGTTTCTTCCTCTTTGAGGCAATATTTGTAGCCATACTAATCGCAGCGGTACCAATCGGTGCACACGGAACAGTTGTTTCAATATCAATAGGTAACTTATTCGCAGTGGCATGGTTCTGGTATAACTCCGTACGGTGTGTAGATATTACATCCGATGGTGGATTACGATTTTGGATTGGTAATATAGAAATTGATGTCCCATATGATAAAATTGTTGGTATACATCGATTAAGTGGTACCTGTGGGATATGCTCAGCGTCATTATTACCACATCGGGGATTATTAACCAACCCGACCGATGGTGTGGCAATACTAACGTCAGTGCCATCCACGCCATTCTGGGCTTGGCCACGTAGTGCTGGTAGACCTGAAAGATCATTAGGTCCATTACGTTGTCCTAGATTGAAAATTGTATTCAGTCCAGCTGGTGGTGGATTGAACTTCATCCGAGAGGTTGAAAACGAGATGCACAACAATGATGATCCTGGTGGTATGGGGAATAAGGGTATGGGAAAGATTCAACCTCCGTCGTTTGATCCAGCTGCGAAGGGTGGAGATTTCTTTGATGTATAAGAGAGAAACATTGGATATCAGCTTACCAAATATCAAAACATTGTCCAGGGAGAAAGAATTAAATATTGAGTGTAGGAAATTGTCTATGTGGTTGCAATAATGCACGTCATGTGGGCAAATGATCAACGGAATTAGATGAAGAGTCAATAGATAGAGGGACCACTGGTTGACTTCACTTATATGTACTATATGTTTAAGATTAACCCGATGTTTAAGTGATTAGGTTAATTTGCGTTTCATTCTATGGACTGCTTCTGGCCGTGAGGTACTCTATCATCTCACGTCGACCATTACCAACCACTGCACAATCCAAAACCTTGAGATTGTGCGATTCTACTGCATCTAACTTGGCTCCATTTTGGATTAATAACTCTGCGCATTCAACACCCTTCCAGGAGTCCATATCATTTTCATCCTTTGGTTGCCCAATAACACAAATGTGTAAGGCAGTCTTACCCCCTTCGTCATCCTTCTTCCAATCTACACTGCCACCCTTGGCCAATGCCTCCTGTAGTGCAAACAAGTCCCCTCTTTTGGCTGCCTCAAACAAGTCATTACTAAACTTTGTTTCCCTATCCTCTTGTTCACGACCATCCTCAGCATGATATTCAAGGAAGCCCTTCCACACATACTTGCTCTTAATCCATTCCTCCTTGGCCTTACGGGAGGCACCACCTTTTGGTTTCTTCCATCCCTTTTGATGATGTAATCCAGCTTCCCAAATTTGGTTAGCCCTATCGTTACCAAGTGACTGTAGAAGGTTATATTCAAATTCTCTCAGAGCATCTAATCGAAGTGATCGAACCTAAGACAAAGAGGGAAATATGCATTGAGTGATGGGACAGTGATGAGGTAATGTGATAAAGTATAAACTTACCTTGCTAACATGAACCCCAAGACTTCGATGCACGCCGCTGCACTCAATACAAACCAAAACGCCAAGGTTTAACGATGCCCAGTCAGGATCTCTGTTGTCACAATCAGCGCACACTCTATTTGCTTCCAATATTTTCGGTACAAGTGGATTCCGTATACCAGTTTGAGGAGAATCGGAGAGTGACGATGAGGTACGCCGATTGACAATTACATTATTATCATCATCATCGTTGTATGTAATTGTTTCTTCCACTTTGGAACTTGTTCTTTTTGCACGTCTTGAAGCTTTACTTGAACTTCCAAGCAGCATGTTCTCAGGAGGGAGCTTGCCGTGTACAAGCTGCTGTTCAATACAGTTGCGAATGCCATTTACCCACATTTTATAGTCATCTGGTCCACACGCCTGCAAAAGATACGCCTTACTATTGGGACTGATAATCTCAAAGCAGAACCTCAGATTGGGATTGCCCTTCGCCTTGCAGTTTATTTCCCTGACAGTACAAAGCAGGATATCACATACTTTAATACGTTCCATCCAATCGTTTGGGTTGTTTGGAGTTTCTCCCTTATTCTTCCCTCCTTCCCCTTTTAGATAATATACACCCTTCTTATCCAGTATAAACCAGCGTCGTGCCCATTGATTGAGTGACAGACGATTTGAACTCTTTTTATACAACCATCCCTCAACAATAACACCCGCAGTGGGTCTTCGCTGATATAGCGATCCAATATTCAATTGACGTGGCAATTCCCAGAAGAGTACATTACTTTCAATATCTTCCAATGTCATGGGATGTCCTGATAATATATGTTCATCTAAATCCTCAACATCGCCTTTACTAATAGCCTCAGCCACAGCGCCAGCGTTGGCAGCTGAGGCTCCTACTTCGGCAATGGATTTAGTTAGTGACTTTTGCTTGTTTTCCCAGGGTGCCTGCTGTGCATCGTGCTTCTCGCGTGATTGTGCCTGCTTATCCTGCAGTCTTGTTAATTTGGGTGTTATACCATCAATCATATCCGAGCAGTGATGAAAGTATGCACGTAAGCCATTCAAGCTTGCCAATGTAGATTCTCCTAACTCAAAATTACGTCGTGTCTTGATAGAATCCAATCTCCTTAATAATTGAAAGCGCTTTAATTCCGCATTCGCTTGTGTTAATCGAATTTGTTCCAAATTGTGTCTTAGATTGGCTGCTGCCTCTGCAGTTGCCAAGGCTGGATCCTTCTCATTCTCATCTTCCTTGCCCCTGTTATTCATTCTATCACGCAAGTTCTTCAAACGTCTACCTGCACCTTCCTTCCCTGGTGTTTGTTGCACTTCACTTGTACCCTCTCCCGATGATGCACTTTCATTCGAGGCAGCGCGATTCCAATTCTTGAATTGACTTCCCACATGATCACTAAGTTTATTCCAAGAGGTTACAAAGTTCTGTTGATCCATCGCATCCATTGCCATACTTCCCGATCCCGTGCTGCTAATACCTTCCATACCACTTCCACCTCCTCCAATACCTCCTGCCATATTGGCACGTTCGGTATGTCGTCCATGCATATACTTTGAGAATGAACTCTCAGCATTCTCCGACATAACATCCGCCTCACTGCGTAACCGTGTTGCTTCATTCAACTCAACACCCGCAAACGCTTCTAAACTTAATGATAACGAGGCTTCTAAACTCTGACACATACTAACCTGTGCATCAGCGACCTCATCTAATATCTCACCCAATACTGACAATACACTTGTCATTTCATCACCAATACTCTCCTGCCTTTCGGTCATTACACGCATTTGTTCATCCTGATCTGTTTCTTCACCTGATTCACTACTTCTTGTATTATTACCACCGCCACTACTTCCATTTGGTGGATTTAATCTACATGCACTACTTAATCGTCTTGTAGCCTCGGCCATTAATGCACCACATTTACCAAAGGTACGTGCCCTTGCGGATATATCACGTAATGTTTCAGTTAATACATGTAAATTTCTCATCTCTCTATCAATATAGGATTGCAAGTATGGGCTATCGGATGTAAAAGATGGTATGGCCGAGGATGGTGTATTATTATTTGATGCATTGTTTGTACCACTATTACTTCTTGATCTACTTGGCGTGCTCGACCTTTTATCCTTTGCAGCGGATGATGACAATTGAGATGGTAGTGATTCATTATTTGGTGGTGTGATCGGCATGGGCTTTGAGGGTGTTGTAGAAGTTAATGCCGTAGTTCCAAAGTCTTCCATTAGTACATTTGATACACTTGGCATAGTACTTGATGCACAACTTCCCTCATCAACGTTTGTTGTATTACTAACTTTCATTGTATCACTTCTATCATTAGAGGTCATAACTCTCCCACAGCTACTTCTCTTTGGACTGTCGCCACCGTCGCCACCTTCGTTGACTGATGGCATCCTATAATATGAAATACTACCTAATTTAAGTACTAATATACCAACCAATCACTCCTATGGCAACACGCCACACAATTAACTCCGAGGCCAACGATGATTGACCAAGCAAAACAAAAGTAAAAAGTAAAAAGTTGAAAATTTAGGGGCTGTCAATTCTATCTTGCATCTCACATCCCCTTATCTACTTAGTGGAGGGGAGGGAATGTTTAGGATTGGTGATAGTAATAACTGTACAGCTAAAGTTAGGAACTTTAGGACAATACGCTATTGGTATCCTATTGCAACAGTTATACTAGTAAAGTATCGATAAAGTATTGACTAGAACTAAACTTTATCTACTCCTCAAGATAAAGCTTCGGTCTGTCCGATCTTCGAACGTATTGCAACATGTAAGCATTGCTTGATCTTCCACCGTATCCAAAGCCACCACCATCCCCTCCTCTTCCAGCTGAGTTTGATCCAATCATTGCCACTCGTCTAAAGATACTCAGGAGAAGTCGAATAGGTCCCCATCGTCTTCGTTTTGTCACCACTGGAATATTGTCGTCGACATTGTTGTCAAGACTATTACTCCTTGATCGTTTCCGACGTGTCTTGCGACTTCCTCCGTATGCATCAGCAACGACATCACTGTAATCTACCTTGGTTACAAACTCATCATCAAATCTGTACCAATCATCGCTTCTAATATCTGGTCGGACATAGGAGTAATAATGGCCACTGCCATACTCACCCTTGTGAATAACAATAGATTGGAGATCGTAAATTTCGTCACCTTCATTGTTGGCATCGTCTGACTCAGCTATGATTTCTGAAAGATCCAACTCCTTTTATGTTTAGAGAGTAGTGACAGGGACATGAAATGTAAGTTAACTGTATAGGAAGGCAAGCATAAACTCAACATCCTACTTACCACTGGGAAAGAACAACAATCATTGATCTTGCTAGTTTCTTCTGTTTCCCAATCATACTTGAACCTTTTCAAGTGCAATTGTAACAACGATGGTAAACCGTCACGTTTGAGAGAGGAACCCTTGTATGCATCCACCTTATCAGCACCCTTGGATGGACGCCATCCATTCCCCTCGGATACACGAAGAATTTCCGGTTCGGTGAACATTTCTTGGAGGGTGGACTCGACTGATCCCCTGTGAGTATAGAGTTGGAAGGGTTGGAAGAGTGTGAAGATGAGCTTTTATACAGACTGACTTGGCAACAATAAAGGCTTGACATACTCACCCCGTCCCTTCGGCAACAGGTATAGATAAATCTAAGAAAGGCTCGGTTCTAATGCGTTCTCTTGCTGAACCATCTTCGCTTGCAACCACCTGAGAGTCATCCTCGTCATCCTTCTTTTCCTCGCCGCCATCTTCTTCTTCCTCGGGTATAATTTCTCGTACATAATCTTCAAAGTAACCACTATATAATGATGTCAATTCATCGTTATCTAATTCAGGTACAAATAACTTCCAGAATTCTTGTCCATCTTGCTGTAAGTATGGGTTGATCCCAAGTGTTCGACAAAGGACACTTGTACTAGCTGTACCTCCTTTACTTTGAGTTAGTGAGTTGAAGATTACCTTGAGTGCCTGCAAAGCATATGAGATGGGAACAACCTCCTCTTTCATTTCTTTTTGAATGATTGTCTTTTTCTTTTTGGGTGTGGAAGGTGGTTCTTCTTCCTGGAGGGTAGTGGTGTCCTTCTCGACTTCATCCGTTGGTGCCTCTGAAGTCTCTACGTCAATATCTGTTCCTGATTCAGTATTTACCGCGTCCTTCTCAGTAGTGTTCTCACAGACGGACTCCTCTAATGCCTCCACATCGCCCTCACTCTCAAGCACTTTATCACCTCCTTCAATAGCTAGTTCTTCATTCTCGTCATCGTCATCATCATCTACCTCAACCTCAACTTCCACTTCAACCTCCACAATCTCACCCTTGGCAGATTTAATCAATTGTCGTAGATACGGCACATGATAGGCGCACTGTAACTGAGAATTGAGATAACATGTGTTACCCAAATTGATAAGACCGGCATATATCTTTTCTTCCTCTTCATTGTTGTTATTTCTACCTCTTCTTCCACCACCTCTTGGGATTGTATTCAATATTGAATCAATTGACCAATCTCCAATATCGTCTTCTTTATCTTCCAGAATGGTAGAACTATCAATTACTATTGCCTCTTCCAACTCTAAAGTAACATCTTTCCATAATGCTGTCATATGCTGTTTAGAATTGCCATTACTACTCCCTTCTTCCATTGTTTTAGCTTCAGTAACTAACTCAGGGTCTAATGCCATTGCCAAATTATAAGTTGGTGGTATTCTTCTCTTCCTGCTCATATCATTTGTCAAACTTTTTCTAATACCACCCCCACTACAGCAATTTGTAAACATGTAACTAGTACCGCCTCCACCGCCAACACCACTTAATGCCAACCAACGTAATGAAAAAGTATTTTTCAGTAAAGAAGCCACGAGAAGCATCGCAAAGAGCCTGTTTGGCTGGTATACAGCTAGAGGTAGAGGATTGGTCGGTATTAGT
>Ga0214479_100439_pt1 | contig 24525 bp, 13 predicted proteins | sample M1_20Mar14CPVII9_5_FD_165054 | JGI IMG/M metagenome (GOLD analysis project Ga0214479, IMG submission 165054) | Marine eukaryotic communities from Monterey Bay, California, United States - M1_20Mar14CPVII9sort6BwellE14 | ecosystem: Environmental > Aquatic > Marine > Unclassified | place: USA...
TGGCCAACAAGTGGGGGTATGGCATCATGTAGGTGCTGCAATAGTGGTTGTTTGGCATTGTATGGGTGTATAACAAGTTGATGAACACTCCCAGCATGATTGTAAGTCCACCCATCATACTTTTACACCGACATGTAGTAGGCAGGTTTCTTGCCTCAGATCCTGATTTTCTGCCGACTCTCAGGCAATGTTTGGCCAACAAGTGGGGGTATGGCATCATGCAGGTTCTAATTAGCTATTGCTTTTTTTTCTTTGGTTATTGTATTTGATGTTGCATTCCTACATAAGTTAAGTAGTTCAGGTGAGTTGTGTTGCCAGACAAGAAAAAGAAAAAAACAGATGGCTGCGAAGGACAAGCAGTTCACTGTGACATTGCATTCAATTCTGTATTTTGCAATTACTGCAATCCTCCTCATAATCTCTCGAATAGAGGCCAAACGATAGTCAATAGAGGAGGATATCAATAAAGATGGCTAATACATGGGCTCCTATTATCAATGGTAGTCATCGTGGAGTCGGCGGCGGCAGTCAGCAACCGGTAAGTTTATTTGCAATTTCTCATTTCTCATATCATTTTTTCTGGACCATGTGATGAATCCGTATTGCAATATCCACTATATCATAATATCTCTCACCATATCTTATTGCAATATCTCTCCACCTACTTATATACCACTAGAGCATGGTGCCGTTTAACTCAACGACGAGTAATCAAACTACTACTCCGTCATTATCGTCACCTCGTCCATCGTCTCTCCAATCATCTCTCCGTAGTAGGGCAGCAGCATTCATTCCTATTACACCACCTGTGGCCACAAATACTGCCGGTAAAGGAGTAGGGAACAACAAGAGCAGTTACCGATCAAGAGCTGCTCCTCAATGTTCTCCAACCTCCGGCGGCGGCCGTCGACCGTCAACACCTCATAATAAGTCACCAACGTCTGTGGCCTATGCCCACCAAGGAGCTCCTCGTACACCACGTAACGCTGGTAACCACCACAATACGGGTGGTGCATCATCTCCTGCACAGGGTAAGAAGTTCAAGACGGAGATGTGTACTAATGTAAGTATAGTGGTGTATAATTTGTGGTATCATATTACGTGAAAATTTTATGAACATATCTTATGTACCAACTTTTTCATATCTTTCCTTCCTTAAATAGATGCTGAACAATGGTTGGTGGTAAGTTTATCTGTTATATTATCTGTTTCTTAATCATATATACGTATCTATCTTGTACTAACCTCCACCCACATATGTTATATAACATACCCACAAAATAGCCGATTCGGGAAAGACTGCCATTATGCACATAGTCAAAACGAATTGGCTAAACATGCACCCTCAGCAGAGGATTTAATGAAGGATGATCGTTTATTACGTCCATGTGTTATCATGGTTATGACTGGTAAATGGTAAGTACATTTGTATATGTGATACAGAGAAGAAACAGGGGTGGGTAGTCTAAAGTATGTGTTCATTCATTTGGATCACTAACCCATCTTGTTCAATCCCTTCTTCTCACAAACAATACCTACTATAGTCCATACAAACATCGTTGCAAGAATCTTCATGATCCAAGGGCCCTCATCTGCCCCATGGTAGAAAGTGAAAAGGAAATCATCATTCCCGAGCACTGCACCAAGGCAAAGAGGAATGGATATACAATCCCCGATGCTCTATACCATCGTAACCTGAACTCCATCCGTCAAACGAATCCCCTTGTTTCTCCATTTACTTGGGATAATCGTCGTCCATCTCGTTCTTCGTCAAGTACCACTGCCGTGAACATTGATATAGAGTGGCAGGAGACTTACAATCATGTATGCAACAGCGGGCCAGGTATCAATGTATTTCCCAAGTCAGCTAATGCAAAGCCCGTGTCTTCTTCTCTCCATCGTGCTGCAAAGGGAAGGGGTGGTGGAGGAAATTCATCCTATTCTGACATTGTCAACAAGAACAGTCCTCAACCAGCACTTGGTGAACTCCAGAAGCTTTGTATTGCCATGTCCATGTACGATGACGATTCACATCTTTCATTCATTTACGCTCCGACTGATTGTTTATTCGGACAGCCGTGTATGATTCTCCAGAAGAGGTGCTTCAAATTATTGGATATTGAACAGTGCGAGGAAACGACTGTTTCTATTGACAACATTATTCAGGAGGTTTCGTTGGAAGTATACAATTCTGGTTCATTTAGTAACCCTGCAGCTTTTGTTTGTGTACATCAGCTGGCCTTTGACTCGAAGGGCAAGCGTAGTTGCAATCTTTCTTTGTGGTTTAATGCTAAAATCACAGCTTGCTCAGGTAGTAAAGCCAAGAAGATGTCCAAGAAGGAGGAGCCTTGGCGTTTATCTGATAAGAGTCTCTTCTGCTTACCTAGCAACGATGAGTTCGATAAGGCAATCACTTTGGCATCAACTCCATATGTGTACATGGAACCTTTTGATGATTTGAAGTCGGGTCATAATCTCATCAAGGGAATTCTCAGTCATAAGGTGGCAACTATCCTTCTTTCAAAAGGTATTGTATTCGCCGCTGAGTTGGTAAGCTGTGTCACCGAGCTTAGGAAGCAGTATACTTTCATTAAGGCCGATATGAAACGATGGTAAGAATGACACCAAGCTGTAGTTTGTCTTCTCCCTTCACATTTGCAAGTTGGAGAAACTAACCGATTCATCTCTGATATCTTCACACCTAATACTCACCAGGGAATGGCAAAAGACAACCGATCTATCACACTTTGGCAAGCTCAAAGAAGAGCAAGTCCAAACAATGTATTCACCAAGTCCAGCATGGAGTAAGGCTACAATCACCTCAGACATCTGGGAATCGTTTGTAGTGAATATAAACGATAACCCAGAAGATGAGTCGTCGATTATTATCCCCACGAAAGATCGTCTGTCAGTCTTCGATTCAGTCATGAAAGCGGACGACATGTCTATTCTTTTCCCAAGTGCAATACCTCATATGGAACCAGTTGAGTCGTTATCTCATGGTACCTCGAGCAGTCTTTCCGAAGCAACTTGGCGTGAAATACTTCAGGGTGAGGGTGATGCTTGGGAGAAAGCAATTCAGGCCGCAGAAGAGGCGAACAAGAAGAACGGAAGTTCTTCTCCCATCATGGCATAACTCTTTCTTCAGTTTATTGCCATATTTGACTTCCGTTTATAATCTTGAAGCCCGTACTGATGTCGAATAGAAGTGCGCTTTGCACATTTTACCTGAAAGAATGGTATACGAAAAGAGTGAAACAAAAGAAATGAACATCTAAAGCTGTCTGTATATCTCTCCAAGAGAGTGACAATTAGAAATGTAATCATAAAGTAAAGTCTCTTTATCAATCAAGCAATGCACTTACATTGTATATAATAGAAGTAGAAAGGCAGGGCGGAGGTGTGTTGATTTGACATTCAATGTTTATGCACTATTCATACTCTGAAGGTCTGTCTCGCTCCAATAAACCTCCCTATTTACATTAATCCCATGTATGTTTCCCCTATCCCCTAAAATCACGATTGCTGACATTCCCCAGTGATATCTGCTGTTGGCTCGGAATCCCCTAATTGGTAGTGTTTTGTAGGGGTGCTGTTTGAAGAAGAAAGAGTTCTCTGCGCCTTTTTAGCTGATTTCTTTATGCTGGAGAAAGGATTCTTCTTCTTCTTTGCCGAAGAGAAAGGTGACTTGGCCGCAGAAAGGGTCTTTTGCTTTTTATTAAGCATGTTCTCCTTAGAGTGTTCAACAGGAGGACTGTCTGGATCAGGACAACGTTTTCTACTTGAACTCAAGCCCGAAGGTGGAATGCCTTTGTTTCCCGAAGGTGGGAAATCCTTACTAGCTGAGTCCGTCGGTGGACGCTTTGACGACGATAGTAGATTACTCAAACCTTGCAACTCCTCTGTTTCATCATTACCATTGAGTATATCCTTCTGTACCACATCTAACTCCGACTTGGCCTGGGAAAGTTCCTTCTTTGTTCGCTTTAACTCATCCCCAAGCTGTAAGTTCTCATTCTCGAGATACTGCATCTGTCTCCTCCTTTCTGCCTGTAGTTCGGATATGTTACCCTTTGCACTCTCAGCCATTGCTTTTAATGATTCCTTGTCTGTCATTAGTTGAGCAATCTTTTCTGTGGCCCTCTTGAGGTTGGCTTTACACTCAGAAAGAGCAGAAGTTAATTTGGTATCATTCTCCTCATAAGTCTGTACCTCCATTTCAAGTAACGAATACTTTTCCTTGAGCGAATCAAGTTCAGTCAAATACTCGGCTGCCTTTCCTTGAGAGTTGGCCAGCTCCTCACACTCTTCTTCAACTGATGTCAGTTTCTCACACAATGATTCTACCATCTCAACAACTCCATCCCCGGTAATATCTCCAACATCAGCAGATGAGATTGCCGCAAGCACACCCTTTCGATCATTTTCAAGACGTTCAGAGTGCTGAACATACTTTCGAAGTTTATTCTCACACTGCTTTAAGTCATCCCGAACTTTCTCAACCTCCTGTGATTGATCAGCTGATGCATCTGTTCGTTCCCTCAAACCACCACGACGTGGCTTACTGTTTTCCAATTCCTCAACTCTGGCCTTTGCCTCCTTGGCTTCTGCAAGGAATTTGGATCGTTCATCCTTCAACTTTTGAATATTGGCAATCTGACTCTTTGTAATCTTGGACTTTTCAAGCTTCTTGATACGTTCATCCTTCTCACGGAGAGTACTCTTCAATTCAGTCACCTCTGCTTGTAAATCCTCCTCCTGAATTCTACCTAATGAGCTAGATTGAGCTGACTCGGCCTTGGCAAGCTTTTCTTTCAAAGTTTCAATGGCCTCCTTCGCCCTGCTAGCAAACTTTTGTTGCTTTTCATGCTCATGTCTCTTGACTGATGCAATCTTTTCCTTGGCAGCGTCCAGATCTTGCTTAATAGATAGACAATCGGCCTTTGAATGAGATAGCTCAAGTTTTGTTTGAGCAAGTGATTCTCGAACTTGACTTAGTTCCATCTCATTCTCATTAGAAGCCATACCCTTGATAGAATCCATTTCTCTCTTGTACACTTCAATATCATTATTCAATTCCCCAATAGTCTCCAATGAAAGTTTGGCATCATCCCTCGACTTTGTGAGCTGAGATAGTGCTTCATTCAACTGTTCTTCTACCTCACTCAACCTAGTCTGAGCATCTGCCTCAAATGTTGCCTTGGCAGCAAAGACTTGTTCCCTGAAGGCAGCACTCTGTTCTTCTAGAGTATTTAGTTTCTCCTGAAGTTCCTCCTTCTCTTTCTGTTCCTTACTTAGTTCATCTTTGATAGAAGTAACAATACTCTCCGAGTCTGTGGATTTAGCCTCAATCCTTGAAATCTTATCTTGTAGATCTGTATTCTCATCCTTCATAGTGTAACAATCAGACTCAACACGTGACAAATCTGATTTGAGCTGTGCTATCTCATCACGAAGTGATACCATCTTCTCTTCTGCCTCCTTAATCAACTGATGTTTGTCTTCCTCGCATGATCGTTTAATATCCTCTACAACAACCTTCCTCCTTCCAAGCTCTTGTTCTAGCCGTGATTCGGCATCTAACTTTTCTCCCATGAGAACTGCATAATATATAGAGACAAGAAGAGTATGAGGAAGGGAATTGTTCAATAGAATACAGTAAACAACTTTTGTATCACTTACCTTCCATATCACGAAGTAACTCCTCCTCACTATCAGTCCGTGCAGGAGAGTTTCTGGGTGACAGCTCGGCTAACCGTAGCTTGTCCTCTGCAATACGTCGAGCCTAGAGAGGAGTATTGAAATTGCTGTGTGAGAGGTGAAACAAACTTAACAAAACAGCAAAACACAAGTACCAACTCACCTCTTCATGTTCTGCAACATTACTCAAAGCATTCTCAAGTTGTAACTCCTTCTCCTCAAGCTCTTGATCTGCTGAAAGTGCAGCCGACCGAGCTTCATCAACACTGGCATTAGCCGAAGAAAGTAGGGACTTTAATTCAACAACCTCCTTCTCCAAAATTTCTACTACTTCCGAGTTGTTGCCGTCATCTTGTTCTTGATTGTTGTTAGTCGCTACAGCCGAGACTTGTTCACTCAATGTTGACAATTGCTCATTGAGCTGACTAATCTCATCTGCAGAAGACTTGACCTTCTCCTCAGCTGTAACTTGCATTTTCTCCTTTTCGGATTCAAGTGCCTTAAACTTGGCCTTTGCCTCACTTAAATCATTCACTAGAATTTCATGTTGACTCTGTAGCTCAGATACTGTGTCATTCAATCCATCAATTTTGGTTTGTGCCTCTTCCTTCTCAAAATCAAGCTTATTGGAGTACTCTTGCACTTTGGCCTCTAGCTCTTCCTTTTCTGACTGAAACACAGACTGTTCTTCGGCAGACTTGGTTTGTCCAGAAGATAATTCCGTCAGCTTGGCCTCTGCATTATCACGTTCAGCAGTCAAGGCTTCCACAGAAGATTGCAAGGTTGAAAGCTCCGTTGACACCTCCTCAATCTTGACAACCAAGTTATCCCTCTCTTCAGTAACAACCTTCATTTCATCCAAAGCTGCAGATGAGGCATCGACTTGACTCTTTAGCTCCTCGTTCTCCGATTTCATGACCTCGGCCTGGGTCTGTAGACCACCAATCTTCTCTTGCAATCCATTCAACTGTACAACAACATCCTCCTTTTCAGTCTCGACACGGACAACATCTGCCTTGGTCTTCTCGAGACAAGATGCAAGCTCATCCTTTTCAGATGTCAAAGATGATAATACAGCCTCTACGTCCTTATTGCCAGACATCATCTCTGTCACTCGTTCATTCGCAGCATCACGTTCTGTAGTTAATGATTCTACAGATGATTCCAGCTGAGTAATCTTGGACGTCAATCCCTGAGCCTCCTCTTGAGCAGCAGCAAGGTTGGATGTACTTGATTCAAGTTGCGCTACAAGCTCATCTTTTTGAGATGTTGCGTCTGAAACTTGTAACTTCAACGCGTCAATCTCTTGAGACTTGAGATCAACTGCCTCTGAATGATTAGTCTCCACCATTTCCATATCAGCTGATAACTTGTCTTTTTCTGTTTGCAATACTGCCATGGCTTCATTCTTACTTTCTACTTCCAAAGTTAGCTCCTTCACTTGCTCGAGAGCAGCATCACGCTCTGTATCAACTTCAACAACCTTAGACTCAAGCTCTTCAATCTTTGACAAGTTGATGGTTGAACTCTCTTGTACCGATGACAATTCCTGAGTCGTTGTCGCCAACTTGGTCAATAGCTCATCTCGTTCAGATGTAAGGGTTGTCACCTCATTCCCAAGAGATTCAATTTGTAAGGTAGACGATGTGATTGTTTCATTCAATACGGTAATCTCTTGATCTTTTTGTTGGACAGACGATTCAAGGTTGGAAACGCTTTTCAGAAGCTCATCTTCTGCCTTGCTTGAATTAGACTGGATAGATTCGTACTTGGTCTGAAGCTCTGTCAATTGACAACAGAGAGTATCCTTCTCATCAGTTACTGATTGTAGAGTCTGAGTAGCATCTTGCAGTACAGTAGCCTGCTCTTCATTCTTCTTGGTTAAATCTGCAAGATTAGATTGCAACTCTTCAACTGATTCCGTGGCAGCATTAATTTCCTTACTCAATCTGACAATATCTTCCTCGGCAACCTCCAATTGATTTCCCATATCTTGAACAGCTAGCTTAGACGACGCCAACTCTCCCTCCACTACAGTCTTTGACTCACGAAGCTCACTCACTTCACCTGATAATAAATCATTGCAAGTTTGAAGCGATGCCAATTGATCATTCATTTGAGTGTTGGAAGTTACGGCCGACTCAAGATTACTCTCAACTTCTGCTAGGGCGGCAGCCGCCGAAGCTTGTTCCGACTCAAGCGTGCTTTCCAAGCCTGATATACGCTCTTCTGCCGCTGTCTTGGAAGTACGTAGTTCGGCCAACTCCTCTGACAGTTGTGATGTTGATGAAGATGATTCTTCCTTGAGATTAGTAATAGTAGAAGTAGCCACTTCAAGTGCAGCTTCCTTCTCCGACAAGGCCTTTGCAGTGTCGACCTTTTCTCCCTCAAGAGTTGTAACTTGATCTGTAAGCCGAGTATTGGAACTAGTAACAGTATCAAGTTTGCCTTCCAACTCTACATACTTTTCAGTCATCTCCTCCTGCTCCATGTTCTTCTCACTCATTTGGCTTTGCAGTGACTCAACCAATGCTTGCAACTCAGACACAGTTGATGCATGCTGTTTACGCTCTTCCAACATGGTTTCAATCTTCTCCAACGAAGATGTGATGACATTCTCCTTATCAGCCATGAGAACATCCTGCTCAGTTACACAAAACTCCTTATCCGACGCTAGGGTAGATACTTGTGATTCCAAATCTTGCTTAGCCAAGCGTAACATCTCCTTCTCTCCATGCTCCTGTTGGAGTTTCTCCGTGGCAAAGGCAAGCTTTGCCTTTAAACTAGCGGCCTGAGCACTCTTGGCGGCTAGAGCCTCACGCAGTAGACCGATATCAATATCATCTGTCATGTCTGATGGTTGGATGTGTGCAGTTGGTTTAACCTTCTTGGGTTTCATTTCAGTCTGAGCGTGTTTCTTGGAAACATTGCCGCCCTTGACTGGACTTGCGAAGGAAGTAAGTTGTTGAGGGTTGCCATTCTCAGTTTCATTAACAACACCATCGGAATAACGACGTTTGGATCTGGCGTTGGATGGTTTACTACTCAATGAAAACTTATCAGCACCGGTCTTGATAGTTTCATCATTATCATTGTAAACAAATAGTGACTCCGCTGAGCTATTATTGACAGTGCTCATGTTATTGCTAGGGAGAACACCACCTTTCAAGATTAATTCCTTCATACGTTTCACATCCTCTTCTGCCTTACGATTGGCAACCTCGGCAGAAGCAGCCTTTTGTTCCAAGGCTTTCATCTGTTCCATCGTTTGGGAATCGGGACCGCCCTTCCTTGCCTCCTTCAATTCACGTTGGAGCTTCTTAATTAGTGATCGATCATCCATGACCTCATTCACTTGTGCTCGTGTCTTGACAAGTTTGGCACGTGATGCAAATTGAAGAGTTGATCGAGTTTCCTCCAAGTACATCGCCGACGGTGTGGCACAACAAATAATAGCCATGCGTGCATTACCCGATAGTGATGGTTGTAATATACGTGTTAACTTGGAATCACGAAAGTTCACATGTGTAGCATTCTGTCCTAAACTACCAATAACACGTGACAAAGTTAGTAAACTTTGATTAATCTTCCCACCCTCCTTTTGACGCTCGCCTGTATTTCCCGTATGACGAACACTTTCTGATCCTGCCAAATCGACTAAGTTGAGGGTTGACACACGTACGGCATCACGTTTCTCTTGAACATCACCACGCATAATTGCATCCTCATCATCATCTGAATCTTCTTCCTCCTCCTCGTCATCTTTACCATCTTCTTTCAATCGACTTTCAACTGTAATTCGAAAGATTGTATGTGATCGTGATGAACGTTCATTCATACCCGTGGCGGCTACACTCCGATTCTTCTCACCAGCAAATAATACACTTAATAAACTATTCATACTGGTAACAATAGTTTCATTCGAATTGACAAATACACCACGACGTTTATCCTCCCGAATAGTTAAGGATGCTGAATCTCCCGACACTAATAAATCACGTACTTCTTCATTATATATCTCAATAAAGGAAACACGGACAAGGAAGACACGTTCTGGTTCCTTTTCAATATGATTAAATATATCCGAGGCAGCCATGTGTACAATACCACCTGAGGCACCAATTGTATTATTATTCTCTGCGGAAGCACCCTCTTGAATAGTACCCGAACCCTGCATGGTATACGTCTTACCAGAACTGGTCTGTCCATAAGCAAATATAGTACCATTCTTACCCTCAGCGGCAACTGAATTAACAATACCCTGAGAGGTCGCCTCATATACTTGTTGTGTTGTGGATGATTCAGCAAATGCTTTATCATACGAAAAGAATGTACGATTAATTATACGTTCGGCTAGTGGTCTACCTTCGTTTGTACATTGTGCTACTGAATTATATTTTGGTAATACACGCCATGAACGAGTTTCTGTGTTGGATTCTTTATTGTTTAGTGGTCTCATACGAATGGCCACTATTTAGATTGGAGAGTGGAGGAGATTGGAGGGAGATATTGATTAGCAAAAAAAAGAGGGTTTATTATCACGGAATAGACAGTTAAGATTTATAAATAATGACTTACCAAGAATACCTTCCTCTCCAGGAGTAAGAACGACATTATCACCACCATTACCTGTGGTCGATGACATATTGATTAATTATATTAATTGTTGATTGATTGACGGCTGCTTTTATTTTCTCGGTATGTTGTTTTCGTTCAACTGAGATTTTGTTTTTGCGTCGGCATATGATATAAACCAACAAATATACGCTGCTATTTTATCAATAATACTGCTTTTTTTATTGATGTATTAGAGAGCATACTGCTATCGACTGACGCTCGGCATCAAAGGTGCATAGTTGTTTGACAACACTCATTCCTGATCATTCAGCGAAAAAATGAAACGATTTTTCAGAGTTGAGCGAGTACTGAGAGTGCAGAGTGGTATCCTAGCGGAAGTTCCGCGAGGAAGTTTCTATGTTACATGTTATGTTGTGAGTTGTCGATTGACTGTTATTGTTGTACTGTGGACTGTGGATTGTATTGCAGATTTATCATGCAAGGTAGATATATCATATAGAGGTAAGAGCCATATTATTATGACAGTGTTTTGTTATGGATGTGGTGGCGGCGGTACGATATGAGTTTGTGTCTTATTTGTTTGTTATGTAGGTGCACATATTATATGTTATTTTATGCTTCTATATTCTTTGATTCCACCGCTAGATAATCGGTTTCATACCTGGACTACTTCATATATCTATTGTATTTGCTATTATGTTATGTGGTGCAATTCAACTGTATTTATTATGCTCCTAATTCCTTACTTTATACTATCAACTAACCAGTACATACCATACTCTCTCACCTTTGTGATTCTCTTTAGTGGACAAAGAAATCGAGCAACAACATGAATTTCTTTCAATACCCTCTTCCTCATCAGGGTAGTAGCAATAAACAACAACAACCAAATACAATGAATACTCAAGGAAGAGGTATACGAATGTCTCATGCCCCGCCCTTACTACCCGATCGAAACAGTAGTAAAAGAATATCATCAGCACCACCTGAATATAATTCAAATGCAAAGATTAAACTCCAACTAAATCGTAATAATACATACAACAAATACAATACTACCAAACTATCCGATGATGAATTAACAGTAACAAATTTAAGAAAGGTATACTCTTCATTATTAGAAGAGATTGCACCCCAGATACATGAATTGGGTAGTACTAACAATGCTAATAGTAATTCAAACTATCGTGATCCAACAAATACAGGAGTTGTAACTGTAGATGGTGACGAATCTACTGGCTTTGACTACAGTTATACACCTGATACATCTAAAAAAAGTTGGAGATTACAACGTTCATTACCCGGTGGTGGTGCGGGAAGCAATGGTATAACTGGTGGTGATTGGGCTGTGGATGGTATAAGACGATATCACACTGGAGGGAATATTGATAAACAACAAGTTGTACAAGGTAGCGAGAGGGATGGTGTTGCACCAAGTTCGAATGATATTATGAGTATGGGTAGCTTTGATGTTGATTTAGGCGTCATGGACGGAGTTTCACTTAGTCCAAAGAAGAAGAAGGGGAACGAAAGAGATAAAAGCAACAATAATGTTGATGGAGATGATATGCCTGAAATTAATCTATTCTCTATTGACGACGAAGATGAAGAGCTAAAGGACAGTAGTGTTATTGAGATGCAGGACGTAGCTTTAGATATAACAACATCAATGGAGGATGTTGCTCTCGACTCAATTCCAGCTGAAGAGAGCAAAAGCAACACCCCAGCATCAATTTCCACCAAACCAGACAGCAGCAATAATGACAAGATTAGTAGTGGCACATTCAGCCCATCAAACAATATGACAACATTCGAATCACTCTATCACCTTTCTCCAGAGTTAGCATGGCGACTAAGGTCAGCCTACAAACCCAAGACATCACAAGAACAAATAAATGTTGAATTACTAACCCAACGGGGATCAGGAAGACGAGCTGATGGTATAGTAAAAGGTCTACAGGTTGCAAAAAATTGTGAAGTTCGTGTCTGCAATGGATTAAGGAAGTTGAGCGAATTGATATCCTACTGTGAAAGACTAAAGGGTGCAAACTCTGTAGCAGTGACATCATCCTCTATTGTCGAGGAAGAGGACGATCTATCATCAGAAGAGGATGATGATGTAGAAGCGGCAGAAGCAATGTTTGCTTACTTTTGCGAGAAGAATGTCCTTCCCATGTTGATTGATTCATTATTATGTCATCCAACAAGCACGTCTACTACGGATGGTGCAGATTTGTCTTCTAATACGACTATCGGATCATCTCCATCTCCATTCTGTGGTGTTACATGGACTTCTTCAGTCAAGGCACAAATCATCCAGACAATTGCCATGATTTTATTCAACACAACCTCTCCACTTTCACTGGCATATCTCCTATCGAACAATTACATGAATGAATTGATAATGGGTATGCTTCCACTCGATCAATGGAAAGACGAGGCACTAGAGGAGATCCTACCACCATACATTACATTGTTGAGAGGACTTGTGATGAGGTTGAGAGGTGACGAGGGAAAGTGTTGCTTACCACTATTGGTTTGTCAGCGCGATTCGAATGGAAGTAGCGAGACTTACTTGCCCTTGTTGTATGCAGCAACTCAAGTGTTCTGCCATCCACACGGCACCTCTCTAAGGGACAGTGAAGGATGTCTAGTACGAACAACGGCAATGAATATTATATTAAACTTGGCCAGAATTTCTGACCCTGAAGTCCAACAGCTATTGGTTGGTGGAGATGCTACCGATATTGCTCTGCCGAGTACAAAGTCGGCGCCTTCCTCATCTTCTTCAGCAATGTCTAATTCCCTCACCATTGAACAAGGGCTACTCTTTCCACACATTTGCAACTCATTGATGACATGGTTTCATCGTTCAACCCGATTGGTCATGGCTTCTCTATCAATCGATAACAGGGACAGTATCAAACACAACGATGCAAAGATCGAGGCTCGCCGACATCACAACAATATAGCCAAAGTACTATTCTCTGAATTGCAGTACTGGCTTGGATTTATTGACGATCTCTTATCCTGTGAGATACGTATTTGGAATCTGCGTTTAGTTGAGCTATTCATGAGAGAAGTTGTTGTAGGCACTGTCCTACTAAGATGGAACCAATCATTAGAGGTGATTGGCAACCAAATCAACAATGAAGATACCAAGCCTTCTGCCGAAGAGTACAAAGCCCGAGCTGAAATCCGCGTTGCCATTGTCTTCTTTACACAGCTATTTGGAATGGTAGAGTACAGTCCCTTGGTGAGAATGGCTGGGGCCGTGCTGTTGAACAACAAGTATCCTCAGCAGTGGTGTTCTTCTAATATTGATTTCGGCAATGATAATGGAAAAGAAGGATTCTTTATTGTTACTTCAGCAATAAACTCAATGATTAAAACAAGTGCAGAAGAGTCAAGTCGTGTACCAAGTGCTGACCAAGAGGCTGATGCTGGTGCTGGAGGTGGCGATGAAAAACTTACATCCAACCTCCATAGAGCGGCACTGTTTGAAATGTTGGCAGGTGATGATGCCTACTCATCTGATGATACAATACTGGCATCAATGTTAGTTGCAACAGTACTAGAGAATGATGCTGTTGACGACGAAGCTCTGGATCTGTTTGGCATCCTACCCTCACCGACTGGTAACGATGAAGGAGAGTCACCCCTCGAGATCTCAATTGCCAAGTATCTGTCGCAAGATTGGCCACAGGTTGATTCCGACACATCTTCATCGTTGTCTAGTGCCATTGAATGCGTGTCTGCATTAGGTTTTATGCTTTTAGAGAGATTGATATATCACACTTGGACCGAGAATGGCCAAGTGATGGACGAGGTACCGTTTGATCATCAATATAAGAACTCCAAGCTGATTCAGGCCTTGAATAAGGCTTTGGCATACTTTGCTACTCAGGCACAGAGCTATTTGGATGATGAATCAATCTACGGAATATGCTCAGAGTTGATCAAGCAACGTTACTCTCTACAACACGAACCCCCCGACAGTCCACGCTCAAATGATGGCGGAGCGAAGCTGACTTGTTCACTACAAAGCTATTATCCATCAAACCATATCAATAGTGCCAGTGTCTTAGCTGGTGATGTATATGTGAGCACCAAATCATGTAACAAGGCATCTCAACCAAGTAGTGATCTATTGTTATTCAATCATGACTCTGAGGGTATTATGTTTTCACTACAAGCTGCATTACATTTGCGATCTCTAGTCGGTTGTATTCAGGACCTTCATAAGAGAGTCACATCACCTCACTCCAGTGTCAGTAATAGCCGGTTTCATGGAGAAGGAGATGCCTTATCCTTTCGTACCTTAGAAGAAGCAGATGATATACTGCTCTCACTCGGAGGCATTCAAGCAGAGCCACCACCCGAGGTGGGTATGGAGATTGATGTAAGAGGGCGTAAGTTCTTTGTTTGTTCACTACCAAACAAAACCAAGAAGAATTTTGACATCGTCATCGACACCGATGGGGCCAAAATTGTTGTGACGGAACGGGAGGACTTAGTCTTTGTTGTGGATCCAAATGAAATCTATCTAGGCAAAGTCAAGAAGGATACAACAAGAAACAAATGCCGATGTCAGGTTTTGGCTGTTGTTCCAATTCAATCTATCATCGCCTGTGCTACCGAGGGACACATCTTCCATATTGTAGCATCTGAACCACCGCAATCATCATCAAGCATTCTGAAGGATGGAAGACTATCACTAAAGTTCCATCGAAGTGGTATAACAAGTCAATCAGTTAAAGAGTGTGTCGACAAACATTGTATTGCATACGAGAAGAAGATCGTGAGGGATATGACAGACATGCTCGATAAGTGTATAAACATGGAGGAGACCGATCTGAATACAAGTGCACCTTCTGACTTTTAAACAGGCAAACTAACCTACCTATTAGAGGAGAAGAATCTCCTGTCTCCTATCTGTCAAATCGATTTCAAAGTATTGTAATCTAGTGAACGATATGATATTGAACGCTTGATTGTCTATATCTATTATGGTAGTAACCTATCATGCTCTTGTGCCATGCTGAGTTTAGGATACCCCAATCAGGAGTTTTCTTATGTACATGAAAATTAAACATCATCATCATCATCATCTCAAATCGATTGCAATCAATTGATATACCTATATTATATCAATACCACTGTACACACCAACAATATTAATAATGACCGGTTGCGATGGACATAGTCATGATCATGAACACGCAGAGCCAGGAAAGTATTTATTTGACCTTTACCTGCCTTATTTGATTGCTTTTGTAACCCACTAGTACTAATATATGTTACAATTATCTCTCTTCCGTCTTCGTAAATCGTGATCGCGTTTCCAGATGACACAAGCACAGGTTGGTTTACATATGTGCACAATATCCATATATATATATATATTATATTTTTCTGCAGCTTGCAATTGCAAAACAACAACTAACTCTATCCAACCTCTCTTATACAGGATTAGGTACAAGTCTTCGACCATCAATTGATTTTGCAGGTGTACAATGTTTAAATGAATCTAGACCAAACTCAGGACGTGATATACTAAAGTTATATGAGGATAGAATGAACCGTACACCTAATTTATCATCACAAGATGATCCAGATGAAGATCCAGAACTGCTATTAATTGTACCCTTCTCGGAGGCAGTTAGTATGAAAAGTTTATGTGTCATGAGTCATGCTGGTCGGAATGATGGTGATGAAGCTACATCTGCACCACGAACGGTACGGATATATGTTAATAGACCAAACCTTGACTTTGATACAGTGCGGGATATGGAACCAACGGCAACAATAACACTTGAACATCCTGGTCATCAATGGTTAGAGGAGTTTGCAAATGGTACTATTGATTATCCCTTACGTCCAAATGGAAGATTTCAAAATGTTAGTGAGATTGCATTGTACTTTTGTGACAACTTTGCCATGCCTGAAGGCCATGGGGGTAGTAATGATATGGAAGATTATGATGAGGATCGTATCCCTACTGAATTATCATATGTTGGATTTAAAGGAAAGGGTACTAATGTGAAGCGTAAAGCAGTCAAAGCTATATATGAAACACAAGGGATGAAGAAGGATCACAAAACGCCAGGCAATGAGTACTTTGGTCAGGCAGGATTGTAGTAGTAATCAACACACTGACATACTAGTGTACCCTATATTGAACAATTAATTCCAAGTGAGGTATTGATTCTTGTTACAGATTTCGATAGGGGAATAATATTTGTTTATCATTAATTATTATAATCATACCAATTAAAAACTAAACCTCGGTCTTTCCACTTCTGCCGGAGATGTTTGTCCTCTCATTCGCCTTATGTGTCTATCATACGCTGTTTCCCCTCTTGGACTCGGTGTCTGCAGAGGACTATCCTTCAATCTTTCTTCCATACCTTTAATGTGTTTCTGTATTGCTTCTCTTGGACTAGGGGTGCTCAATGAAGGAGAGGATGAGCCTGATAAAGGAGAGAAAGCACTATTCTTCTTATTCTTTTGTTTTCTTGTACTGTTGACATGCTTCTCGTATGCTTTCTTTTCTCTGGGCCCAAGGCTTGGTGTCTTATATCTTGTATTAGGTGCTTCCTTCTTTGAGCTGCAGAGAACATCAGTAGACTGTGGCGGTTGCCTTCTACTCTCTGAAGCAACTGGTGATTGATTGTAAAAGAAGCACTTTCGAGCTGATGCTGTTGTTATACTGGGCAGCTCATTTAAATCAAGTAACTTTTCCTTTGGAGTGATTTTAGATGAAGTAACTGGGCAAGCAGGTTCTTGGGGCTTAGCAACTTGGTCCACAGTATCGTTCACTGGGGTATCCCTCTCTACCGACAATACTTTGAGTTTATCTCTAATGGATCTGATTTGATCAGATCGCTTTGTGGCTGGAGTCTTGAAGCTATCTTCTGTGATTATTGACAGTTTCTTTGTTGTTGATGATTTAGGTATATCAGCCTTCTTTTTGGAATGGGTAGTAATAGTTGACTCGAGCTTCAAATCTTCATTAGAAGAAACATTAACCTTGTGTGGAGTTTTGAAACTATTGTTGGGTGTGGTAGTGGTAGCAGGTGTTTGTTTCTTCGGCATACTGGTTGGATTATTGAATGAAAAGAAGCATTTTCTAGCAGCACTTTTGGGAGTAGGTGGAGTCGTCTTGGCTGGAAGTTGAAGGATTGTCGTTCCCTTGGCCGAGGTTGCAACATCTGATACCACAGGATGTGCTTTAGATGGCACAGAAGGCGGAGTTAAACTATCAATTCCATCATTCAAATTGTCTAGTTGGGTGTGGAAGTCATCGTTTGTTGGACTTGTAATGTATTCATGTTGTCTCTTTGTCAACTCTTCAAGCTCAGATATCTCATCAATGAATGCTGATAGCTCAGATTTGTCGGTATTTAGTAGTTCAGACTCATTCAATGGACTATCGTCAACATGAGCGGTGTCAGTTGCCTCTTCCATCATTTTGGTTAGTTTGGATTCTTGTTCGATCTCCTCGCTGCTACCCGGATACTTTAGAATCAGCTGCTCTGCTGGACTTGGTACTACTTCAGCATCATTATCATTGACTAGATAATCTCGTACCTCATCGAGACAATCATCCAGCGACAAAGAAACTCGTGGCGAGTGACTACCAAGGGGTTGAGCTAGCGTCTGAACAACTGCAGCCTGCTGAGAAGGAACATAGTCAAAGCTATCATCCTCGGAGGATAGTGATCCAAAACTTGGACTCTTCGGTTCAACAAGGCACTCCTCTCTGGACTGAGTAGCACTTGAGTGGCTGCTGTCATCTCCAGCAGTATTAAATATCTCATCCATTTCAAACACGGTCGTTTCCCGTTCATCTTCGACAGAACTTTCCCCAACATCATCATCAACCAGACCTTCTGCTGCCAATAATACTTCAAAGTCGTTTATTTTCTCTTCCTGTTCATCAGAGACATGTACTCTCGCCTTCTCTTCTTCCACCAAGAAGTCTTCATTCTCAAGTTCATCTTCAAGTAGACTGTCTTCCAATTCCCGTTGCTGCAGCTTTTCAGCAGATGTAGCAATTGCTGGTGATGATTCCACCTTTAGCTCATCTTGCGGCGGTGGAATCTTCTTATCTTCGGATGATATATCCACATCATCAAGAGCAAGAAGATTCGTCACATTATCTAACCTCAAATCTTCTTCACTCGATTCAGAACTACTAAAGCTTCTACTCCTCTCATCAATCGGTACAAGTGGCAGAGCCGTCCATACTACTGGAGGATCTTGATGTTCAAAACTATCTTCTTCTTCTTCAATCACCTGGTCTTGACCACCGTTACGTTCATGTACATCTTCCTCCTCATATGAATCGAGTTGATTCAGTTCTTCTTCATATGTATCATTATAATCTTTCTCTTCAATCTCGGACAATTCCAAGGAAACCATTGGTACCTCTTCATCTTCTTGTTGCTGAACTCCCTCGATATGTTCAGCTTCTTCATAACAATCCTGCTCAGTTTGCGGTGTATGCAAGTTTGGCGTGACGTCAGTTTGCGGTGTATATGAATCATTCTTGACGTCTTGCATATAATCCACTTCCTCCTTTTCACACTGAGAGCCAACCACTTGAACCTTCACATCTCCTTCTTCATCATCAACTTCATCAACAGCACTATCATCATACGAAAAAGCATTCGAATGTTTAGTTTCAAGCATATCCTCCATCTCATCATTCCAACTATCTGTTAGTAGTGATGACTCTCTCCGCTGCTCTTCTCCTGTTGTTTGATGTAACTCAATGTAATCATTCTTCTCTCCTTGTTGTGACTTATCATATTGCACTTGACCTATTCCATCATCACTTTGCCAACTTTCAGAAATGTCACCTGAATAGTCCAATGTGTCATTAGTCATTTCAGATACCATGTTATTATTACTTCTTTCCAATGGTACCTCATTCGACTCCTCCTCCATATTGTGTCTTGTAGCTAATTGATCCCCACATTGTTGAGCTTCACCAACAATAACAACATCTTGTTTCCATTCCATATTTAAAGTTGTAACCTCCATACTAATCTTTTCACGTATACATCCACTATTTATTGGTGACCACATTACATGTATCATTTTAGATCTAGCTTGCTGTAGATTAATTGTATATGTAGATGTAGAATCGGAAGGAGATTGACCAGACATATTATATAAACTACATGAAATGCCGGTGTTTGGTACACTTTTATTTAATTTGATTTGATATTCCATTTGTAGTTCAGTTGAAGAGGAAGGAGCTTGAATGACAAACGATTGACAAGACATATTACCAACAACATTCTCTTCACCAAAATCAAGATATGTTGATTTACTTGTTGTTGATAATTGCACTTTTGGTATAATACTACTTTCATCTAAATTATTATTGCATTGAGTTGTTATTGTTGGTTCATTCAGTGATGGAAATGTATTAGTAGATGGTACATCCAGTTGAGGTTGAGGAATGTTAGTATTTAAACATGAATCTGCTTCTGTTAATATATAAATTGTATCATCTCCGAATAATATGGATGATTCACTACTTGATGAGCGTACATGGCCAATAATATTATTGTTATTGTGTGATAATTTGTTGGTGGGTAATATTATTTCACTGCTTGTTTCAAGTGATATCTCATTCGGTTGTTGTTGTAAATACTCACTAGTATTCTCCACGGAAGTGTAGAGTTGTTTCTCAGTATTCATTGCATTGGGTAGCAATACTGCAGCTGATTCTTCCTCTTCAGGTAGACTATCAAGCAAAGATGGTGCATGTGATGGTGCATGTGAACAAAAATTTGATTGCATGACCTCTTGCTCTTGCTGCGGCGGTGAACAATCATCCGTCAAACCAACCTCCCCATTAATCTCGGTGCCAATATTATTAACATTCTCCTTCTTCTCTTGCTGTTGTTGTAAATATTTCAATCTACGTTTCAATATAATTTCATTACGATGTGAGGGTATACTATTATTCATCCACCATATATGACGTCCACTTTGTGTTTTAACTAATGCTGTTTGGTTACGTTGTGACATGTTTGATATTATCGATGTTGGTATTGTAGTATTAGATTGCTGTTGTGGTATATGTTGTGAGGTGGTATTAGTATCAGTTGTTGCAGTTTGAGCGTGGAGATGTTGTTGTTGCAATTGATTTTGTGTAGGGTATCCTGTCTGCGGCTGATTATAATTCTCACTCTGAGAGGAACAGCCAATATTATCTGTAAAAGGAGGGTGTATACTGTCCATTGTCAGTGTTTATTTGCTATACATATCAACGATAAACACGGCAAGGACGGTGCATCAAACAATTAGTTGAAAAATGCCGACTTTTCTCCCTTGGTATCTTAAGTATTACCAAGGGAGAAAAGTTATTTATTGAGGCAGCGCTCAGTGCTCAGCACTATGTAGAGCGCATACCTACAGTTGTTGGTATATGTAGTTGATGCTGGCAATACACTCCAATTCAATACCTATCCGCCCATCTAATACAATACATTTGATCTGATTTGTCCGTCATCTGCAGCGGAATTATTGATACGGTGCGATTAAAATAGATTCATTGAAAAGAGACACAAGATATGGACAATACATCAAATAACAAAACTATAACAGCATTCCGTCCGCGATTATTATACTGTGCTATATTCATATGGAATACATTAACAGTTGGTAAATTTACAGCTCCCTTACTGCAACATCTATCACCTAATAACTTTACAGATGGTATAATTGGATTAACATTCGCACTGCAGTACGGTATAGCAGGTTGTGTATCAACATGGGGTGGTAGTTATGCCGATGCACAGGAAAAGAAAGCTACTCAGTGGGGATATGGAAGGATAAAAGTTTTAACTCTGTTTTTAACATTGGGAACACTATCATTCCTTGGTCATGGAATACCACATTACATGAATTCATCAACAGATACAAAGTTAGTATTAGTTTGGCATGTAGCAATGAGATGTATATATGCAGTTAGTTTAGGAGTAGTAGCACCAACATTAGATGGATTAGCTCTCGCGCATTTACATTTTGCAGAGAATTCATCAACAGTAGACTTTGGCAAAGAGAGAATGTACGGAGCTTTATGTTGGGGACTTGGATCATTCATTGCAGGTGTCGGTATTGATCAATATGGATTCAACTTCCTATACATCTTCCTTATCATCAGTACTATTCTATCATATATCGGAATGGGAATATACTTGTGGGGGTTAAGTAGGGACACGTCAGGAAGCTTCAAGAAGTATAGTGTAATCTTTGATGATGTTAGTAGCTCAAATAACAATGGATATCAAAATAAAGAGACAATATCAAAGGATGAGGATGTATCAAATTATGAACTGATGTGTATGATATGCAAGACGAATTATGCAAAGGCAATTATGCTCTTCACTTTTCTCCTCGCCATGGGCATTGCCGTCGTTGATAATCTTGCATTCATCTTCTTTGAGACACTGGGAGCATCGGATGCCATGGATGGACTGACGGTCGTCTTTACAGTTGCTGTTGAAGTGCCAGCGTTTTCGATAGCACCATTAATGCTACAACGGTATGGATGTGGACATATGCTACTTGGTGCTGGTGTTGCATATGTCATCCGAGTTGTTGGCTATACTCTCATTCCATACGGCAAGATGTACATTGTTTTGATGCTAGAGTTATTACATGGAGTTAGCTATGCAGGATCGAAAGCAGGAAGTGTAGAATTCATTTCAAGAATAATACCAGATGGACACGAAGCTGCAGGCCAAGGTATACTCATGTTTGTGACCTATTCTGGTATTGTGACAGGATTGATCGTTGCTGGTTGGATACAAGAAACACTTGGTGCCCGATACATGTTTAGAGTAATGGCAGTGATTGTTTCCATCGGACTGATAGTGTTACTACTCGCAGAAATTCTATGTGATAAAGATACCATAAGGCCAAGTAAGAAAGAGGAGGAAGGTGAAGGTCAAATGACGCATAGCGACAGCTGTCAATCATCGGCATCAGCCTTTGCCGATGAGGAAACTGAAAAGTTTCTAAGGACACTCAAGTATGATAGTTTAGGCAAGGTAAGTCCAAAAGTTTGTATTTATATGACTTGTTGGTTTATACTGTCACTGATAATAACAATTGATCAACATTTGGTACCTGAAGAATAAGTGGGTGAGAGATTGGTGACGAGAGATGAGCCCCGTCTTGATCACCAGGAATGAGAACTCCATTCAGATCGTTCTTGGATTAAGATATGATATGAACATCTTCTCCCTACTGTGATGAGAAGGCTGTCGGAGTTCTCTTTTACTAAGCTCTAAAGAGGCTCATAAAACAAAACGGAATCCAACATAATAAGAATAACAAAGAATCAAAGAATAGAGACAACTGCATAGAGACGATGAGATCTCTCATTACATATTTTATTGCAATCCTTGCTATGGCTGATAATGGTAAGTACTACATGTCGAAAGTGTCAACTCATAATAAGTCAACCGATTGTTTATTATTGCTTACATTCTCTTACTCAACTCATCTTTTCTCGATATTGAAGGTGGCTGTAGCACTGGCGGTCTGAGGGAGCTGCAACAACACTTCACGCCTACTGGGTACTTGTGTAGGAATGACTGTATGATTGATAAGAATAGATGTACATCTCGGTGTAGGATTAACTCAAGAACTGGTAAGACTCGTTGCAAGTATGGCCGCTTACCAAAACAATGTAAGATATGCTGTGATGACGTCAGAGGTGATGATTTAGACACACCCTTAATGACAGATGCAGTACAAGAGCAGGAGGTTGAAACACTTTTGACAAATGCATTGGATGACATCAATAGTGTCAAAGTCCTGCCATCGGATATGGCTGATAGATTTATGAAGGTTGGTAGAGACGCCTACCAATCTTTGGCTTCTGGTTCTACAGCTTCAGTCGACCTTGCTATATGTCTCAATGAATCGAATCTGATCGTCGAAGCTACTGCACATGCTCTTGGATATTTGGAGGGAGGATCAAACTGCTTCTCTATAGAGTTTACCTCCTCCCCATTTGCAACAGACTTAGATTTCAAGCACCATTGTGTATGCTCTGATCCAACTCCCGTTGGATGGAAAGGCGGAATGGGTTGCACTTGTTTCGATACCGAGACTACTTTTCAAGTTAGTTTTAAGACAGGCATATTTGCTGAAGAATCCGAGGATGATTAACACTGTCGGTCTTAGACTTGACGAATGTAGTAAGGAAGAGGCGTTGATTTCTGCAATATGGGCATAGGGATGGACAGGAAACATTAGGAAGCCTTTCGGAATGAGAATCTGTTGGGTGTGATGCTGATAAGAAATGAGAGCTCTGTCCTTTCTCGATCTGACACACCAATCTTGGAAGGCTCACATTATAAGAAGCCTGCTCCTTACTTGGTCTTGCTATGCGAGATTACTAAGCATCAACACTGTGCTCATAAATAAACAGAAGAGTAGATAACACCAAACAGAAACAACAAAACAAACAAACAAACAAACAAACAGACAAATATATAACCAACAAGAGACATGCAAACCATTATTATATACTGTATTCTCCTAATTACCATGCTTGCCATGTCGGTTAATGGTAAGTTACAAAGAAGTAGCTTGTTAAGAGGTTTCTTCTGTTGGTGTTCTCATACCTTAATATTATTCTTGAACTTATCATAGGCCAGAGTTCTAGACGCTGTAGACGTGTGCGTAACCCAAGGAGATGCAACCGCCTAGATGGATGCAAGTGGAGTTCACGTCGTCAGATTTGTCGTCGGACAGGTGGTGGTTCTACTGGTACTGGCGATACTACTGGAGATTTCTCACAGGAGTTTCAAGACACTACGGCTGATGCGTTGAAAGATCTCGGCCCCTCACGTGGATCAAAAGACCTTTGCATTTGTGTTGACCCTATACACAGTTTGGTTGAGGACACGATAAATGCGTTAGGTGAAGGACATGTAGGTGGACAGTCATGCCTATGCTTTTGGAATTTCAAAGAATATAAGCATTGTGTATGTGAAGACCCAATTCGACCTGTGCTTGCCAATATTGCAGCCCACTTCGATTTTGACCACGGAGGAGAGGATTGTGAATGCTTTCAGGGATGAGCACATGGCTTTGACTTCAAAATTCTCATTAAAGCAGACGAAAGAGCCCTTAGATGAATCATAATATTATAGTAACGGAGTGATATGTAAATTCTACATAGGCATTGGTTGAAGTAGGTTAGGC
>Ga0214479_100440_pt1 | contig 24440 bp, 12 predicted proteins | sample M1_20Mar14CPVII9_5_FD_165054 | JGI IMG/M metagenome (GOLD analysis project Ga0214479, IMG submission 165054) | Marine eukaryotic communities from Monterey Bay, California, United States - M1_20Mar14CPVII9sort6BwellE14 | ecosystem: Environmental > Aquatic > Marine > Unclassified | place: USA...
CGATTCTAATAGCCATTCATTTTGATACTTTGAGTTGAGTTCATTGCACGGATTACGATTATTGTATCACGGAGCTTCGTATTCGTACGGTACGTTTTAAGAAAAATGAAGCAAAATGACAAGATTATAATGATTGATATATCAGTAGAGCTCAATAGACTTAGAGCGGCCTATAATCAACCTATGCGTTGTGCAGCATATACCATTATCGGTATAAGTAACATCTCCGGTATCGAATGTAGTTGTTAAAGGCACCAAAATTACTCAAAGTTACCTGACTCTATATATCTCTGCGAGTTAAGAGTTATTAGTTTATGCCATATCCTTTGTTATATACGAATCTACCATCAATACCAACATACACAATCACTACATAAAACAAAAAAAGTCAGCCATATATCTTTCATATAGTTAGTGTTAGTGCAATTAGTTTTATACATATCTCTTTATTAAGCATTGCAATTAGAAGAATATAACAATAATATATATGGGAGCTGCCAAAAAGAAGAGAGGTCAGCAGCGTAAGGCCGCGGCAAAGGACTTTACCACCGCCACAAATAATGATACCACAGGTAGAAGTGGTGGTGCTAATATTGGTGGATTATCCATCAATAAACGTCAAGTAATCAAGGCATTGAATAGAATACCCCAAACAAAAATTATTGAAATGGTTCAGCAGGGAGATCCAATTACTACATACGCCTTGTCCGAATCACTTATCAAGGGAATTTCGTATCAACGCAGTGGTATATTGACAAGTGTACTCAACTTCTTGGGGCGGTGTGAATTTGAGACTTTTGAGGAGGTGATGGGTAATTCCACATTTGCCTCCCAGGACTTGGTTAGCCCATCTATATGGATTAAAGTTCTAATTAAGGCCGATGAAATGGAACCTAATTGTGCATTACAAATTGCAGAGAATATCAGCCCATTGGTTAGGTCCATGTGTGCAGATACCAAACGGTTATTCTTTGGTAGTAACAAACATTGGGTGGATTCGTTCTATTCATTTGTTTCACTTATTTCGTGTTTGTTAAGCAGGATGATAATCGATTCAGATGAATCCGAATCTATGCGTATCAGTAAAGAACTTCTAAATCATGGAAATTTACTCAAAACTATTGTTCAATGGGGATACTGGGGAGAATATCGTTCTGATATAATGAACGAGCTACCAGAAGTAGTGACAAGCATTGTCGACATCGGGAAGAATTTAACGAAAGTCTTAGTAAAGGATGTATATGAGAGGAAAGATGGAACGGGAAGTTTGTCAAGTTATGATGCGGGTATAATTAATATCATCGGCACTACGCCCGTTATCAACAAAGAATACGATCCAAACAGCATGGTATCGTATACGGAAGGTTTGATACGACAGGCAAAGACAACTGGAGATGAAGACGATTTCACTATTATTCATTTTCTTGTAGCAAATGTTGACTGTGTTGACAAAAGAGTGATCATAGAATTGATTGATTTGGGTATGAACTTCACAACTGACATTGGAAATGCTATACGTGTCATGAGGATATCGCAATCTATAATCTTCAAGGGAATCGCAACAAAGAATAGTCAACCAAGTGATGCCCGAGTCGCCTTTGCCATTCGTGCTGGTCTAGTTGAAATGTGTTTGAGCTTCATTGAAAGATTCGGAATTGACGATTCACTGAATGGTTTCATTCACGACACTTTAGGTTGTATCTATTCTATCTCCCTTCATACGAAGACTGCAAAGGCTATTAGAAGCAAAAAGAGTGGCATTGAAGATATGTTAGTGCATGTTGAATTGAATACAGATATGAGCGAGGAGTTGTTGGATATGGTCAGGTCTATATTAGATATAAATGGTTCATACTGCTGCCGTTGTAACAAGTCACTTAGTAAAACAGAGGTCAAACAATGCAATGGGTGTCATCGCATGACGTATTGCTCAATTGAGTGTCAAAGAGATGATTGGTTCAACGGTCATAAGTTAGCCTGTTGCTGCTCACCGACAATGGAGAACATTGGCCAATTTCAAGGCAGAATGCGTCCGAGAAAGGAACCAGACGATGAAGGAGCTGCTGGTAAATTGAAGGAGCTTGAGATAAATATGAATATGATTCAGCTGAAACTGTTTCTCGACAATGCAAGAATCATATTGAGCCAAGCGAGAGGTTTGGATACTCCATTGTATGACTGTATTGTTACATTTGACCTCCGTGAGTGTCCTCCTACAAGGAGGTCCTCGTTCATATTTGACACGCCACAAAGAAAAGGCTTTGAAGAGAGTAGGTCAATAGAGAACATCACATGTGTCTTCCATTCATTTTTATATAATGGGGAACTGGATGAGGAAGGTGAAGTGCAACTCGTTGGTATACAAAGATTGTTCCCCCATGAATGGCTAGTGAAACAAACCAAATCAGAATTGGCGTCTATTAAAGCTATTGTTGCAAAGATGCCGGCTACTCCCAAACCATCATGGGCAACATAATTGATGAAGAGGTGTGTCATGTGGTGGATCTAGTGATTCTCCTCTTGGTGATCAATGGCTTCCCAATAACTACCTCATGTGGTTGATTGATTACTTCTTATGTATACTTTGAATAGAGGATAAGTATAATCATTTCGTATGTAACAGTATCAATATCAATCGTCTACTATCTAATGTAGATCTGACACTCTTCTGTGCATATAATATGTGAACGATACGAGTATTGTATTATTTCTATGAGTTCTTTATTCATTCAAATCTTCTTCATTGAAGATAAGTGGAAAGTATAAACAGTGGTTACCTTCGATAGCCACTCAAGAGGAAACAAACGTTGCATACAAAGGTCCGATTCCCCATTGATGATATGTGAATGGTAGATACATGTAATATTCTCTTTTGATCTAGTCTCTTCAAAGCCTTTCCTTTCCTCACCAGTAAAACCCTTTCTATAATCTTCCACTTTGATAATAGGAGGGCATTTGCATAGATCAAACTCTACAACACAATCATGCAAAGGAAGATCCAGTGCCTTTGCTTGGCTCAAGATTGTATCCGAATGATCAAGAAACAACTTTTGCTGAGCCATATTCATATTCTTCTCGAGTTCCTTCATCTTGGCAGCAGCTCTCTCATTGTCTGGTTCTGTACTCGGCATAACTCTTCCTTGAAACTGACCTGCTACCTCTTCCGTATACGAGCAGCAACATGCTAGTTTGTGACCGTTCAACCAATCTTCCTTTTGACAAGATTTGGAGCAATATGCCATGCGGTGACATCCGTTACATTCCATAACCTCTGTTTTACTAAGTGACTTGTTACACCGGCAGCAGAATCTACCACTAATATCAAGAATAGACCTAACCATATCTAATAAATCTCTGGCACGTTTGATATTGTTTGAGATGTCTTTGTTTTCGAGTTCTCTACGTTTGTTGAGATAGAATCGTTGGGTGGTAGGGTATAGTAATTTACTCTCGATGGTATCCTTCTTACTTCTAATGGCCCTTGCCGGCTTCTTGTGCAATGAGACCTTACTAACATTCTTGAGGATACGCTCAACCGCAGTGTACATTGGCGGGAAACAACCATTATTATCCCCAAAGCACTTATGTTCCACAAATTGTTTAATAAATCCCAAACACATCTCGATCAAACCAACACGGATGGCAAAGGCAGTGCGAGTGGCACTTGGCTCATCTGTATCTTGGGGATCCATACATCTCGAAAATAGTGCTGCCACATCTAAAGCAGTTACGTAATCATTTGATGTACACTTTTTTCCAAGATATATTAGCTCAAATATGACGACTTTGTCAACACAGTCTGCTTCGCTGATGAGGCATTGCAAAATTTGTAAGATATTATCTCTTTGATCTGCCGCAGTCTTTAGTCGACGCATTAATCCAGCCGTATACGATACCGTACAGCTAGGATCATATGATTTGTTAATAATGGGCGTGGTTCCAAGAGTCTTCAATAGCCGGATTCTACTTTCTTCCGCCTGAAATAATCCAGTTTCATCCGATACCAATAGATTCAATATACTCCTACTAATTGAAATAATGTTTATACAATCATCTGCAAGGCCTTCATACTTCAACTCCTTAATAATATCTGGACGATACTCTTCTCCCAAGAAACTCCATTGAACAATACTGCTAAGTAATCCTTCATACTGAAGCAGTGTGTCTACTATCTTCTCCCAAAAATTGTTGAGTTTACTTTCCATCATAACATTCCCGACTAAATGCACAAACAGTCTAACACTCTCCACCCAGTGTTTATTACTCTTGAAGAATAGACGTTTTACATCATCGCACATGCATCTGGCTAATGGACCAATGTTCTCAACAATTTGTAGCCTGCAACTTGGTTCGACAAAGCTAGCACTTTTAATAATGTTAACCCATAACGAAGGAGACTTTAAATCTCCACCTACATTGTTCATCACTCCTTCAAACGTCTCATCTTCACATCTATTCAAAAACTCCAATACTACTGATAATACTCCACTGTCTTCATACGAAAACCCTTCTTCTACACCAGAATTCAATCTCTTCGTGGCATAATTGTTACCCCTCCTAACCTTAGCAACAATCTTCGAATGGTTACTGTTTCCACCAACTACCTTCAAGTTGCTGCCGTCACCACTATTAACTCCACTGCCACTGCCAGCAGTAGCAGCAGCAGATAAGGCTTTCTTTGCAGCCTTACGCTGCTGTCCTTTCTTCTTAGATGATGCTCCCATAATATTATTAGAGTAGAATTTCCAATGTGTACACTGTTTTAGTGTTCTAGTGTCCACAGAATTAACGTAACCAATATAAATACCTTGCGGTTATAATTACTTGTATATTTTCAAAGATAATGATTGTACAATACTTCAATACATTGTAGGAATATGTAGTACGAAAGCTGTGAATTGTAGGATGGTGCACTACAAAAAAATGTTGGTACAGTTGAAGTTTGCCGCCGCGGTATGTTGTTATTTGGTATTGCAATTTAATACAATTTAATATGACAGAACTTTTTAGTATTATAATACCCGTTGTATTGTTCATGCGGTGGAGTATACCCAATTGTAGAGTAGCAACGCAATTCTGATGGTATTATTGTAGGTATTGCAAAGATGATAGCAAAACAAGCCGCCTACCGACGCCGCCATACAACACGCCTATAAACCATTAACTAAACTATCTCTAACTTATTCTGTTCCTATAAACGTGAGGTTTGAGGGTTAGAAAACCACCAACTCAACATCAATTACAATATTAAACAACTTGAACGATAACCAGGGGTTCATATCAAAAATACCCCTGACGATAACTTATCGTTGCACAAAACGGTATCCTTTGGTATCCTATTTAAAGTGAAATATTGGGAGTGCTTTTATTGGCTTAAGCATAAGATTGTAATAATATACATAGTCCTACTCGCTCCAGAGGAGTAGAAGGATTTAGATAATAGCCTATTGGTGCGTTGTACAGCGGCATCGATAGGCGGCCGGCGGGCGTGCGTTGCAAAGACGAACTATTTTGTGGTGCACCATTCTTCCTATCTCATGTCTCAACTGGGCTAGGCTACAGTTTATCGGTGTATTACTCTCTACAACGGTATTAGTATATATATATATACGTACAATCAATTATTATTAACCCCCTGCGTAAGTTTGCCATACAGGAAGATGGTATTGGCCGGCGTCTAATATACCACAACACAATACAAAGTTCAAGCAGGTTCAAGCACACAAAGCAGAATTTGAACACATACAACAGACGGAATTAGATACAATAAAACCGTTTCTATTGAATTAGAACATAGTTTAACACCATATTATACGACAACGCTAACCTTGAAACATCACAACATACAGGTTTAGAAGTTATTAATATATTACTTTGAATTATCACACAAACACAATGTGGTGGCCAATTGGTACCAAAGTAGTACTACGAAATCTCACAAAAGGGTCGCAATATAATGGTAAAAATGCTATAGTTCAAACAAATGTTATGAATGGACGTCAAAATGTATTGATACTCGATACCAACAAAGTAGTTGCAATCAAACCCGAAAATTTGGGAGTTATTAGTGAAAGAGGAGATATTGTTGGATTTGATTCTATACTAGCATCTGAGGAATTTGAAAGATTTGTTAACGCCGCATATGGTCCACTACGTCCGGATCAACTACAATTGAGAACGTCATTAGTTGAGGCTATTCGGAAGGGTGACTGTCAGGCCACAGCTGCATTGTCACTTCAAACTGGCAAACTTCTTCCATTCCATTTGACATATGAACAAAGTGGCATACTTACATCTGTTTTGGACTTTTTAAAACGGTGTGAAGATGAAACGTTGGATGGAGTATTAACTGTTGTAAATGGGGATTTAAATACACCAACTCCATGGATTGAGATTCTATTAAGATCAGTTGAATCAGAACTGAGTTGTACGTTACAAATTGCTGAGAATATTGGCCCATTAGTTAGTTGCATGTGTGCGGACACAAAACGTTTATTCTTCAAGAGTAACAAACACTGGAATGAGGGAATTAGGTCGTTTGTTAGTTTAATTACCCACATGATAAGTACGTCAATCAATAGTACAGACAAGAGGGTAGTAAACACTCTTCTAAGTAGTCATGATGGGTTACTCGAATGTATCATTCAATGGGTACACTGGAAGGAATATCGCCCTGATATTGCAAAGATAATTAGTGCGGAAGAATGTGGACTAATATACGATTTGGCTAGAGAATGCACAGTACAATTGATGAAGGATGCTCTCCGAAATGGCAGGGACAGATTGGCAGCTATCGGTTCAACACCATTGGTCAATAAAGAGTATGACCCCAACTGTACCACATCGTTTGTGGCTAGGTTAACCGTTGGGTTGATTCGGATAAAATTTTTTCGAATTGCCACCCCTACCACTAGCAGTGCTATCAACACCACCACTGACACTACCACCACCACTACTAGATACTTCAGCAGCAGCAGATAATGCATTCTTTGCTGCCTTACGCTGCTGCCCTTTCTTCTTAGATGATCCCATAATCTCGTAACGTCAACTTTTTAGTAAAAAGTTATATCAGCCCCAAGAAGAGATGGTTGCCGTGTATCGTATATACTCGGGGGTCCACTAAATACCTTATGGGTATAATATACTTGTAATGGCAGATGATTGCGTATATCGTTGTAGTGAATAGTATTAGAGAGTGCCAAAATATTAGAAAATATGATGGTTTATGTGAAAGTGGTGCACCACCAAAAAATGTTTATACAGTTTGCCGCCGCGGTAAATATTTGTGTTATTAGGTATTGCAATTGCAATTTAATATAGTAAAGCTACAATCCCGTTGTATTATCCATGCGGTATGTAGCAGTAACCAAGAGGTGGTACAGCCAGAAATTTATTAATAGTAGGTAGTGTTAGTTGTTGCAAATGGCAAGAAAATTTAGCAATGTTCAAGCCGCCTATCGACGCCGCCGTACAACACGCCTATAGACTACTATCTAAACTATATTTTCTACCTTCTTGTTGTTCCTATATACTTGAGGTTTGGGAGGGTTAGATGTAATTAGGTAACAGCAAGACAACTAATTAAGCTAATGTAGGTACTTTGTTTTTGAGGGCAGGTGGGCGCGCCCGCCTATGGCACAGCGAATTGGTGTATGTCAGTGTTGATATGATGGTGTTGCAAAATGAAAGCTCTATCTAAACAGCGTATATAGGAATAAGAAGTAGAGATAGTTTAGATAATAGTCTATAGGTATATTGTGTACGGCGGCGTCGATAGGCGGCTTAGAAAAAATTAACGTTACTTCTAATTTCAATTTTTTTGCATGCATGCAATACACAACATATTATTATCAGAATTATGTTGCACTGATACCTACGCGCTTCGGCAGCACTAGATACGGGTATATCAATACAATACAGCGGAGTTGCATACTAAAAAGTTCTACTATATCATAGGTATACAAAAGTATAAGCTTACGGGTGTGCGGCAAACTACAAAACTCTTTTGTGGTGCACCATAATTTCATAGAAATATTAGCGCAACAGCCCCTCTCTAATACACGTTGGTATATAACTGTACCCTGAAGGAATCACGGTTGTATTGATTGGCAATATCATTAGGTTTACGTCATTAATATTGCTATTTTATATCTTCTCTACGGTGCCGATAGCATCAATCATCGAGTAAAGTTGCAAAACAATTTACAACTCAAAATCAAAAAATTACACATACAATACACCGATTAGTATAGTTTAGTATAAGATTATGGTATCATCGTCGAAGAAGAAGAGGGGGAAGCAGCGTAAGGTTGCGAAAACACTGGCAGCATCTTCTAATCGGGCTAGTACTCCTAACGTGACAATAGCAGATTTACAAACTCCCTCGAGAGTTATTGAACTAGTTCAGAGAGGTGTGAATAGTGTTACACTTGCATTATCTACTTATGACGGATGGAAATCATCCACGATGGATCAACAAAATACGTATACATGTACTGGTGCTGTTCTAGCTGTTCTTGGGTTTCTGAAGAGATGTGAACATGAAACTTTTGTTCAAGTGATGAGAAGTGTTCGCGGAAATTTGAAGACACCATCGACATGGTTAGATATTATTGTTAAGGCAACGTCAATAGAACAAAGTTATAATGTGCAAATTATTGAGAATATTGGTCCATTGGTACAGTGCATGTGTGCGGATACAGAACGTATGTTCTTTAAAAGCAACAAATACTGGAAGGAGGGGATTATTAGATTTGTTCAGCTGATTCACAATATGATAGTAGGGCAAGATGCCCAAAACATTGACAATCTTTTATCAAAATATGAATGCTTACTTGGATCTATTATACAATGGGGGTATTGGAGGGAGGAGCGGAGGCCTGATATCACAAACGAACTCGGTTTCGATACGTGTGCACAAATTTCTTGTTTGGGGATTGCTAGCATGCAAGTATTGATGAAGGATGCACTCCAAAGGAAAGATATTATGGGATTACTTACAGACGACAGCAAGAGACGATTACGCTCCATGAATAATAAGTCTATTGTCAGCAACACATACGAACCAAACTGCAAGGTATCATATGTGGAAGGGCTGATCAAAGAGTTAAGACGTATAGAGGATGGAGTCAAAGTAGAGTGCTTGGATACACTTCACACCCTCATCACGGAAATAGATTGTGTTGACAGAGGTGTCATTACAGAGATGATTAACTTTGGATTCAACTGCACTGCATACCAAGACGTTGCTGAAGTAGTAGTGAAGATAACAGGTACTATGGTACTTAGAAAGAGTATCAGCCCTCAACATGTAGACACGCCAAGTGACACCCGTGCTGCATCGGCCATACGTGCTGGGTTGATTGAGATGTACTTGAAGTTTATTGATCGTTTTGGGGGACAAGAATCATTTGCTAGGGAGAGAACTCATGGCTTTTCTCTCTTTCAAATAATCGAATATGATCTCTTAGCCATTCATACAGTGTCACTGCATGTGAAGTCTTGGAAAGCAATCAGGCATGAGATACAAAATATCGAGGAGGAGTTAATACGGGTACAACAAAACACAAACATAGCAAACAATGTCCATTGCAATCGATTATTAGTTATGATTCGATCGATTCTCGACATCAATGGTTCATACTGCTGCCGCTGTAACAAGTCACTCGGAAGGACAGATGTGAAACTATGTGATGGTTGTGGTTCTATGGCATATTGTTCGAGATCATGCCAGAAAGAAGATTGGTTGAACGGTCACAGTGTTACTTGTAACAATTCATTTTCTGTTGAGCTAGCTGGTCAGTTTCAAGGAAGAGTTATGCCGAGTACAGAACCAGACAATGAGAGAGCTGTGGCAAAGTTGAAGGATCTAGAAGTCAATATGAATATGATTCAACTGAAGCTGTTTCTGGATCATTCCGAATCTATTTTGAATCAAGCAAGCTCAATGAATCGCTCATTACTTGATTGTGCAGTGAGGTTCGACCTTCGTGATTGTCCTCCCAAGGTCAGAGTAGTCACATATATTGAGTACTTTACCGAGGCAGGAGTATCAAAGAACGGCTTAGGGCACAGATCAAAACACTTTATCACATGTTATTACATATCAAGTGTGCATCTGGGTAACCCAGGGTATAATGGTCAGCCTGGTCAACTTCTATGTATACAAAGACAGTTTCCTCTTGAGTGGCTGGTACCATGTGAGGTGAATGGCAAATTACAATTTCTATCAGGCAAGAGCACTCTCACACCTGATGATCAAAAGGAAAGAAAACAAAGCCTTGCTCTTTGTATGTCATTACTCGTGCATACTTCTACATGTGAATTGACAAAGTGCGTCTCTGCCAGTTGTGTCGAAATGAAGAGATGTCTCAAACATTATGCAGAGTGTGAGGTCAAGATAAATGGCTGGTGCAGGGTTTGTCAACGTATTTGGGCCCTCCTTCATATCCATGCCAGGCGGTGTCAGGCAGAATCCTGCCCGGTACCAAACTGCATGTCGATTCGAGAGCGTCATAGGCCACTTCTGACGCAAGAGGCAACTATTGTAGCCAAAGGGAAGGACACAACAAGTACAGAGCTAGCCAATGAGAGCGGAGGCGCAGAAGTTAGGGTAGAAGATATACCCCGCATAGTAAAGGATATCATGGAAGAAGATGTATCATGCTTGAGTCAGCTTGATAGTCTTATGAGAAGAGACGATCCTCCCACCCAGAAAGTGTTTGAGTCAGGAGTGCTACCTCGACTTGTCGAATTCTTACAAAGGTTTGATAGCCACGCACTCCAGTCCAAAGCTGTTAGTATATTGTTGAATGTTGCTAGTGGAGAGAGAGAACATACTGAAGCCATTGTCGAATTGGGAGTTGTCCCACATTTAATCTGCCTGTTGCACTCTGTGCACAGTGAGATACCGTATGACGCTGCTTGGACTTTGGGGAACATTGCAGTAACTGGTCCTGAATACCGAGATTTAGTGTTACAGGCAGGTGCACTTCAGCCCCTGATTATGTTGTTGTTGGAACAGACGAGCGACTTGAAGTTAGTGAGGATCAACGTTTGGACGTTGGCGAAACTTTGCTATAGTAGAGACAGAACTAAGTCGGCTTTTCAATTAGTCAGTCAATCACTGCACATATTGAAAGAACTGATTCATCACTCAGACGAAGAGATCTTACTAGATGCTTGCTCTGCATTGTACCATTTGAGTGCGGATAGTGATAGTGAACAGATCCAGGCAATCATCGACGTATTGAAAGACTGTGGTATATGTCGCCTCTTAGAGTTGTGTTCACATTATAACACTGGAATGCAGGATATGGTGTTGAAAGTTTTGGGGAATATTGCAACGGGGACCGATTTACAAACCCAGCTCCTTATTGACAATAATGCATTACCAGTTTTGTCTGATCTTCTTTCAGGCAGTAGTATGAAACGCGCTTGTTGGGCCATCTCGAACATCTCAGGCGGCACTATAAATCAAGTTCAGGCTGTGATTGATTGTGGTATCATCCCTAAACTGATTACATTACTGAGCAATAAAGCCTCACTCATCCGTAGGGAGTCTGTATGGGCATTGTCAAATGCATTGAATCGTGGCAGTGTGGAACAAGCCAAGTTGCTGATGAAAGAAGGGTGTATACCTCCATTTGTAGCTTTGTTGAAAGATGAGGTCAATGATATAGTTATTCGTGTTCTTATTGGGTTAGAGAGTGTGAGTTGTCGTCTACTTGTGTCTGCTATACTTCTTCCGACTTTAGTTCTAACCTTTTTTACCACTATTTTCACTCTCTAGATGTTGCAACTCAGAAAGGTTGAAGCTTTCAAGGTTATCATTGCTGCTCAAGGTGATAGAAAGATCGAAGATCTACAACGGCATGCCAATAGTAAGTCTGTTTTACTGTATGTTGGTACATTCTTTACTTTGATTTGTGACTCACGTCTTAATATCTTTTGCAACAGATGAGATTCGAGAGAGGAGTACCTGTATAATGTCTCTGATGAATACATTTGCTGAGAGGAGATGGGTATTCTATGTTAGTAGTAGCTAGGATCGTATTATTGTAGATTGTGCCGAAGTAGGTGGACGAACGCTTCTATTTCACCTCAGCAAAATCATAGGCATTTATTCATAGAATAAGATCATTTAGTATTTAACTGTATCAATATTAACCGTCCTACTCATTATCTGTTCACTTGAATCTTCTTATATTAGACCGCTATTAGAGTATCAAAAAGTACATATCTTATGCACAAATTTGGTTCGTCAACTTTGATCAAAGGGTCGACCACACGTCTTCCTGAACGTACGACCTGTACAGCACACGCCTCTATATGATAATATAGACTATCTCTGCTAGGATATATGTTGGTATGGGGGTAGAGGAGGTTAGCAACCGACCACTTACTTGATCGAAGTCGCTTATTTTGCCACTTTGGCAAAATAAGCCACTTGTAATTGTGGTGGCAATAAGCGACTTGTATTTTGAAGTCTACGCGCCTCGCTCTCACAGTCATACCCGCCTGTACACAGTACTGAATCCATACACCACAGTACTCATAGTCATACACTGGTTTATAAAGATGATATTCAATTGGTGGTGGTCCTAGACGATATATTCAGGGCTAGTAGTAGATGAGTATGAGTATAAAGAATGTCATTAGTGTGGACTTTCTTTGCTATATGTGTGAATATTCCATTTAGGTCTCAAATAATCAAGGGATAGGGACACGGGTTTTGTTATGTCAACATTAGTCCCACCAACGTAGGAACAACTTCTTCTTCTATTGTCGTCTTAAAGTTTTGGGATGATATCACTTCCGTTCTCTTGGACGTTAACTACAATGACAGCGACGACAGTGCCTGATCACCTTGATCGACGATATACTCCTTTTATTAAGTTGTAAGCATTGCCCCAAACATAAATTGACCGTTTGTAACCGATAATTTAAACTATATTATACTTATAATGTTATGTTTATCTCAGTTTCTCTTATATTCCGTACTGTTTATGTCATTTGAACTGATAGACCGTTGGTTCTGATAAAGTCTAAACACCATCTAATTAAGCCAATAGTCTCACTTTATTGATTTCATCATCATCAAAGTACCCTCTTCAATTGCTATCATATACTATTATCCCCAAGCTTACAAGCTTTCCCCAAATCATATCATGAACATCAGAACCCTTTCCCTTGTTGTCCTCGCCGGATTATCTTCGACTGGAGCAGCTCCATTATCGACTCGTCAGTGCAAAGATATCTGTCAAGAACTTCGTGAACCCATGCTGCTGGCTCACAAATCGACATGTATGCCAGACCGCCTTGATCTCAAACACTACCGTATTTGTATGGAAGGAAGAAGTTCAGCTTTCCGTAAATTATGTTTGCCCATGTGCACTGGTGAAGACACTGCATTGACGTCTTATGAGGCTTGCTTCAATAAACGCCGTTATCCCAAGGATATCGATTCGTGCCGCAGAGGATATGACAGCATCCTTAATTCACTCGATGATGCCTTCCAAGTGGATGAGATTCCAGTTCACGTTGAGTCTGTTGATACAGACATCTCAGTTGAGGTTGAACACGAGACGTTGCTCATCAAATCGATTGTTGAACAAGACTCCTTAGATGATGCAACTGTTGCCGTTGACGAGTGTGAAGAACCAATCCATCACGAGCAGACTAATGTGGATGAGTTGGTTCATACAGCCGACACTTCATTCGAAATTGAACAAGAGACCTTGAACATTGAAACTATTGCTGAGACCTTTGATAATGTAACTGTTTTCGTCAAGAGTGGAGGATCAATCTATCACGAACCTAATCATACGAAGGACCTTTCCTCTTCAATGTTGGAGGAGGTTGCAGCTCAAGAGACTGTCGTTAGAGCCTCTTCAAAGTTTGGTACCAATTCTACTCTCGACTTAACTCTCGACCTTGTCGAGTATCCTGTGGTTACCAGTGGTTCTTTAGTGCCTCATCTCAAGATTGATCAAATCTTTGCTACCCATACAATCCCTTGCCTTAATGAAGAGATGCACGTGTCGTCCATTGGTGACAATTGTACCATTGGCTTGTTGGGCTATAACCACAAGACTGTGGACGTATCTCCCATCGAGTCTGCCTTCATAATCATCATCTCATTTGCAATGTTGGTTGGCTGTTGGTCTATCTTCCAAACTGCTACCTCTGCCAAAACGAGAGCTTGGATTTGTCTTGGACGTGCCTCTACTTCCTTTCATACTACTACTCGATCCATTGTTAATGGAGGTATCGTCTTGATGAAGAAGCTCATCTCACTCTTCAGGCATGAAATGTACACTACTATCGGTCTAATTCGACTTCTACTTTGGCCAATCGAATCTTCATTAAATGCAATCATAACCCTGATTCGTTGGCTTTGGTATATGTACGGCCCAAACTCACATGGACGAAGCCTGTTTGACATCATGTTCAAATCAAATCCCAAACAAGGATCGCCGAAGTGTTGTAAGGTGGCGTCAACTTTCTGTACCATTGTTCAATGCCTAATTGACACAGGTCAAGCTTCCCTTCTCAAGCTGCTGCGTTTCCCATTCACCTTGGCACGTCTTGGTCTAGCCTTGGTTGTCAAAAAATATGACAATATTCACTCGGTTGTTACTTCCATATCTGAATATCTACACCTCATCCAAGCTTATATCTTCGGTATGGCTCGACTGGCTCAAGTCTTGGCAATTACATCATGCACCCTCATCAACTCGGTTGTTCATTGCCTCGTCACTACGGCTCAAGCATCCCTTCTCAAGCTGGTGAGATTGCTATTAGAGGTGCTTCGTTCAGTTGGAGCTACTGCCGCCACATCATGTAACCTTCTCCTATTGGTTGCTGTATCTATCTCAAAGGCCATTGGAGTTAATCTTCACTCCATCTATCTTCTTCGGCTTGGCTCATCTGGTTCTGAGACTCATATCATTATCATATGTCCGTGTCACCTCGATTATTGTATTCGTTGTCTACGAGACGGTTGAACAATACCACCTCAAGACTACTGGCCAAGTATGTACATCTATTTGCAATACAACACGATCCCTTGCCCGATTGGTGACTAAACTTCTCACAATCGGAGTATCCAGCACTTCAAGCTTTATCAAACTTGCCATTGAACCGTTTCACTTTGTATTGACGGTACTACTTCACGTGCCTCGTTGGTATTGGAAGGAGTTTGGTCCGTACTCTCAAGGGCGGGGCGTGTTTAATATACTTTTCAAGTCAAATCCAACACGACGCAGGCTCAAGCATGGTAGCCAAGTTGCATCCTCGAGTCTCAACAATATCAAGGCATCATCATCATCAGATCAGTATCAATCCGGGCATCTCTTCAACTATTCACCGTGGCCGATATGCTGGATGTACATACAAGTACCCTTTGCTGCACTATATATCCGTATCGTTGGCCGGGTGTTCACCAGCAAGCACAGCAGTGTCACTTGTCTTTCGACATCATGTCAAAACTTGGCTATTCGACGGTCCTTTGTTGGAAGGTCAATGAACAAGCTCCATATCATTATCATCTTGGCAGTCAAATGTCTCATCTTCATCGGCATGTAATCTGCTCTCATGTTAGACAATGGAGTTTCAGCGGCACAATATTCTTTTTAAATGGCTTTGGAGCACGTATAACTCCTGCCACAACCCTTTGCATTGCTTGTTAGTGATTTGCTCGTTCCCTGTCCAGACTGCTGATCACAGTTTGAACAGGTTGCCTCACTCCTCATGTTCTTCTTCATAACCTCTCTCTCCATACCCCCCATAATAAGTCATCAATTAATAATAATCAACATCATCATCAATCGGTATTTATAGTGTATTATTATCATCATCAATTGGTAGTTATAGTAGTGTTGTTGGACTTTATTCTTTTGTTTTTGTTGTCGGATTATGTTGTGGCTTCTGTGTTGATCTCTCTTTTGTGGCTTCTATGTTGTTCGTTTTGTTGTTGGTTGCTTTTGTTGGCTTCTGTTTTTGTTGGCTTCTGTTTTCATACCCCATACCCCCACAACTCAATCAACTAATCCAAATCCATATTCCTGGGACGAATTCAAACCTCATCCGGATGTAGGACACATCTTGAAGGTCATCTCGTTGGGTTAAGAAAGTCTAGAGCACAGTCCTCCTGAGCGTCGGCCTAGGAAACCACGCCAAGCCTTCGGGCGTAAGACTATCCTTTATCGTCATCGTCAAGCTGATAATGCTATTCCCCCCAGCAGTCTCCTTTAGGGCTTCTGCATGGTATCAGCGGATAATTGATTTGTTGTTACTATGACATATCAAAAACTGAATAATAGCAAACATTTGTTGTATCATCTTTTGTTGCCAGAGGATATTAGTTGTTTTGGTGGATAAGTTGGATCATATTTGTTGATATTTTGTTGCGGATGTAATATGATAGACCGGAGGAGCATGTGTTATGTATTATATTTCTGTTGACTTGACCCTATTGTTTTGTTGCTATGTCATCTTTATTGTCTGGGGCTTTGTGTATCTTCTTCTGTTGATATGAATATGTGTCGACCTTCAATCTTTGTCGTTGTTGGGGAGTTGTTCATCCTTATTTTGATGCGAAGGGACCGACACACGAGACCAATCCTCATGCTAGTATGGTACTAAAGTTGCCAGTCAATAGTAACGGTATCGATTATTGGCCGCAGCAGCTTCATCCCGCTGAGCACTCTTAATCTCTCCCAAGTATGCTTGATATAATTGTAATGCCTTTGTGAAATCTTCTTTTGTTGCATGTCCATCTGCGTATAGTTTCTTAATTTTATTCAAAGAATCAGAATATCCACCCCTAACTGCAATCATATGATGCTTCAATGCTCTATCCCAGTTGCCTGCCCTTCCCTCGTCAGTACCTAGGTTGTACCTTGCTACTACCTCTCCCCCCATCGCTGCTAACTCATAATAATGAGTAGCCTTCTTCTTATCGACTCCCACGCCTCTATTAAATTCATCATATTCATAACCAATGCAGGCATAAGATATAGCATGACCAAGCTCTCCTGCACGATGAAAGAATTCTAATGCCTTGGTATGATCTACTGGATATCCATTCTTCCCATCTCGATAAAAAACTCCTATATTGTAGATTGCGCGTGCATCACCTGCCTCAATTCGTTTCTTCAATCTATTAATTATCACCTCATCTGTCGTAGGCCATGGAGTTCTGCAGAACGGACACTTCTCATTATCAACTTCATTTCCTTGGTTATCATATAGAGGTGCATTAAAACAACCACTGCATATTGTCTTTCCACAGCAAATCATGTATATACTACCCGTTCCAAGATATGGCAACCTAAGGAAACAAATTGGACAATCACTATATTGCGGCGGTGGCTGTTTGAATAATTTCTCATCATGTAACTTAGCCGCACGCTCAGCAGCAAGTCTAATATGTTCCTCACAATCTTTCTTATGTTTTGATCGGTGTTTCTTTTTGCATGCGGCGTTGCAGTACTTTACCATCGTACACTTATTGCACGTGTTCATATTATCACTACTATCCTCTTTGCCACAATTAGCACATATCGATACACCTTTATTATCATCTGTGCTCATCTGCTGTAACATATCGTTCATCTCACATACATCATCATTTAATTTTGATGCACCATCACTACAAATTTTATCAGACGTGCTCATATTATTATATGTATAACACTAAGATATACTCGTAGCCGCTTGATCCGATGGTCAAATACCGTTATTCTATACCAAAAGAAGTGCTGAACAAGGCCACTCTACCGTCAAAAGAGGAGTTAATGGTAGTCAATAGTGTATAGAGTGCACAAGATGTGTACTTTTTTGTAAAATCGTTACTACTCAGTCAATATCAGTGACATATACTTGAAAGTGCCACTATTCGAAAGAGCGTTAAAAACCTTCTATATAACCCTGTACTTTGTATACCAGTAGTAGCTTATTGCAATATAATTATCGATATATTTAAAAGTCTGCCGAGATAAAAAAGGCGTGATGAGTTTGGTATGTCGGTATCCGGTATCTTTTTATGAGAGTTTCAAAATTGGAGAAATACAAGGTTGAGAAATGTATGGGGTATATGTGTATAACATCTTCTTTGCATACACAGTCAGCCGATATGTTAGGTGAGAATGATCTATTTTATATTATACTTTCGGGGTGTGTGGCGGCGGCGGCGGTAGGGCAAGATTTATATCAAGAGACAAAGATGTGTCATTTTTTTGATGGGGTGCACCTCTCTCTCAAAGACCTATTGTATAATATGTATATGGCAGTTAGTATTATATATGGCAGTTTTATTACAATCTCTAAATGTTAATGTGATCTATTTTCTAAACTATACCTTACTTCGCTACCTTTCTATGCAGTACTTAAATAGGTACATGATAATATTGCAATGCACAATCACATGCACCATCTTTTGTAATTAAACTTCTAATAGACAGCTTATTGGATTGGATGTAACAGTTAGTTGAATATAACTTTGCAAATTATTATTATTACGATATAATCATTGGCTTAAATAAACAACTATTACAAAAATAGAACACACATCTTGTGCATTTTGCAAAAAATAGCACCATAATATCCTCAATATGGTATCATCAGCTAAAAAGAAGAGAGGACAGCAACGCAAGGCTGCAAAGAAGACATCATCTGCAGGAGCTAGCAGTGGCGGAGTTAGTGATAATGACTTTGAGCAACAAACATCTAAAAATTATATAATTACCGAGGCACGGAATAGGATTCAAAGAGGTGATAATCTTGCCACAATTGGATTATTAGATCCTAAAATACCTTTCCCAATACAAAAGGCTGCACTTCCTGATGTACTCAACTTTTTGAAAAGGTGTGAGGATGAGACGTTTCATCAAGTAATGGCTAGTGTTGGTGGGGATTTAAAGTCTCCGTCATTATGGATTCATATCCTTAGGGATAGTGTTAAATCAAGTTGCAGTTTACAAATTGCAGAGAATATCGGCCCATTAGTTAAGTGCATGTGTAATGATATGGAGCGTCTCTTCTTTAAGAGTAACAAGCACTGGAGGGAGGGTATAATGCCTTTCGTGGAGTTAATTTCGAATATACTCAGCAATTCAATAGACAGTACAAACACGGACAAGTTGATGGATAAGAAGATATTGAACACCGTTCTACAGAATGAGGGATTACTTACATCTTTTGTTCAATGGGGTTTTTGGAAAAATCACCGTCCTGATATCGTGAAAGTACTAGGTGTGGAAAACTGTGAGATTATCACTAATTTAGGACAAAGTGCCATACCAATACTAATAATGGATGAAGATAATTTCATTGAAGATAAACGATTTGCAACCGATGACGCCAAGAAAAGGTTGAGGAGTATCGGTGCATCACCAATCGTGTCCACGGATTATGATATTACTTGTACCACATCATTTGTGGTTAGTTTCATTCGTCTGGTGAAAGAGGAAGGTTCCTGGCAAAGGACACCTAACTCATCAATACTTGAATATCTAATTGGAGACGCAGACTGTGTTGACAGAGACGTTATCAATGAAGTTATTGATCTTGGTAGAAACCATACTTCTGATTTTGAAAGTGCCGAATCTGCTGCCAATAAGTTGACATGTATTCTCTGCGATGAAGTGGCCGAGGACGATTATTGTCACCCGAATGATACCCGTATTGCATTTGCTATTCGTGAGGGATTGATTGATGTGTGCTTGTGTTTCATTAGGCGTTTTAGATGGCACAAATCCTTCTTTAGAAAGACGGATAATGATTGCCTTTATAGTGATATTGAGTACATTCTAAATGTCATTTGTGATGTATCATTACACAAGAAGACTGCTAAGGCATTACGGCACAAGAAGGATGAAATTCAGATTCAACTGAATCGTTTGGAAAAGATCACATGTAAGACAGAAGTCAAGGAACTGTTTGATATGGTGGAATGTATCCTCGATAACACTGGGGCATATTGTTGCCGATGCAACACATCTCTCAATAGAACTGAGGTTATGGAATGCAATGGTTGTGGCCAAATGTCGTATTGCTCAAAGGAGTGTCAGAGAGAAGATTGGTTAAACGGTCATAGTTTTACCTGTTGCAAGTCATACACAGAAGCAACTGCAGGACAGTTTCAGGGCAGGATTCTGCCGAGAACAACATCACATAAGATTGAATCAGTACTTACCTACGATCAAGATGGTCAATATCAAGTTGTTCTAGAGGATGAAAGAGCAGCTACGAAATTGGTGGAACTTGAGAAGAACATCACATCAATGCAGCTCAAGCTCTTCCTAGACCATTCAGAATATATCAAGAGCCAAGCCAGCTCGTTGAATATTCCTTTATGTGATTGTGTTGTAGTATTTGATCTCCGCTGCTGTCTAACAGAGGTAGAGGTAAAGAAGTACACTGATCATTACATGCCCAAAGCAGCAAAGGGGTATCGAAAGAGTCGGTCGAAAGAGAACATTACTTGTATCTACAATTCGTACGTCTTCAATGGTTCTTTGGCAGCCAAAGATGATTGGGATGAAATACAGCATTATAATGTTCCAAAGCTATCTATGCAAAAGATGTTTCCCCATGAATGGCTTTTGGATGAATCTCCAACAATGAGAAAACACAAACACAGACAGAGTATTCAAAGGGAAAAGAACAGGGGAAACATCGCGGAACAGAGTTGGACATACGAGGAAGAGTTTGATGACATTTGTAGACAATCATAATTTGCAGAGGCAAATCTAAGATAATGATAAGAATAAGATTCAGTACAGCATAAAGTCTTTCATAGAGTCCCCTATCATTATCGACTGGTACCTTTCTATTGTCCATGTCATTATATCTCTGGATCTTATATCCAATCCAATGTGAATGTGAGAAGCGACCTTGCTCAACATTCGGACAATCTTATGCTGGTGGATTTGGTCTACTTTGTCCCCTTCTAAAATTCTAATAATAACGATATTGATCATCGGCCGCAGCAGCTTCGTCCCTCTGAGCACTCTTAATCTCTCCCAAGTATGCTTGATAGGATTGTAATGCTTTTGTGTAATCTTCCTTTGTTGCATATCCTTTTGAGTATAAGTCTTGAAACGCTTCTAACGATGGAACATGTCCACCCTCAACCGAAATCTTGTGGTGTTTCAATACCCTCTCAATATTGCCTGCATTCTCCTCCATATAGCCTAAATTGTGCCTTGACAATACATTCCCTCCCATAGCAGCTAACTCGTAATAATGGACAGCCTTCGTCTCGTCAATTTCTACTCCTTCACCATTGTGATATGCATAACCAATATTGCTATACGCTCGAGCATAACCAAGCTCTCCTGCACGATGGTATAGTTCTAATGCCTTGACATAATTTTGTTGCAGTCCATTTCTCCCATCCCTATACCAAACTCCGCGATTGTGTATTGCAATGACATCATTAACCTCCACTCGTTTCGTTTCCCTTTTTATTACCTCCTCGTATGAAGTAGGCGTTGGAACTCTGCAAAAGGGACACTTTTCATTATCAACTTCATTGCCCTGGTTATCATATAGAGGTGCATAGCAACATCCACTACATATAACTTTTCCACAACATGACTGATATCTTTGTCCCCTACGATGTGTTGGCATTCGTAGGAAACAAATTGGACAATCTTCCTTCGGTGGAGGTTGTTTGAATAGTTCTTTATCATGCAATTTTGGCCGTGCTATTAGTATACCAAGTAGCTTATTGCAATAGCTATCGATATTATAAAGTCTATGTATGTGAACCTGGTGATTGGTACGAAGCTGAAAAAAATTCTCGGAAGATGAGTGGTATCCTTTTGTGAGAGTAGAAGAGAGCTTTATTTATGGGCTCTTAGAGATGCGAGTATACTTCTTTGCAAACAGCAGTCAGCCATTATTAGGTGAGAATGATGTATTTTATATCATACTTTCGGGGGTGTGCGGCAGCAGCGATAGGGCATTGCATTTGAAATTTATATCAAGAGTAAGAGACACAAGATGTGTCATCAATGACTTCTACTCGCCGCATATTGCTGTAACCAACTGGTAAAATGTGAATGTATTTGAGTAATATCAAACTTTTAATCTGATCCATGTTTAATCCCAACCGACCTTCGTTACGATGATAACTTGGACACGTCACTGATGTCACACACAACATTCGGATTATCTTCTGCTGGTGTACTTCGTCCCCTTCCAATTCTAATAATAACGATAATTCTCTCGTGCAGCAGCGGCTTCATCCCTCTGTTTGCTCTTAATCTCTCCCAAGTATTCTTGATATAATTGTAGTGCTGTTGTGTAGTCTTCTTTTGATGCTTGTCCATTTGAGTAGAATAGTTTTATCTGCTTCAAGGAGTCGTTATTTCCATCTTTCACTGCAATCATGTAATGTTTCAGTGCTCTATTCGTGTTGCCTGCATTTTCTTCCATCTCACCTAGATTGCACCTGGCAGTTGAATCTCCTTGCATAGCTGCTAGTTCATAATAATGGTTTGCCTTCTCCTTGTCAACTTTCACACCTTCACCGCATTGATGTGCATAACCAATATTGTTGTATGCTTCAGCATAACCAAGTTCTCCTGCCCGATGCCATAGTTCTAATGCCTTTTTATAATCTTGTGTATATCCATCAAGCTCCCCAACTCGGTGGTACACTCCCAGATTGAATATTGCTACAGCATCTCCTTGGCCATCATTAGCCTCCATTCTTTTCTTTGTCCATTTGATTATCTCCGCATCTGTAGTGGGCGTTGGAACTCTACAAAAAGGACACTTTTTATTATCAACTTTATCGCCTTGGTTATCATAAACAGGAGCATGTATGCATCCACTGCATATCGTCTTTCCACAACATGTCTGGTATATCCTCCCTGTATATAGTGATGGCAGAAGTAGAAAACAAATTGGACAATCTCCAAATAGTGATGGTGGTGGTTTGAATAGCTTTTCATCATGTAACTTTGCCGCACGCTCAGCAGCACGTCTGCAGTGTTCCTCGCACTGTTCCTTATGTTTATGTCGGTGCTTCTTTTTGCATGCGGCGTTGCAATACTTCACCATCTTACACTTGTTGCATGTATTATTAACATCACTACCTTCTTTACCGCAATTAGCACATATCGGTATACTATCTTCTTTATCAACTGTACTCATATTGTGTAACATATCATTCATCTCACATACACCACCATTATTTGATTTTGATGCACCGTCTTTGCAATTACCGGGTGTGCTCATTTTAAATCTATAAAACTAGATAATATACTCGCCGTTGAGTTGATGACAGATACCCTTGTTCTATACCACAAGAAGATGCTGCACTACCGTCAAACGAGGCGTTAATTAGCGTATATCAATAATAATAAGACACAAGATGTGTACTATTTTGTAAAATCGTTGCTACTCAGTCAATGTCAATGACAGAGCCTCGAATAGACCACTATTCGAAAGAGCGTTAAATACTGATTTATTGGCCGTACTTTTAGTATACCAAGTAGCTTATTGCAATAGCTATTGATATATAAAGTCTGCCATGATTTACAGTTAATAAAAGTATGGAAGTCTGGAAGTCTCCAATAGTGGTATCCGGAGTGAAAATAGTTTATATTGTTATGGTATAGGGTTAGGGCCTGTATCTTTTTATGAGAGTTGTCGGAATTATGAGAGCTTTTGATTTTGATAAAGAGGCTAATGGGAGGCACAGGCGGGCGGGTAACATCTTCTTTGCAAACACAGTCAGCCGATACATGAGATGAGAATGATGTATTTTATATCATACTTTCGGGGTGTGTGGCGGCAGTGGTAGAGCGTCTCAAGAACAAGGGATCACAAGTATGTGTCAATTTTTTGTTTTGGTGCACCACATAGCTATGTGGCATGCAGTATTGGTTTCTTTGTATCACAGTAGTACCATATGGCAGTTTTATTGCAATTTATATATCATATTATGCATATGATCTATATCCAAACTATACCTTAGTTCTCTATCCTTGTCTTATCATGATGACAACCTTAGGGCAACTTGTATCTCTCTCTCTCTCTATCAGTTGTCAATCGTTCCTGGCACCATCACTACTCTCTTCGATTATATACTCAGTCTACCGTACCGCCGCACACGATGTAACCAATCTGACAATAATGTGAATGCATTTGAGTAATATCAAACTTTAATTGCAATATTACATACTCTAATCCCAACCGACCTCCGTGATGATAACTTGGACCTGCCGCACACAACATTCGGAAAATACCAGCATCTGTATACTTTGTCCCCTTTCAATTCTAATAGTAACGGTAATCCTCTTGTGCAGCAGCTGCTTCATCTCTCTGAGCACTCTTAATCTCGCTCAGGTATGTTTGATATACTTGTAATGCTTTTGTGTAATCATCTTTAGTTGCATCTCCATCTGTGTATAACTTTT
>Ga0214479_100442_pt1 | contig 24290 bp, 19 predicted proteins | sample M1_20Mar14CPVII9_5_FD_165054 | JGI IMG/M metagenome (GOLD analysis project Ga0214479, IMG submission 165054) | Marine eukaryotic communities from Monterey Bay, California, United States - M1_20Mar14CPVII9sort6BwellE14 | ecosystem: Environmental > Aquatic > Marine > Unclassified | place: USA...
TCCTATCTTGAAGCAGATATCTATTTGCCTAGAGACTACCCTTATATCAGGCACGTTTGATCTTAAAGCATCCAGGTTCTACAGTCTCCAGTTCCTTCTCATCTTTAGCAACGATAGAACTATAATATTGCAACAACAGCAACAAAATTCGGAGTTGTCTGATCACACTTTCACAAGACAAGCAAGTAGTACAACAATACAGCCACTGTACAATACAAACACAAATTCAAACAATAACAAAATGAACAATAAAAATAAACGAAATATGGTAGGAGGATATTCATCAATAGATACAGAGCTATTACTCAGTACGGAGGTAATGGATGTGGCAAATTTTGCATTGAAGGAGTTATCTACTAAATTCGCTGCTTCAGATAATGATGATGCAGATGCTTCTTCCTTCGCGGTATTACCACAAGATGTTGAAAGTGGTGATGTTGTAGTCAAGGTATTAGAGGTCAACGACAGGTAAGCGGTCGTCTGCGGTCTTATGATGCGCATAAGTGGCTTATTGACCTTTTGCAGAAAGTGCTCACATCTTATGTTCATTTTTACATACCGTAACTCTCATTATTATATTGACACAGGTTGTGGCAGGTCTAAACTACAAACTTACAATATCAATACATAACAACAAAAGCAACAATATATGTCTAGGTGGTATTAAAGATATTACAATATACAAGGCATTACCATATATGAATCATCCTCTCAAGGTAATCTCATTTGGTACAATATTGGATGGTAATGATGAGTTTTTAGTTGGCTTGATTGATATTGTCGATAAGGCACAAAAAGAAGGGAATGCATTAGCAGTTGAACAAAAGATTGAGAAGGAACTGGAGACTGTAGAACCTGGATGCTTTAAGATCAAACGTGCCTGATATAAGGGTAGTCTCTAGGCAAATAGATATCTGCTTCAAGATAGGAGAAAATCAAACACTAGGGAATTTAGGAGAGAAAGAATAATGAATAATAAATGTATGATTAGTCTTAGTTATGTAAGCAGATGTTCTTCATATAGATAGTGGGCACTCTAGAGGCAGCTGCTCATGCATATCGTCTTCTCCGATAGAGAATGCGCCCTTTACTTTCGCCCCTATTGAACGATTGTGTGACAAATGAATCACGGGACAATAATGTCGACCGACTATCGTGCATGTATGGCACGGTAAAGTGCTAAGATGTTGTTACGTTGAGTTCTTAAAGCTGAGGAGGAGAATCCTGAGACTTGTGGCTTGATAAGCGGCCTCGCCCTAAAATACCGGGTCAGTTCCTACGTAGGAAAATTATGTAGCACATTTTAGGTTTACGTCGAGGATACCGCCATTCAACTACGTGATAGAATGAGCCCTCATTGCACAATATCGGCGAGGAGTATCAGCCTAATATTGCAGAAGGCTTCTCTACTACATATTTGTAGTTTATATGCCGAGCGGCGCGGTGTTTAAAGGACTATCAAAAATTTACTTAGTGAGCTACTTAGTAGTTTTTTCAGATACTTTATAACTTTTTAAATAACAAAAATTGCAAAACGATAATACCATATTCGGAATCAGCATGCAATTCTACGTCGGATATGATGTCTCTGCATCTATAATTCGATGTTTGGAAGACCTTCATATTTCAGATTTGCTAGTGATTTTGCCTCATTTTTACTACGGGCAAACCCAAAAAATGCCGGTATCTTTGGCCCGAGGGTGCTTATTAATCAGGTTCGTTTTCTCGAAAAGGGATACCTATTCACTTCTCTACAATACTTCTCATAAGGGTGGAGCAACTACATATCGTATTGCACAAAATAAGTAACCATAGTGAAATGGAGTCTGGAATAGGCAGTCTGCCTGGTAATACATCCCATGCGCCTCCACTAATTGCAATATTTGGTATTGCCATCCTTGTCATTATCCTATTCTTATTAAATCCAGAGTTTAAGCTCATTTAGATACTTTAGAATTCAGAGTATACACGAAGAGGTATACCTACTACATTATGGATTAATATATGTATGAATACATATGGCAACACCCTCAACTGTCAATTACTAATTGCAATATTTTCTATTGTAGCAGCTGTCACTATATTCGTTTTTAGTAACAACAGTACTCTCATATTGCAACAGCACAACATCAAACTTTAACAACAGGACAGACAACAATACAACCACCAACAGACACAAATTCAAACAAAATGAACAACAATGATAATAAACGAAATATGGTAGGAGGGTATTCATCAATAGACACACAACTATTACTCAGCACAGAGATAATGGATGTTGCTAACTTTGCTATGAAGGAGATTGCATCTAAATTCGCCTCAGATAATGTTGCAGATGATTCTTCGACCTTTGTTGTATTACCACAAGATGTTGAGAGTGGTAATGTTTACGTCAAGGTGTTAGAGGCTCAACGGCAGGTAATGTTATATCACGCTTGTGGCTAATTGATTCTCTTTTACAAAAAGTGCTCACTCTTATGTTCATTTTTACTTATACCTCTCATATTATAACAGGTTGTGGCAGGTCTAAACTACAAACTAACAATATCAATACATAACAAAAGTAACAATAATAATACATGTTTAGGTGGTATTAAAGATATTACAATATACAAGGCATTACCATATATGAATCAACCTCTCAAGGTAATCTCATTTGGTACAATATTGGATGGTGAGGATGAGTCGTTACTTAGTTTGATTGATAGTGTCGATAAGGCACAAGAAGAAGGGAATACAGAGGTTGAAGGAAAGATTGAAAAGGATGTTAAGTCAGCGCCAGCTACCGAAGAAGAACTGGCTCACTACTCAGAAATTTTAGATATGGTCCAAAAGAGATGGTCTGGTATGACGCCAGAAGCAAAGAAGAATATGACAGCCGTGAATGAAGATCCAATCCTTCGAGAGGAGAGTATGAATGAATTCCTCTCTTGCTGGACATCGGCCGATTCGAATGGAGACGGAAGGTTAAGTCAGGATGAATTTGTATTGTTCAACACCAAGCATCTTGCCAACATATTAAAACGATTGGGATGGGCACCGGCTCTTACCGAGGAAGACTCGAGACTAATTTGGAAGGCTATTTATAATCTGAACCCGGACGACTCTGGGATTAGCATTGGGCAATATGGTAGATATCACGCATGCATGAAAGAATATATCAACTAGTGAAACAAGAACAAAACAAGAACGGCGGTGATGCAGATAAGAAACCCTGTGACTGTGGGTTTTTAAATGTATGATTAGAGTTGTAAGAAGTAGAGAGTAATCTTGTACAAGTACAAGCACTAACTCATAGCCAGAGTCGAGATCATGTGTTTTCTATCTTTGTCGTCTTCTCCCTTTACTTTCGTCCCCTACTGAAATTTACTTTCGTCCCCTACTGAAATTACAGTAACTACTGTGGCAAATGATAACAGGACCGACTATCATGCATCCATAGTACAGCGGAAGTTAAAAGTGGAGTCTTTTGAATGGAGACTACCACATAGGTTTGAGACTTGTGCTGAAGTTGGTTCTTCTTTCGTGCAAGGTATCCTTTTTTCGACACCCATTTTTTGCATGCCAATCCCCCTCCCTCAACTTCACTTGCCATAGAATTGCAATCTATTTGCCGCTCAATCATTTCATCCAATACATATCCATTAAAAACAAAATTGTCGGGTTCCTCCATCAGTTATAATATAACGGTCAGTAGATATATAGCATCATATACACACAATGGTCAAGGTAATATCAACAACAACCGCTGCGGCATTGCTACTCATCGACAGTAGCTATCATCATTCAATCGGCGTAACCGGTAGTGAAGTATCATCTGAACTTTTTAGTGAAGAAATCATAGAGAATAATAATGAACCTAATGAATACTATTATACATATGAAACCACCGAAGAAGAAGAGCAGCAAACTATAGAAGAAAAAGGAGAGGATATATCACGAGATACCTTCGTTACATCACAAGTTCATGTTGATACCGAACCAAGATATTATGACGATGATACTGTAACTTCTGCTACTCGTCCACCCAAACCTCCTACTATAACTTCGGCTGATGGTGACGGCGAGGACAGTTGGGGTGGATCAGGAAAGACTTCTGAACAAACGAGTGAAGATATGAGTATGAAACAATCATGGTGGAGTGGTAGTGGCAAATCAGGCAAGAGTGGTAGTAGATATGACTATGATTGTGATGAATGGGGAACTAGTGAAGACTCATGGAGTGGAGGTAAGTCTGGCAAGTCAGGATACTCCTCATCGTCATCATCAGGAAGTTGGGGTACGAGTGGTGATTATATGATGAGCATGCCCAAGACAATGATGACATCGGAAGATGGATCATGGAGATCATTACGTTCTGATGATTGGGAAGGAAGTTCAAGTAGTGGTAATACAATGCCACCCAAAACCATGATGACATCTGAAGATGATGGTCAACAATGGTCTTCTTCATCACATAGTATGCCAAATACTAGCAATGATAGTTGGGGCGAATGGAAACCAAAGTCGGCAAAGGCATTTTCCAAAGGTGGCAAGTGGTCATCAGAGGACCATATGAGTATGCATTCATGGGGTAGTGGCAAATCGGGTAAATCGGGAAGTAAATGTGGCAAGGTAAGAAACAGAAGTGTTCATATCATATATGTATAATATCTTGTACTTATGCTCATATCATGTGTTCATCTTCTCACTCCCTAAAATAAAGAGTCATGTATCGGGTAAAAGTGGCAAATCTGGTGAATGGGGACCATCAACACATTCACAATTTCAATATGCACGGTACATCAATGGTGGAGATGAACGTGTTATTGGTAGATGCACGTTATTGGGCGTTATGCTATTGTCAGTATGGCAAGTTTGGTTATTTTAGAGAGTCGTTAGATATCCACCATTAGATGGCAAAAGAGAAACAATGTGTATGAAGTAGTATAAGTTAGGTGTTAGGGTAATGCAAGTGATCGATAACGATAAAAATCTTTGTGCTTAACAATTGCATTATGTTTAAACAGAATGCCAAGTTATCTTCAGCTGATTCCATAGTGCACAAAGCTTTCTAAACAACCCGACCGAACACACATACAGCTCATACTCATCTTACACCTGAACATTACCAATATAACTACCCGTAGTACCCCTTGCAGGTGATACTGGAGGTTGTACCACTCCATCCTCCTTGTTGTCACTACCAATATCTCCATTAACATCCTCTGTACTAACTTCATTCCCGGTCTCAACTTCAACCTTCTTGTTTTCCCCTCGTTGACTAAAGTAAACAAGTGCAATAACAGCAGCTAGAAAAGCAATGGTACCAATAATAGCACCAATGTTGACCTTTCCTTCTGCACTGTCGTCATCTATACTGGCTGTTGTACTATCCACTCCATCGTTATCTCCTCCTTCCTCGGATTCACTACCTGTCGAACTACTTGTAGACTCGTCATCTTTTGTATCACTATCACTAACAACTAATGGATCGAACCTTGTATTTGCCACTTCTTCCATAATCTCATCAATGGAAGCAAAGTCTGCTTCGTCTTCTTCTTCTACTTCGTTTACAACAGATTCTAAACTGTCTCCTCCTTCTTCTTCATTATCAATAACAGGCGGAGCAGCAACTGGTGGGACAGTTCGAGTTTCAGTATTCACCAATAATACATTACTACCAATAGCCCGTAGTGTCATTGAACAAATATCCGATAGATATTGATTATATTCATCACTCATCATATTAGTATTCTCAATATTCATATTGGACACATCTAAGTATGACACATCTTCATCGATTGGACAGCATGTACTCATACTACTACTACTATCATTATCAATACCAGGTACACATTGACATACTAACATCATATATACTACCTTATTAATATTTGGTAATGTATCGTATGTATCTATATCGTTGGAAGTGTAATATCCGTTGGATAATTCATTTGTCAATATTAAATAATCTTCTGTTTTTATATGTCCTTTATTATCAGCCGATGTAACTAATGCTTTAAGACATTTAGATGATGGAATTGCAGAATCATGTATCCATGGGATATATTCGGTATCAGTTAGATAACGATGTAGATCAATTGTTCTATAACTTGTTGCAACTGTGTTAGTTTTACTACCGACATTGTTATTTTGATGACGACGTAAATAGGTAGGAGTTGCAACTGCTAATTGGTTGCAATATGTGAGCAGAGCCAGCACGATGATGGTAAGTCTAGATATCATATTAAACTTTTTGTTGTTGTTGAATAGTCTGCCGCCGCCAAAGCATAAGTACCTCTATCTAACACATCTTTAAATATGGCGCGCGGTATCCTTTTCGTAGCCGAGCCACTCTCATAAAAATCGGTGCATCGTCCTATTTATCTCCAGAGAGAGACTCTAGAGAGACCCTCTCACAAAGTACAATATGGCAGCAACTACAGCAGTACTATTAATCGAATTAATTGTCTTAATATTAGTTGGTGATATTGATTATACAGCCTATGCATTCGAGCACTTACGGTAAACATTGAGTATAGAAATTGGAGTGAGAGAGATATAATTTTCACATGCACCATCTTCACCTTCTTTTATATGGCTTTTTGTACGTTGCAACTAATTGACAGCTATAAACACCGCCTTATCAAACAATAATATCACAGATACAGCAGTAAAATATGAACACCCGACCGCTGCCGCCTAACAAGCGTAGGAGGATACCAAAGGTGTCGTTAGACTCCACTACAAATTATGTTACACCGCAACTCAGCAGCAATACACTAACACTCGATGCATTAGATATAGTACAAAGTCAACATCTACTAGATATTAAAACAAAGAATGCAAATCTACAAACCTTAATAGATGAAATTACCATCCTATCAACTACCCACAATAACAAAACAAGAATTCAAGATAAAAGTAAAGATAAACAACTTAATCATAAATTATCCACACATTATAAACAACAACACAAAAACAATTCAATATTTGAATCAGGTGATAATATACAAGATAATACATGGTGTGTAGAGCGTGATGAATATGTGTATGATCCACATTTAAAAGGATTGGCTAATACATATGACAATTGCAATGAGGCGATTTATCCGAGTAATGTTAAACAAACTGGATATGAGGCATTATTAGTTGCTCTTAGTAAAGACGAAGAATTGAAAGAATGGAGATTATTGCAATTAAAGAATTACTATCTCGGTACCAAGTTATCAAATGATATAACCTCGTTACAATTGAATATACACATGTATGATTATTTTGGTATCGGATATGATTATTTCAAGATGAATTACTTAGCCGAGTCCCAAAGGCTAGGGACGCCAATACCATCAAAAGAAGAAGAGACTGCCAACTTTGATAGACTTGAAGGACACCTCAGTAACTTATCAAAAACAGATCTTATTGATTATGTCAAGGTATCCAACTTGGATTTACGAGAAAGTATAGCCAAACTATCATCGGATGCACCGATCGATGAAAACTTTATGATTACTTTTCGTGAAGATCAAGAATATGGTATGACATTAGTTAATGAATATGAACAAGTTCTTAAAGATCAATCTTTAAAGTTCCTTCCTGGTGAGAGGGGTATAAGATATGAGCCATTGTTGGAGATTGAGAATTATTGGTTAAGTGAAAAGTTATTGGGTGTTGTGTTAATGTTAAAGATGGCGTTACTTGAGGAAAAGATATATAATGATGATGCTCCAGTTGATGATGATGATAATTCGATTGTTGAATTCTTGGCTGATGGTTCACATGGTGGAGAAGAATAGGATGAGGAGCAGAGTTAGGGACAGTGACGTGTCTAAGCGCTCTTGTTAAGGGAGTGTCTTTGTTTAGATTAGAAGACAAACTTTGCTTTTGAGTTTACTGAGCACTTCATGTTAAGATAGTGTGAATGTAATATAGGTATAGAGAGTTGTATGTTGTACAATCCATTTTCTAGTGTATTACATAGTCTATCCACCATACAATATCATTCCCATACTTCACCATCCAGTATGAGAACAAGTCAAAGATATTGGTCCTTCTGTGGATAAACTCGAGGGGCTGGCTCTACCTCTTGCCGGGCCTGACCAAAAGCCAAAACAGTCCAATTACTTGTAGGCGGAAGATTAGTAGTGTCATCACAGGCTACAGCATAAAAGTCAATATCTTTTGTTGTACCAGGATCATGACCAGGTGGGACGATGGATATGTACCACCTCCTACAAAATTAACAAGATGTGAGTTGAAGCTATTCAATAATTAATGTAAAAAGTAAAAGCAAACCACAATGCTTCTCACCGAGTATCATCCATAAGTTTACAGCGATACAAAGTAAACTCTTCGTCACTTCCATTGTACTGACACTGGCGTACATACGTTGACACATTATCACAACTTCCGTTTCTTTTGAATACTCCATTCATTTCACTAATACCACATCCTTCAACAACAAAGCCAGAGAAATCATCGCAAACGCAGTCGCTGCAAAGATACGTTTGGCGGTGCGGACAGTAGTTTAAACTGGGCTCCCCAAAACAATCTAACTCTGTGCAAAAACATTTCAAACACTTAGAGCATGTCTCAGTTTGAATACCGTATTGTTCTCCTTGTGTGTCCATTCCCCTGCCACACTCATTCTCACACTTCCTTTCGACCCAATCACCCCCTCCTTCTAATCTGTATCCTCCCTCACGTTGACAAGTACGTGCGAAAGCCCTAAGATAGTTATTATAATCTTGCATAAATCGAGAAAGTTCATTGCTCTTGCCATTCCTCCATTTCAATGGCAGTTGTATATGACGCAAAGACGATGAATCTCCCTCAATAATGCTATGCAATATTGGCAAAACAATCCCCTCACATAGACTAATCTGTTCCATATCTTCTCTTTCATCAATCCCGACCACTAAGCTCAAATCAATCTTTTCAATAACATTAGACCCCGATAATGGTTCCAACCCACGCCCTGTAATGTTGATACACTCATTCAGACATAATGATTTGACATTATTACGAGCATCGATACATATCAAAATTGCCTTTAAATCAATATCATCCAAATCCACTTTGTGTAAAGTATATGAATTTGGATCATGGTAGAAATTAAATTCCTCAAATCTCTTCCCCCAACCATCAGTATGCATGGAAAGAACCGCGCTTTGCTTGCTGGCGAAAGTAACCTATCAACACTTGTGGTATCATCGTATTGCAATTTATCCCATGATGATTTTGATGCAGTTAATGCAACGGCAAGTAAAATATCGCTACCCGTAGTCCGGCCAGGACGATCAGATGCCTCAAGGTAATAACTGCCCAGATAAGAAGATATCTCTGTCAATAATTGATGTGGTAGGACTTCTAATGTAAAAGTCTCAGAGGTTAATGTCAACCTCTGCCTCTTCTCCTGCTGCTCATAGATATCCATCGTAACGATTCACCTATAAAGGAAAAAGGTGAGACAATCAACTGGCAGAGGTACAATCATGTGCACCAACATGAATTTTTCTTGACACAAGATATGTATACATCCAGCGGACAACACTACTCACCAGCCTATCTCACCGTACCTCTCTACTACTATTATATGGGGTACTGAATACAATATAGCGAAAGCAACAGGAGAGCAGATCGCAACAACAAAACAACAAACAAAACAACAAATAAAATACAATTTATTGGGAGTCTTCTATCACTAATGGGACAAGTATATTTTGTGTATGTGCAATATATTTGGGAAGTGGATTGTATTAGCTTTCTCTTCTCTAGAGCCATATAATAGTGGTAAGGAGGTTAATGGTGGTGTATAGTGATATATCGGTGTGGTGAGTTGGTCATATCTCGCCGTATGCATATCTTATGATTCGAGAAAAATCAAAGTTATAATTTATAAGCAGACATATGTACCTATTTATGCATAGATGCACATAGATTTGTTCTCTCGTATATGCATACCTCTTTTATTATTCTATATTATCTATCTGACATTTCCCTTATTTCATATCTTTCAGTGACTTTTTAGTTAGCAGTGCATGAGGCGTGTATCTCTTGGAGCCGCAAAATAATAACAAACAATAATTCCTCATATTGTATCAGTGATAAAAATAAAGTTGCAATACTGAAACTGTCGATATATCGATTAAGTTAGGAACAATAAGATGTCAGATTTAGCAGCATTCGTAGCTGCTACGATTGAGAGCAAAGTTGTAGAGGATTTAAAAGAAGAGAATGACAAACTAAAAGCAAATAATGATCGTCTTCGTACAGTGATTAACAAAACTCGAGCATCAGCTCTACAATCAGCAAGAGGTGGAGGGCGTATTGATATCACTGGACAAGGCGGATCACCGTTATATGCACACGGATTACTTCACAATGCTGAACATCATGGGAGCGCAGAAGAGGGCGTTTCGATCTATAATATCCATTTGATCAGCAATACACAAGTGATGTGTCCAATTAGCAGAGCAATGGATGCTGAGATACATGTCAATGGAATAAAGTTAGTCACTATTGGTGAATACGACGAGAAAGATTGTATTGGAACAGAAGGTGATGATACTGAAAAACTCGTGTACATGTTTAACACTGGATGTGGTACACATTGGAAAGGATTCTGTGTTGGTTTGTATTTTGGCCCTTTTCCGCCACTTCGAGGCGAGCCCCGAGATCCTAGAGATATGAAAGATGAGGATGTTGAAGAGGTAGAATTCGGATTTTGTTCAATAGATATTACCAACGAGGGAAATGAGGGTGATATCCTTCGATCAATACCAAACCTCCCAGGTTTTGATTGAAAGGCATTAGATACCTTTCCAATTTCACTACTAAAGCATGATATGATCCACATTGTCATCACTGCTTAGTATAGTACTAGGGGGTCTAGGATCAAGTTGCCTTGGTTATCTTCTATTTTTATTCTCTTTACAACATCTATACAAACGAACGGAACACAGATCTTATGAATTATACTTCTCTTCACTTCTATTTCATCTCTCTTGTGGGTCATCACTGGCCTCTCTTTCCTCTTTTTTACCTATTCTTTTCACTTTGATTGTTGACGAGCACGAGCTTGATCTAAACGTCTTGATAATAGGGCATTGGCTTGATCACCTTCCTTCATATCTGGACTTGCAGATGATGCTACCAGTTGTTCAATATCAGGTGGGCCTGATATATCCATGGCAGTAGCACCATCAGATGACGAAGGAGCGGCGTCCAACTTCCTGGCACTTGAGGTTACAGGCGTCGAGGGAAGATCAATCTGCTGTCCCTCGGGTGTAACGAGTGACACACCAATCGATCCCTTGGGTGGTGTGGCCATGCTTGTGGCCGACATCTTCTTGTCACCGTCGGCATCCTCTTCCTCACCTTCCTCCTCTTCGTCCTCCTCACTACTATCTGCCATACTCATATTAAGCAACCCCTGTCCCCGATACGTCTCACCCTCCTGCCACATCATCCCCTCAATATCCGCCAGGAAATGCTGCTGTGGTCCAATGACCATGCCCGGCCGGCATATCCTCATCCAACCAATAACCTCCGCGGCAGTTAACCGATAATGCTTCATAAGATACGCACCAATACATGTTCCCGTACGTCCCAAGCCTGCCTTACAATGCACAGCCATTGCCTGATCATCTTCTATACTTTCCATATCACTCACTACCGCATGTAATATCTCCAAGGGTGGACAACTCCCATCTAAATAATAATGCTCAACATGGTTAATTCCCACCTTTTCAAAGTCCGACTCTTCATAACACTTCTTATTCAACCGAATAACCAATTTAACATTCTGTTTCATAAAGTATGGAATGTAATCAGCGGGTGTTAACATACAAAATCCCTCGGGTGTGATTAACTTCTGTGCCTGGGGACCAGCAAATGCCAATATCTTATCACGTACTAACCAATTCAAATCACCATTCTCAACTTGTTCAAAGTATTCATATTCCTCTACATTAAATGATATTGCCTTACGTGGTGGCTTGGAGTATGGTTTACTTGTATCAGTTTCACTTGTGGATGAAACAAATGTTGCTGGTGGTTGATTAGCTGCGATGTTATCAAACTTGAAGAAGTTCAATTGTCGTGCCTTATCTAATCCTTGTAAACAGTCGTATACTGTCAAGTCGTATGTACATACGATGGGTGAGGCGTCATGGAATGGTGGTAGTGGATGTACCCTTGCAAATGGTGATGGATTACCATCTCCGTCGGTACTGTCGGAGGAGGAGCTTCCATCTGAATTACTACGCTGTTTCTTCCTCAATCGCAACTGTGGGGGCAATGATGTATTGCCCCCACCCTTACTACTACTACCCTTACCCTCAACAGGAACATAAAACTCTTCCCTAAAACCAAAATAACTATCCTCCAAACTCCGTCCCAAATATAACATACTCCATGCACATATCAAAAATACAGCATTACTCCTTGCCTCACCCTTGGCACTACTATAATAACATATAATATCATTCTTATATTCTGGATTTGATAATTTTGAATTTAATATAGATGAAAATCGATATAATTGTCCTAGGTTGAGTGGACCATAATCTAAGAAGAAATTCCAATAGATTAATTCATTGTCTATTGAAAAGTAATGTATTTTCTTCTTGGATGTGGAGTCGAAGGTGGGGGAGGTAGGTGAGTCGTCAGCTGGGAAGAATTTTAATGGAGCATAGTATAATCGTTGGGGTAAGATTTCGACTGCTCCCCATAGTTGATCTTCTGTATGTGAATGATCCATATTCTCTTATGTGCTTCTTGTTGTGTGAATTATTGGATATGGTGCGGTGACCTTAAGTTTCTGTGGCTTATATGATATGCCTACGGTCTGCTGTTCAATCTCTCTTCACTTTATATGTGCCCTCGTTTAAACTCTCTGTCGAGCTGATATATATTAGACAATGGCCAAAGGAGAGGGGTAATTATCGTAGAGAAGAAGGGAGTCGGAGTCGTCGTCGAGTTTGTGTATAAGATGTGCACTTAACTTCCTTCAGTATATAATAATACTATATCTCTCGTTAGATGATATTAGCAGGGAGCTACGCTTCAATGCTGATTAGTATGGCGCTCAATAATCAATAGAGAGGGCGGACGATGGCCATTGTACTGACAGCTACTAAATATTCGTTTAGCATCGTTTCGAGAAATCGGTAGCCGTTTAAGAAATGGCGATTAACCGGTAGAATTTTGACTTGCTACTTGCTATGATGAATGATTTATTTTATACACAGAAATGGTGATTGACCAATCAGCGGCGTTCAATGTGGCTCTCAATCTCCGGGGATGAATGACAAGGATATCATATGATATTGTCTATGTGGTGAGTTGCAATGCTTTAGTTTGTGCATATGACATGTTAGCATCAACATCACACATCCAGGATCTCTAATGACTTTGATCTCTCATAATGTACAATTGCAAACTCTTTATAACAAAAGAATATGATGTTGTTGTAGTAATAATAAGAAAATGTCTACCAGAGAAATAAGATGTCAGACTTAGCAGCATTCGTAGCTGCAACAATAGAGAGTAAAGTTGTTAAAGATTTAAAGGAGGAGAATGATAAACTACAAGCAGATAATGATCGTCTTCGGGCAGAGATTGATAAAACTCGAGCATCAGCACTACAATCTGCAAAGAGAGGAGGCTGTATTGAAATTAAGGGACAGGGAGGATCACCTGTATATGCACACGGATTACTTCCTTCAGCTTACTTTATCCATTACGATGGAGATTACGATGGAGACAGTGAACTTATGAAGTTTTATCTCAAATTTACTCCCAATAGTATTGGCAATACACAAGTGATGTGTCAAATGAGCAAAGTGTTAGATGCTGAGATACATGTCAATGGAATAAAGATAACAACAGTTAAAGAATATTATGACTGTGATTCATATGAGAATAGTCGTATTGGTAACGAGACGTATCAAAATGAATGTTGCAATTATAACACTGGATGTGGTACACATTGGGAAAAGCTCACTCTTGATATATCATTTAGTCCTGCATTACCGAATGATGATTGGAGATTAATCTTTTCCGAAGACATAAGAGATGAAGAAATTGATAAGTTGTTATTAAAAGGTATTGTAATTGGTATTAAAGGAGATGGAAATGAAGACGACTTTCTATTGCAAAATATATAAGAAGATGGTGGTGCGATATGTTGTTAGTTGGTAGTGTGGGTAGTGATTTAGCTTCAAATATACACAGCTACTCATTGATGATGTGTGGCAAAGTACATTGAAACAAAACATCAGAAGTTATCACAAACACAGAGAAGACAAAGATAAGGCTAGCTTTTATAACGAGTGATAGGTAACATTGATTCTCTGGATCGGAACAAGAAATACTCTACACATATGTGAATATGAGCTAATACCATGATCTAATGACATAACAATTAATACTTATTTTAGCATTGTAGAACTCAAGATACCACACGTATATTTATCTTCGCTATCTGATGCCGATGCAATTTGCTTACATTTCAAGTAGCTCATAGGGTAATTTTGAAAGCCTTGGGCATACCCTGTTACAACCATTCAATCCACCTAATACCATACCGGGGGTTCCAAGGTAAGAGAAGGGTGCATCAGCCTTGTGCTGTTGAGTGGGTAGAGTAGAAGAGTGAGCATCAATGTCCATATGAATGATAGATATATTAAATACGCTCATATTCATATCATATGAACAAGTAACTTGCACAGACTTACCTGACAAAAGTAATTGATTCCGCCACCAGGATATCCTGCATATTGTTCAACACATACCCAACATTTGTCCTCGGGTCCACGCTTGCACTGAGCGTTACATGCTGCTTCTGAGAGATACTCGCCTGGATAAATAGCCACCGCTGTAGGCGAGTTGGGTGGTTGTATAACTGTACGGCTAATACCACAGTTGCATGATGGATTTGTTTCAGAATCTTTCGATCCGATACCACATTTCCAAAAGGTATACTCTTCTGCCCTAAAAAGATAGGGATACGAGATAGAGAAAGATACATGTCGGCGTCCGCGTCGGGCGTTAGATACCTATGATGTGAGCAGGAAACATATGATCGAGATAACAGGACAACTTACGGCAGATCCATTTTAGCTGTTGGCCTTGGTCCGGAAGGAGGATATAGTGTCCTGGCACAGCGGCTATCCTTTGCCTCTTCACAATCATCATCAATGATCTGGATTGATTGGGGGCGGCGGATATGACCTGTCGTCATCGAGGGTAGGAACATAAAGAGGATTGCAAACGAGAGATTCATGATGATGTAATGATGATGATGATATGAGGTGATGAACCTGATGATAGTGTGTAATGATGATGATATGAGATGATGATCTACGATGGTATGATTTGGTTTATTATGTGCAGAAGTTTGGAGAGTAGTGTATTCCAGTTTCTAATGCGACATGAGATGAGATCTCCCCTTACATTTTGCGAAGGTTCTATCTTGCCCAATAAGTTTCAGACTTAATAAATGTCACTTCAATGTCCGCCTTTTACTGATTCCGATGTACATCCTTTCACTAAATTACCCTTCATGTTTGCTCTCTCTAACGTTGAGCGAGCATCGCAAATTTTCAAAATCTATAACATACATCTCTACACTCGATTATCAGCAACATTCAACACCCCATCAACAACAACCTATACTATTCTACCAATACTAATACTAATACTAATACCAATAAGATGAACTTCTCATGTGCACTCGTCCTTTTATCTCTGCCATTGACGACAGGCCAATTTGAAGACAATGTTATCTTGCGTCCGCGTGAAACACCACAAAGAATCGAGATAATCACCAATTGCAAGGAAGGCGATACGGCCGAGAAGGCATCTGAGAAGGCTCTCTTTCGTGGTGCAGAGAAGAAAGAGGCCGCCAATGCAATTCTAGAGGCAGGTGAGGAGGATAGTGAACGATGTGCTGCATCATTATATCCTCCTTCAGCCAAATCAATGGATCTTCCTGATGTTACATATACCTTTTGGAAGTGCGGCCTAGGATCGAAAGATGGTTGTACTTGTGGTGTTAGTCGTGTAGTTACTGCCGGTCCTGATGAAATGACCGAGATCAAACAGGGCGAGTATCTGTCTGAAAATGCATGTAATGCACAGTGTAAGCGTGAACCTGAGGACATATGTTGGGTATGTGTTGAAGAGTTTCATGGACCATGGCCTAACCCAGGAAAGTGTGTGTTCAGTATCAAGTCTCGACAGCTTGGCTGTTTTATTGACCTTAGTTTGCCTTTATTGATTGCCCTTGCATATCATATGTACTAACATATGTTTTAATCTCCTCTCTTTCGTCATCATAAACTGCTATAACGCGCATCTTCCAGCTTGGACATATCACTTCTGTCAGCACAAGGCTGATGCGCCCTTCTCCTACCTCGGAACCCCAGGCATGACACAGGCACAGTGTAATGGCAAGTTTGTTTGCCCAAAGATTGAAGAGCTACCCTATGACTTCGAGAAGGGCCGCTAAGTGATTATAATATACGTTGGGGAATGTTGTGTGTGGTCGTGGTGTCTTTTGACTTTGAGTGCTAGCTATGCTGCTGCGGCTATTACTACTAATATGAAGTTGTTATTGTTTCAATTGTCTGTTTTTGATTGTCCAATATTATAGTAACTTACTAGCTTCTTCTCTAGTTTTCTTTTAAAATCATATTGGAGATACTCAAGCATATCATGTGAGGCTATAAGATTAGGTATGTACATTTTGACCGAGCTGGCATCCTCTCACTTCTTATTCATCCAATGATTGTTTGTATATTACAATCTATACATTATGAACATGTTGCTGACTTTCTAATTCAACGACAGTATTTGCTTCACTGTTAATATCCCCAATACCGAATGAACTTCTACAGATTGGACAGACATCATTAATTAATAACCATTGTTTTATACAAGTTGTATGAAAGATATGTCGACATCTAATTCCCGTCGGACTATTCTGTTGCCGTTGTTGTGTACTGACATAATCGCCAATGTTGAAAGGAGCCAAACATATATTACATTCTTCTCCGCATGTGTTATGTACATCTGATATAAGAATAGTATCTTCGCCGCCACTATCACCAGTACTACTATTAACAATTTGCTTTGTTTGCAATACTTGCAATATCCTTTCTTTCCTCTCTTCCTTCTTATGCCTTTCCTCCTCTGATTCTTCTTGTATATTAGTATTAGATGTCTCATTTTCTATTGCGTCGTCTTGTTCATTGGGATCATTTTCACCGACTTTAACTTTTTGACAGTAGAAGTATATACCAGTTGCTACTGCCCATATTACCAATAGAACTATGCAGAAGGTGATACGATCCATAGAGTTTGTGATGATTTGCAGCGTCGATACAATGATGGGTTGATGTATAGGGTATCCTTCTCCTCCTCTCAAGTCAATCGAGATAGTAGTTGAAAAGAAGATAAAAACCAGCCGTACTATTCGTATATCATATTCTTCCCAGTCCATCAGCCAAGCTCATTATCCACAACTATAATATATCCCATTGTTCTTCTTCTTGATGAGCAAGCAGAATAAAAGGCAAAAAAAGATTTGTCGACATTTTGCATTGGTATCCTCCCACTAATCTAAGCGTCCAATCCCCTCTCTCTTAATACTATGCCCTAACTTCAACATTGCCTTGTTCATATCCATCCATCCAATACAATTGGTACGCTTACAGAGTAAAGTGGTAGACACTTTGGGTCGATAAGCACTTAACAACGCACTCTAATCAACATGATGTTTTTCAATCACAATTCACAATATCTTAATTTCGATTATCTCCCTCCTCTTCTTTGTTGCAGTAACTACAGCAGCATCTTCCTGCACAGAAACATCATACTTTGGATATAATACAGACTTTGTTCATATATACAATACAAAGAATGGTACCGAAAGTCCTGGGGATACTTGGACATGGCATGCTAATGTAACATCGGCCGGGGGAGAAAGCGATGATGGGTACAATCCCGACCTATTGGTTGGCGAATTAGTAGGATATTGTATCCGTATTCCAAATGGATATTGGGAATGTGATGAAACAATAATCATGAATGGTTTTGGTAGTTTGTATGTACATTATGTTCAAATGCCTCCCGCAACACAATCAACAGCAGGTATTCTTGGAGGAACAGAATCGTACAAATCAGGTGTTTCTGGTCAAATTGTATTCACTGCACCAAGTACAGATGATGGGCCGTGGGGAATTAATATGGAATTATGCATGCCTTCATCTACTTCTTCTTCGTTACCTTTACTCTATGGTGGTAGGAAGCTAACAGCATTACTATTTGGCTTGATGTTGTTTTTGTAATAGAGAGTTTTGAACGGGATCTATGTATATATTTGGCAGGGAATTAATGTACGATGTATAGAAAGAAGAGTCAAAATGTATAGCATTACTAATAACCTATACTAGATTCTTCTTAAGTTCTATTCTTCTATAATCATTTGGAGATGCCTCGATTAGCAATTCTTTGGCTATAATCCAACCCCAATCTTTATCGTTATTATTCTTTGCAAGTCCAAGTGTTTGTACAAGTGGTGCCGCAAGTATTGCAATTACCGGCGGTGCTACGGCATTACCCAAATGATGATAGGCACGTTGAGAACATAGATGAAATGTTTCTGGAAAGCCCTGTAATCTTGCAACTTCTCTATGTGAAAATCGACGCCACTTTATATGTTCATCTTCATGTGATACTTTTGATTCCGACATATTACTACTACTATTATTCGGCAATACTGGAATGAATTGGGAACCAACCATGTAACTTGAATAACTAGATTCTATAGTCTTGGATGGTAGTGAAACATCACAAAGGAAGCGAGACCCCGGATATTTTTGTGTATATGTTTGTGCTTTGACTTTATTCAATTGATGTGGTGTGAGTGTTAGACTTTCAATATCTTCTTCTGATAGTACGTCTTCTTTACTTTGTTGTTGTATGATGTCTTTGACTCCTCTACCAAGGTTTGGTATTGATGGAAATGTATATTTGCAATCTAAATCATTTCGTATTCCAATTATGTATAATCGTTTCCGTTCTTGAGGTAATAAACTAACAGCATCAACTAACTCAAAAAAAACAGTATATCCACACTCCTCTAATTCTGTCCGTATAATTGTAAATGTATTCCCATTATCATGTAATAATAATCCTCTAACATTCTCTAATAGAAATCCTTTGGGTTGTTTATCTTTCAATATACGAGTGATCTCCCTAAACAACATTCCCTTTTCGGTATCAGCCAAACCTGCTTTTGATCCACTACTGGAGAATGGTTGGCATGGAAAGCCACCAACTAATAAATCATGTTCGGGTATTGAATCGGAAGGTATACGATTTATATCACCAGCTGGTCTATCACCATTAAAGTTCATTTGATAATTCTTGATACAGAATCGATCTACTTCCGAGGCAAAGACGCAACGTCCTCCTAGTCGATCTAAGGCTAGTCGGAAACCACCTACCCCAGCAAATAATTCAATATATGAAAATCCATCATTAGTAGTTGTTGTATTAGTAGCAGCAGAAGAGGAGGCTGCAAACTGTCCAAGATCTGGCGGTGTTTCTCTTTTTGCAAATTGCAAATAAGATGATGCATTAGATGTAATGTTTGGACAATCTTTAGCACGATGGTCAAGCTGTCCACATTGATAACATGATCTTTTCTTCTTCTTTCTCTTCTTATTGTTAGTGAGTGTTTCATCCATGGTGCAAGCTGTACTCAAATCCTCCGCCGCCATGATCTCTGTTTCAACTTATCGGATTGGTGAATGAAAAGGATACCATGACATTTTGCATTGCTCTTTCTCCTTTGTTTGTTTGATGTCTTCCTCCTCTCTTCATGGGGTGAATATGTTGTTTGGATTATAGGCAGGGCCTGGATATAGTGGTGGAGAGCAGATAATTCACATGATTTACTGATGTGCTGTGAGAGCTAAGGTACGCTGAACTCAGTAGGTATTGCAACTAGAGAAGATTTCATTCTCTTCTAATAAACCGTACAAGTGTGTGGTAAATAATAAATACTTGGGGTATTAATCGGACAGCTATTACAATAGTAGTAGTTCAGCATTAGTAGTATTTATATTTAGAATAAAGAGATAGATTAATACAGTGATACGACAAAATGGAGAGTTTCACAGAAGATACACTGTTCACTATTACATCATATCTTACCTCCCATGATATTGTTAATTTTGCATTGACATGCAAACACTACGGTGGCAAGCCAGGAAGTGTAGGCACTGATAATAATAAGAAGAAGACAAAGCGTCGTAAGAAGAACAAAACTACTACCAATAATGATGATCAGTCAAGTAAGGAAAGACAATGGTCGTTGATGGAAGAGATGGCAAAGAGAAGAGTTGAGGATATAAAGAAGGATCGAGATTGGCAAGAGAAGTGGCGAGGTACTGATGTATACAAACTAACGTCTCGTACCGGTAATGAATCTTGGATTAGAGTTGACAATTGTATACAAAAGATGATTTCTGAATTGGTATTTAGTCGATTGGATGATGGTCTTACTTATGTTAAAAGAGACCCATCACATTTACAAATGAAACGAAACAATGAGTTTTCATCATCACGAGAAGGCAGTGCAATGTGTCAAGATGTTATGAAAGAAGGGATACATTATGCTCTGCTCACTGTAACAAAAAGAGGATGTATCAGGGCTGGTATTTATGATGTCCAAACTGAGAAAAGCTGGGGCCGTGGTAATATAGCGAGTACTAATGGCGAGGGTAATGCTCTAATTTGTTCCGCCATTAGACCCGTGGGAACTGTTATAGGTCTTCTACTTGATTTTGAAGAAGATAAGCTACAGATATATGTTGATGGTGAAATCAAACACCAATATGAAAATCAATTTGTTGGAAGACAATTTAGGTGGGAGGTGTCAATTATATATAGAGGAGAATGGGATATAATTGGAGGAAGCTTGCCTAAAGGTGCTGTGAAGATTGAAGGGGGGATTCCTCCATAGTTATTGGTATAAACAGTTACGCACTACATCTTTTAGGAGACTCTAATTAATTTAACTTTCATCACATCATTGAAAAGGAAGGGAATTATAACTTTTATCTTCACTTTCTTGAACTTCCTAATACTAATACTAACATAGTAACACAACACACACTTACTCAACGATCACAGCTTCCCCAAGAGCCTCTCGGCAGGTTAATTCTCGTCGTCTTCTGCTTACGGTGGAAGTGGGGGTGGGGGTGCTGCAGTTGCATCTAAATCGATAGAAAAGTTGTCTGCAACAGACGCACACTTCCCAATCCCTCCTATTAATGACCTGACTACACCATCACAAACTTCACCTGCAGTATTACCAAGTAGAAGCTCCTTGTTATTGATCCAATTGACTTTCAATTTGCCAGTACCTTTCGCATTGACGGCAGCTGCCCCACCAGCATTAGATGCTTCGTTCAATTCGAAAACGGAGCTTAGAACAATCAATCCATCTGTACCGCTTGAGGTTTCTACAGAGATTGCTCCTCCCCCTCCAACATCATCACGGGCACTTTGATTAGCCTGAACTGCCTTGTTCTTCTTGAATATCGAATCTGACACTGTAAGGTCACCTTTAAAGACTCGAACTGCTCCTCCTAAGCTGGCTGCCGCACTACTAGTAGCAGTAGTTTCTGCAACATTATCAAGGAAGATGCATTTGTTGAGTACAGTTTTTCCATTACTAACAGAGATTGCACCACCAGCCTGATATAAAAAGTAATGAGTATGATGTGAGATTTTAAAGCACACTGGCACTGGATATGAGTAACATTCGTATGATACTTACAACAAAGTCAGATGAGCTATTGGCACGATTGTTGTAGAACAAACAACGGTTGAAGATGCTAGTTGGTCCCTGAGAAAAACGTATAGAACCACCATTTTGTCCATTGGGTGAAATATCATTTGCAAAGCCATTAACGAATGAAAGTCCACTGAAGGTATAGGAAGCGCCCGGACCATTATTGCTGAAGAAGTGTCTTGTAATTCCGTTACCATCTAAAATACAGCTACCATCGGGTCCTGCACAAGAGATGATACGGTTCAAAGGGCAGCAAGATAACATGATTTCACTGCTGAAGTCGACTTTCCCTGGGCAAAGACGTACCTCTCCACCTGCATTCGAGCTGATAAGAGTACGAAGCTCGTCGCTTGTTGTCACGTGATCACAATCCTTTGGACTAAAGGACATAGATGATGAAGATTCCATAAGAGAGATGACATTGTCGAGTACATCATTTGTGGTATCGTCCCCTGTCGAGGACTCTTCAATCATATGACGAAGAGCAGCAGCGTTTGTTGGGTTTGCATGCATGCATACTAATCCTGCCACGGCGAGGACGGTTGAGAGTGGTTTCTTAAGGAGCATTGTATTGTAAGTATTATATAAATTGGAGTAAGGTGTGTGTTGAGATTTATGAGCCCGTTGTTAGTGTAGAGCAACTCTCTTAACGGCTCTACTCACATAATATTTTTACTAACATCTGATGTGAGTAGAGAGTATAGCGGCCAAGATACCACAAAAGAAGGATACCTACTGCTGATTTATTGTGATGATAGTTTATAGTCGCAGCAGTGTCCAACAGTATTTGATCCTTCTTCTTCTGGTGGTCTTCTTATTGGGGGTGTTTCGTCTATCCTGATGGCTATAATCTACATTCATAAAAGGTTGCAACTTGCAACACTCATGATTTGTGAATCAAGGATACCTAGCTAGCCTCTTGACTTTTCATATGACCTATGTGAGTATCGTAGGTATGCATGTACGAGTATATCTTCATAAACTCTACTTTAAGCGTTAGCCAGTTATGCTACCGCAACTGCATCATCTACAAAACTTTCTGCCTTGGAAATGATTGCATCGATATCGTCACATTGTGGCACTTGACCTTGGGCATTCCCCGGCTTACCCCCACCTCTTCCTCCGACGGAATCGAGTACATCCTTCAGCCATTCATTAGCCTTTAAACCCGTCTCCTTCATTAGAGAATCCGGAACAATTGAAAAACATAATACCTTGCCTCCACTTCCAACTTCTTCTTCACTTATACCCATGAATGCCAAGTCGGGAGCTAGCTTCTGGACTGCCTTGATCACCTTCTGAGAAGCCTTGGAGTCGGCACCTATATCCAAGTTCAGTACTAGTGATTTCTTCCCACCGGCCAATGCCTGTTCAACCTCAACCTTTACACCATTTAGACATTTATCCACCCGACCAGCAAGTAATCGTTTCTTGGCCTCAATACCCTTCTTTTGGACAGCTTCGATACGTGCTCGAAGTTCTGATTTTAATGCCGCAGATAGTTCAGCTGCATCCAAGTCTTTACGAAGAGCACCTGCTTGTTTATCAAGGTCGGGTGTTTCATCTGCGTCTATTGACTCTAGAGCGGCAGCTCTATCTTCAAATTTGGTACCTATATAATGATTAGAAGAGATGACGAGATTTGAGCAGGCATATGTGACACATGATATGATCATAAACGTTTTCAAACAACTCTTCTACTTACCTTCCTCTATGGCCTTCTTGGCAGCATCTCGAGTCAAGGCTGTAATTCTTCTTATACCCTTGGCCACGGCTGTCTCTTCTGTTAGTACGAATGCTTCAGCCTCGGCTGTATTTGCAATATGTGTACCGCCACAAAATTCTACAGAACAGTCATCTCCCACCTTTACAACTCGGACAGGATCGGGATATACTTCACCAAACATGGCACGAACGCCTGGTATAGACTTGGCATCATCCAGTGCCATAACTTCGGCAGTAACAGGTATAGACTTTTCAATTGTATCACGAACATAAACTTCGGTATCTTTCAGTTGAGCAGCAGACATGGCCTTCTTGTGGCTAAAGTCGAATCTAAGCTTTTCATCATTGCATTGACTACCACGTTGGTCACAGCCTTCACCAAGTACTTCACGAAGAGCGGCGTTGAGAACATGTGTCATGGAGTGGTTAGGTGCCACATCTCGTCGTCGGGCATAGTCTACTTCACATTTGACACTAGATCCGACCGAGATTGATCCCTCTGATATTACTCCCGAATGTAAAATGTAGCCTCCATAAACTTGTACATCATTCACAACTAGCTCTCCTCCGTCAAATGTAATAGTACCCAAGTCAGCATCCTGACCACCAGCCTCGGCATAGAATGATGAGTTATCCAATACCAATCCTATTGTACTTCCTTCCTTGGCAGACTCTCCATCCTTTAAGAACCCATCTGATGTGAAGATTG
>Ga0214479_100443_pt1 | contig 24234 bp, 23 predicted proteins | sample M1_20Mar14CPVII9_5_FD_165054 | JGI IMG/M metagenome (GOLD analysis project Ga0214479, IMG submission 165054) | Marine eukaryotic communities from Monterey Bay, California, United States - M1_20Mar14CPVII9sort6BwellE14 | ecosystem: Environmental > Aquatic > Marine > Unclassified | place: USA...
CTGAGTTGAGATATGATATGGACTGCTGTGAAATCAACAAGAGGGCTGCCTCATTACAATAGGCATGATCTTGACTGCTATCCTCTAAATCATCTTTCCAATCAAGAGTTGTGCTGCAATGAGAGTAAAACGGTGGCCAATAGATAAACAAAGCGGGCATCTGAAGTTTGATAGAGAATTTGCTCTTGTTGACACTTCTGGGGATGCAATTCGACTTCCTACATTTCCTCAAATGAGCAAGATTCATATCAACATTGATTTGTATGAAAAGAAGATGACTGTATCTTATCCAGATCATGAGGACTTGATTTTGAGTCTTGAAGATATGGAAAGTAACACGCCATCATCTGAGGATGTAAGTATATGTGGTATCTTGTGCAAGGGTAATGTTTGGGGTGGTATAAAAGCGTCAAATTGGTTTAGCTCAGTCCTTGGGATTAGATGCTGGTTGGCTCGACACAGTACTGTTGGGATAGATGATTTAGAGGATAGCAGTCAAGATCATGCCTATTGTAATGAGGCAGCCCTCTTGTTGATTTCACAGCAGTCCATATCATATCTCAACTCAGTTATTAAAGATCAAGGATGGGGGAAGTTAGTAGAGGCTCGTCACTTTAGGCCGAATATAGTTGTATCAAGGAGTTATCGAGAGAAAGAACAGAAAAGAGGATACCACAACACCAACCCAGAAGATGAGTGGGAGAACATTATCATCAGAGGAGAAAATACCAACAATATTGAACTCAGAGCAGTTGGTAAATGTGCTCGTTGTCAAATGGTAGATATTGATCCAAGTACAGGAATGAAAGGAAATACATTGAGAGCTTTGGCAACATATCGACGAGATCGTGGTAATATCAATTTCGGTACCTTTTATACTGGGAATAAGTACGCCCCGAAAGAAGAGAGTACTTGGTTAGAAGAGGGCAGTACTATTTATATCAAATCAAGTGTAAATTCATAACAATACTGAATTTGTTCATAATAATATCACTAATTTAATACTATTTTTTGTGGTAAAAGTTACCCAAACAATACAATTGCAACTAACATTACAATAACCCAAATCATTTACTGATTACATCCCTCACTAAATCTTTCACACTGGTCATGATTAATAATATCATTCACCGCATCCACCACTATAATTTGTATTATTCCGGCTTTTGATATTTAAGACCTAGCATGGCATCCGTAGCAATCATCGGTGCCATTCCTTTATCTGCCCTTATTTCATTAATATCCATTACTAATTCTTTTTCAAGTGTTACCCATCTTTGACCAATATACCCCCCAAGGAAGAAGTATGTTACATGAAGCCATGGTTCTGAGGAAAGGAAGTGAAAAAAGTGTTAGAGTGAAGTTACAAGATTGCAATAACAATCTACCACATCTCCATCGCCATCATAATAGATGTGTTGTTGCCACCGAATAATATCGTTGCAATCAGCACTATTACTAGGATTTAAATGCAAATGCAGAATTTGAGCGTTCTCGTTTCTCCGCTGCCACCTAACCACTTCTATTCGAAAGAGCATTAAAAACTGATTTAAATACATGTACTCCGGGCATACGAACATGTGCAGTTGATTTGTTGTCGATTTTTAATGTTTCCCCATTGTACTTCTTTGAAAAAATTGACACATCATGTGAAAAAAAGTAGTGCGTATAGTCCACAGACAGCCCCTGCCGTCATCGTAATTCTGATACCATTTCAGCATATACACTTAAGAATATCATAGCCCTCATCTTTGTAGTATATTAACCCATCAGTAACATGTAGTTGTTCTAACAACTCCAACACCATTAAAAAAAGTTATAAATAATCTCGACTCACTTCTTGATAACGGCACCTTTTGCAAAGCATTGTTCATCATTTGCATCCCAAAGCCTGAGACGCTACCGACGACCATAGCAGTGAGCCCCATCGTTGTGTTTGGTTGTCTATCTCCTCACCTCCGTCGCCACACTAAGTAATCTGGAGGAGTATTCATAGCGAGAAGTATTATTACCAATACGATAGTCGTAACGGCACTCAGTAAGACAAAATACAGTCATCATTTTTTTTTTCTTCCTCATCCGTGGTCCGCACAATAATAATATGTTCAGCTTATAAGATATCTGTATGAGTTAAACATACCTTACTTTCACTATCTAATCACTGGGCTAATTCTCTGTTCTGTACATAAAGGCAACAAGAGTGCAATGATCTTGTCAATACGATCCACTACTGATTGTGCACCCCAAGCATCGTAGCATTTCTTTGCATTGACATAATGAGTCATTGCTTCATCATGTCGGCTCTTGCGGAGAAGATAAGATGCAGAAGAAATGTGATACCCAGCTTCCTTTACTTTGTATGAAATATATTGAAGGGAATAGCCTTTCTCCATAGCTTGCTTTACTGCTATAGTGTCAGCCATGCCACCGTTCCTCTGTGCCGAATCAATAAATTCCTGGAGACTAGCTTCTGCTTCCGCTTGCTCCTCAGGTGATAAAGTAGGCACCGGAGTAGGAGTCCTTTCATCCTTCTTAGTTCCTACAGGCTTGCACAATAATGGATCATGCTGTCCGCTTTGTACACGAGCACCCTCGCCAAGCACATTTCCCTCATTATCCCAATATGGCCATTGAAATTCCGCAGTACAATTGCATTCGTCCTTCTTACTTGTCCTCTTCTTCATACGATAGATACATATATATCTATCGTACTTCTTGTTCCTCCTCTTTCTAGCATAGTGATACCCATCATCGCCAACAAAGCTACGGGGACGATCTGGCTTTTCTTCTTCTTCTTCTTCCTTCTTCTTCATCTTCTGCTTTTCTTCTGGCTTTTCTTCCGGCTTTTCTTCCTCGATTTCCATGGTCTTCACTGTGGCACCATGCTTGCCACAGACTCCATTATTGACGACTTGATTAGTGCAACCATCAATACTGCAAGTCTTCGGTCTGCCACCATGCTTTTTACATAATCCTTTCCTCTGAGCATAACTATTGCAACCTTCTATTGAGCATCGCCTTCTCTTTGCACCATGTTTGGTACACACTCCACTATTCTGAACTTGATTCTTACAACCTTCAATACTGCAAGTCTTCTTACCCGACTTTGCACCATGTTTGATACACACTCCATTATTCTGAGCTTGTTCCTCTTGTGATAAAGTAGACACGGGAGTAGTCCTCTTCCTTTTCTTCACTGTGGCACCATGCTTGACACAGACTCCATTATTGACGACTTGATTAGTGCAACCCTCGTATTTACACTCAAGCCTGCCACCATGTTCTTTACACAAACCCCTCCTCTGAGCATAAGTACTGCAACCTTCTATTGAACATAGCTTTCTCTTTGCACCATGTCTTTGACATACTCCATTTTGCTGAACTTGATTCTTACAACCTTCCACTGAACATAGCTTTCTCTTTGCACCATGACGAGTACACACTCCATCACTAACAGCTCGATTCTCACAGCCTTCCACTGAACATCGCTTTCTCTTCTTCTTCTTTGCTCCATGACGAGCACACACTCCATTATTAATAGCCAAATTTGTGCAACCAACGTACTTGCAAGTCTTCCCCCTTGCTCCACTCCCCCAAAAACGATATCCTCGCTCACGGTAGTACTTTTGTCGTACCCTATAATTTTCTTGCGTAATAATATCTTTCAATTTTGTTCTAGCGTCACTACGGACAACCTTAAGAGTAGAGGTTTGTGTCTCAATGTCATCACACATATTGTTGTAAAGATCATCTTCTGGTGACGGTGTCGGCGACTCTTCTGGTGGTAGACAAGGCTCTTCTGGTGGTAGACAAGGCTCTTCTGGTGGTAGACACGGCTCGACATTTGATTGAGATGACTCGTTAGATGCATGATTAGAAGGATCTTTGTCTTGACCTTGACTGACCTTCACATTGTTATCTTCATCATCTACATCTTCCTTTCTGGTAAAGATGTAGGCATGGTAATTGAATCTGACGTCTGATTCGACATCTTTATTCTGATTCTTTGTTCGTTTGTAGGCATATGAAAGTAGTCGAGTGCGAAGAACATTGATATCTTTACATGTATCAACGAAACCATTACCATCATCTTGAGGTAATGTCTCAATCAAGTGATAGGTATGATTGGATTTCAATATGGTAACATAATGTGCATTGAAATAGAAGACTGTAGTTGGGTTAGATATATCAAATAGAGTAGACAAATCAAATAGATCGACCAAGTACACTTACCAACACTAGCATCCACAGCAAGTGCGGCCAATTTATTCGTCAATCTTAATAGCTCATTATTGAAGATGTTACCATGAGCTTCATCACTACATACAACACTTGTTGGCATTATACGATTTGTATTCATGTATCCTAATGCATCCGTAAAGCCTATGTCGCCATATCCATCAATGTCATTATGTTCGTTACGTACTAGTGGGGCAATGATCGACGCTTCGCCAAGGATACCCCTCACATCTTCGGGTGTGACAGGTGTCGCTTCCATAATATGTCTCTTTGAGATCAATAAAGAAATGACAACACAAGCACCGGTTGAATTGCCTCCTGGGCCTGTCGGTCCTTGAGAAGCACCAAGACTCTTCGATGAGAAGCGATTTAAATCAATCATTCCACTATTGATACAGTTGAAGTGTTTACACTTCTCTTGGTTATACTCCTTGGTATACTTGTAGCGGTATACATCAAAGGTCAATGATCGGCCTTCGAGCCACTTTTCGAGCCACTTAAGTGTTACTTCAATATGTGGGTGTTTCTCATCATCTGTGTTTAATTCGGGTGGAATGATTATATCGCCTAAAACAAAGTATTGTAAGAATTAGATATGATAAAGGGTATGATATATCACATACCTTATAGACTTACCAGGCCGGATACTGTTCTCATTTGCCTCGGCCTCAGATTGATCAACCGCACCCACTATCGCAAACCTTGGAACTTTGCCCCCACCGACAAAATCCGTGATATCTTCTCCTTCATTGAGAGTAACAGATACTCTATTACAGTGGGATGTCGGACAATAATCCATTTGTTCACAATCAACTAGTTCAGATATTGAAACATCATCAATACCAATCAAGCTTTCATTATCTGGCCCATCTTGGAAGAAATATCCGTATTGCTCTTCTACCACTTGCTCATTATCATGTCCTCCTACTAAATCGTTGAGATCATCACGATCTACATGATCACCCCCGACTACAGCAGGATTAACAACGCCCCCAGCACCATTATTACTACTAGTAGCAGCACTGTATTTCTTCTCTTTGATACCACTGAAACTAAGATCCAAACTATCAAAACCATCGGCATCTAATCTTCTAATGATATTGATGTTTGCATGTGCTGATTGTTCTCCTTGACATTCAATACTTTTATTATTAATCAACTCAAATCCATATGGTTTAGTAATCCATTCATACACATCAACATTATATTTCCACCCATACATCATCATCATAATTCTTCTGTAACCATTATTATCTTCTGTTCCGTCCAGAAGAGATCTAACATTATTATACCTATCTGACAAAGCAAATACTAATTCATTAATGGTATCATAATCCCGTCCGATCTCAACTTTATCATTATTAGAATGTTTGAGCATGAAATCATGTAAATCATTTGCAAACCTGTCAATGTAAACATCTCTACCCCCTAACCCTTTAGGTAACTTGCCGGCCAATATAAGACCACTAATGATTGAGTGATCAAGAGATGATCCATCATCTGTATTGTCATTATACTGTTGTTCAGTGGCAAGTGCAATACATGCTTCACAACAATACTGCACTACTTTGTTATTATCATGATCAATTGGTATACTAACATTTTTATTGCACGTCTCATTGCAACATGGCTGAGTGTTCTGTGCAGTTTGTTTGCCAATACAAACTGCAATAGCATTAGTCTTAGACTGACGGCGTATTTGAGGAGGCCCGTTCTTCGATGGTGTTTGATGATTAGGCGGATGCGGCGAAGGAGTAACTTTATTTGTTTTTTGTCGACCTCTATTACTACCGGGTAAAGGCGTTGTACCATCATCTCCTGTTACACCTAGATCATTATCATCATGTATATTATCAGATGGTTGATTATATTCTCTACCAATACTACTTTTGATGAATACCTTGATAAATAAATCTAAGCCTCTTGTATCTTCGTGTAGTGAGTTGTCATTTTTAAGAAGAATATCCATCCCTGGTCGACCTACCAACATTGCAATAATATGTGACGGAGAATAAGATGTGTACATACCACCCTTAACCTCCGATTCAAACCGACCGTATAATGCATCATATTTGGTCCCAGCACATTTATGATGGTTGCCTATGAATGTTTGATAATACCATTTATTAGCTCGTTCATAGACACCGATATAACCGCTTCTATTATTCGATGGTAGTTTACAACGAGGTATAGTGTTTACTCCTTTGAGAAGAGGGTGTAAATTGTCGATGTGATTATCATAATTGATCTCATTAATATGATCAATGATAGTTTTATTGTAGTCGAAGTCTTTTGGTATACCACAAAAAGTCAAGTAAACAAGTAATGCACGTTGAATAGCGGGGAGTTCCTTCTTTGATATAATTGGCGGTTGATCCGCATCATCAGGAGGCTTATATTCCTTAACAGTAAGAGTATCTCTAAAATAAAAATCATATAATCCTGGCATCCTATCAGAAAGTTGAGGAAATCCCGGCCCATTGTCATTAACATTATTCCAAATAACCAATCTACCATGATTGGAAACATACCATTTACCTTCTGGATATATATGTTGATCAGTAATCCTTCCTATTGCAATGAGGACTTTCTTTGGTAATGGCCGCCATATCTCCTCTCGAAAGTTATGGTTAAAGCTACCCCACCCACCACAGCCATGACAGATATAGAAGGAGGTACTAATTGCAGCGATACGCTCTTGTTCTAGCTGAGTAAGTGTAACATCCTTATATCCAGGATGATCATATAGGGCACAAGGATCAATGTGATGATAGTTATCACGTTCTGCTTGCCGTATACGCAGAGAAAGAAGAAACTTGCGGTAGGATATCTTTGGATGATTCGAATAGTCTGTTGGAGCGTCTGAGCGGTCATCGTTGTCGTTGTCATCGTTATGCTCTGCCGCTAGCTCCATCTTTTGCTTTATTATCTAGACTGCAATATTGCAATTACTAGAGGTAGAGAACTTGGCATCATGTGTTGAACTTTGCAACTCTCCGCGTTACCTGACTGCTGTCGGTATTAGTTTTGGGGACACGAAATGTGAGAATGAGATTTTTACTCTTGTTGGCGAAGCCATTGTCGTACTAGTACCACGTCACATCACAAGTCCACATCACAGCCACATCATCCACAATGCAGCACACTCATTGATGGAGAAGGAGAATTGCAATCATTGTCGCCACCATAATTTCATCAATGCAGTGCATCCCCTCACACGCATATAATATTTCAACTATGGAAGCAATGATTGCTTGCAAACGCAAATCCAATGCTGTAGAAGTGTCGTCGTCGATGATATCATATAAAATACATGCACCGTCGTCGTCGTCGTCGAGACATGGTCGTTGCAATAAGATTAGAAGGGTAACACCTCCCCAGGAAGATGATAATGAACCACAACCTTGCTTTGCATCATTACCACGTGAGCTCCTATACGACGTCGTGGCATTCATCGGTCCTACATCTTCATCACTTTGTGCATTAAGTCAAGTATCACAATATCATAAGTCGATCATGTCATGTGTCGGAGATGTTATGTTTGCTAGAGCACGTCTACGATTCCGCATTCCTATACCTCCGAAGAGTATTTGTGAGTCATCGATATCACTGTTTGTCAGACATGCTCGTGCATCTAAAGTTGTACATGATAGTTTGCAAGTATTGGAGAATGTTCTAATGAAGGACTTTCCTTATATATGCACTTCATCTATCGAAGATGACGGTACTTCGGCCACCAAGCTTTCTCTCTGCTCTCCTGTTGATCATCCTGTTTCGGAGAACAACGTCTCCGACGACGACTCCTCAAGTCTACACTCAAGAATCGATGGACTACTCAATGTTGTTGCTGTAGAGCCCTCTGAGGTGAACAATGCTCTAAGCATTGCACTGTGCCTTTTGGGTTGTCCTTCAAGTATTGAAGATCCAAAGGGGAGGAGAATCTATGAGAGTGCTGCTACGACAGCATTGGAATGGAGAGTTGACTTGCTCTGTAGCGTCCTCTCGGCTAAGGCATACAAGTTCGCCAAGTCTAGGATGTGTCGACGATATGAACAAGAAGATAATGATATGTCTTATGTTCAGGTCACAGATGAAATGGTTCGATTTGATGAAGATGGAGAAGAAGATTCTGATAGTCTAAACGATGATCATGAGGATATCTCCCTGGATCCGAGTGATATGGATATGCAAATACTAGACAAGTCAAGCTTAGTTATGCAGCACATCGTCCTTCGTAAGCAACAACAACGAAGCACAAGAAGATGAAAGTAGCTCTCATCTCATACATATTCTGGTACATAGTGTAGATAAAGTAAAGCATAGGATAGGAAATATTTTGAGGTCATTCTACTTGCAATAGGAGTTTATCATATTTGCCTTTTGTTCTAGATGAAGTTAGAAGACTCTCCATCATAACACTTGCTCGGCTAGTTAAGCTGGTGTGGGTCTACATAGTTGAAAGATGAGTAGAAGTACAAGACATAATATTATATACACTTCGCTTAGTTGCATTGACGGATTTATGAGCATATTCCCTCTATCTATCTCTATCTGTTGTGGTTCTTCTCATAGCTCAAGTTAATTGAGGTTTAGTTCATTGAGGTTGGTGGTGGTACTCCAGAAGCATCGACTGGACTTAAAAGGTTTGACATCCAGTTACCAAAACTGGGTCCATCGCTCTTTGCACCTCCTTTCATGGCAACCTCGATTGGATCATCTGGAAGATGCGCGTTGGCACGATTTACGAACACGAAAGAGAGACGGTATTATCTGCCGTTAGTACATGCGGGTTTCAAATGCAATCAAATAAAGGCAAAGTGATGCAAAATGATGTAGTAAACAACTTGTTGATACTTCATATTGAACACACATCATATGATAAAACAATCGAACGCGGACTTTCCTGGGTATATCTTCAAGTTGTATCCGTATTCAAACTCGATTTCCATCCCCTTCAACTTGGGATAAGCTCTAACAATAGCTCCCTGCAACGCTGTTTCATCGGCAAATACTGCATCTGCAACTTGGGCCCCTCTTGGCACGGCGATACTTCCTACAGGTAACCATGAATCATCAGCTGAACCGAATTGCCTTACAAATATACGATATTCTTGTCCACCGGTAGCAGCAATTTCATCATACTTGGATGATTTCTGTTCACGCTTGACCTGTCCTTCTGACTTTTCACGTGGTTCTGGTTTTGTATCCTTACCAAAACCTGAAGCATATAATTGTGTTGAGTGTTGTTGTGTTGTAGTTGTTGATACTATTCTGTTTGTAGTTGGTGCAAATGCATGAGAGTTTGTGGCAAGAGTTGCAATGGCCAATGTTGTTATTTTCGTGGTTGCTTTCATTGTAATATATTATAATATAGTAATGTAAATATGATTGTGATGCTATCTACAATGCTGACAAGATCAGAAGAAGTGAAGAGTGATAGAGTCATTTTTTTCATTTTTCGTGAGTGCGTGTTAGTTGTTGTAGGGTATCCTATTTTCCTCACTGAGTAATTGTGACGAGTTGTTGCAACTGTGAGTGTGCCAGAGCTTTGTTAGTATAAAACAACACTCTTATTTATTGTTATAAGCAGTTATTGTGAGTGTGATATAGCGCGGCTTTCTGTTGTTCGGTAGTAGGAGCGAGGCAGGCATTGACAATATATTGATGAGGTATCTTCATGCACAAAAATGGGGGAACTTAGATTAGATGTGAGATGGTCAAATGATGTATTAATGTATTGTCGGGGCTGTTCCATACATTGGAGTTGAAGGGAAATGGATTGCATTGTGGAGAATAGAAATTGAGGCTTCCTATGTGCTCTGTATGGTATGTATACTGAATTGCCAACCATATACTCATTTGATTTTATTTCTTTTGCTTTACAGATACAGAATATAATATATACATATCAAAATGAAATTCACTGCCTTTATCACAACACTTGCCGTTATTGGTTCAGATGCATTTGCTCCAGGAGCTGGAAACGCACGATCAACTGGTAAGTTAGATAGCTATCTAGTCGGTATAAGTTATCTTGTTGAAAATGATAATCTATGGTTTCGGAGTTGAGAGGTCATATAGCTAAGCGTATCGATTATGAATGTGGAATTGTATTAAAATGTCAAATGTTAAAAGGAAAAAGATGTTATTGAATATAGGGTGCTTTGCCGCATTACAGAAGTGAGCATATGTGATCATGATCATCGCCTAGATCAATACACTAGTGGAATTGCAGTATATTGATAAAAGTGATGAGGAATCCGTGAAAAGCCCCATCTTATTGTCGTCATTTGATCTATGTTTATTGAATGATGTCTTATATCTAACTCTTTCATGCTCTTCTTCATCATTTGGAAACAGCCCTCAGTGCTCAGAAGGGAGAGACGTCACGTGTTGAATTCCTTCAAACATCTGCAGCCACAATCGCTGCATCCCTTCTTGTTCTCCCTGGACAGGCTAATGCTGCCAAGTATGGTGGATTTGGAAGAGGAAGTCCAGAGGTAATTGCTCCATCGGAAGCTATTGTTGACGAAGAAATTCTCAAGTCTGAATCAGTACAGAAGGGAATTGCTAATGTTAAAGGATACAAACAATCAGTTGTTGATATGAAGGGTATGCTAAGCTCTGATGCACAAGCCGATATTGGACCTAAGATTCGTAAGGATTTCGACTTCTCAGTAGTCAGGACAGATTTGAATGCTATCAATTCAGCATTGGATGAGGATACACAGCGTGGAACTGATCGTATTGTTCGGGCTATTCTTCAGGATATTACAGAGTTAGAGGTGACACAGAAGCAAAAGGCAGGTGTACCAAGGTCAGAAACTCGTTTGAACAATGTATGCCGTAAGTTGGAGAAATTGGAGCAATCTTTTGATGACTACCTTGCATTTGCCAAATAAGAAAAATGAACTACACTATCAAACTTGGGGAGAGATATACAATCAAGTTATTAACTTATAAAGGATTGGTTTGTCTTTCTATCATAAACAGATATATCTGATAACTATACAATGTCCTCCAGAGTTCATACCTAGTTGGGGCTGGCAAAAGAAAGATAAAAGAGCGGGCAGCGGGGGGCGTTGCACGGGGCAAGAAAAGGATACTGAGAAAAAGATACGTATCTCCTTGAACCAATCTTTTACAACTTAAAAACACCTTGCTATTGCAACTAATAGAGATAATAATCATGAAGATTGCTATCGCCTCCCTCCTAGCTGGCTCAGCCGCTGCCTTTGCCCCTGCCCAACAGGGTACTGCGGTCAAGAGTACTGAATTAAATGCCATGCCCGAACGTATGTGGAATAAAATGGTGGATAAGACAGAGCGATCAAAGGCTATGCCTTTCCTCCCCCGTCCTATTAACCTCGACGGATCATATGTTGGAGATGTTGGTTTCGATCCATTCTTTTTATCATCTATTCCAAAGAACTTTGCCGGATTTATCCAACCTCCATCTTGGGAAGATCAGGGTGAGGGTATCCCAACTCTCTACTGGATGCGTGAGGCTGAGCTTAAACATGGACGTGTTGCCATGCTTGCTTGGACTGGATGGTTAGCCGCAGATGGTGCCTTTGGACCAGTACCATTCCGATTCCCTGGTGAACTCTACAAGGATGTTCCAGACTCATTACATGCACATGATATTATGGTATCTCAGGGATCACTTGGGTTCATGTTATTTGCAATTGGTTTCATTGAATTCTGTATGAGTTCAGTATTGGTTGAAGTTGCCAAGGGAGAGAGTGATAGGGAAGCTGGTGATTTTGCTCTTGATCCTCTTCACTTCCTTGATGGCAAGTCAAAGGAGCAAATCGATGAAATGAAGCTTAAGGAATTACAAAATGGCCGTGCAGCCATGATGGCATTCAGTGGAATAGCCACACAAGCAGCTCTTGGTGGTTCAGAGTTCCCATACCTTGTACCATACCCTGAAGTACTTGATGTTACATGGTAAAGTTATTACTCGGCTTCTTCAAAGCAATAACTTGAAGAGCTGGTTTCTTCTCTCTCATCAAACACACATTTCAATTATACCTGTACACTGAACTAAGTTTATAAGCGTCAATGAGGACATGCAGGTTCCTCTACACTTTTGGACGCCAAGCTATCAACAAGACCATCAGCTATCGAAGTTGATGGTAACAATAGCGGTCAATAGCCGCAGCAAGAATAATTTAGGTGGCACCTTTCTCCTATCCAAAGCATATTAGATAGATCATCTCACGGCCACAGTTTAAATATATATTAGTGCAAGACTTATGAGCTATATGAATATATGCGCATTCCCTACCTAGATTTCTTGATCCAGTTCTACGAATTGAGTAGTCTACTACTCATAGTCTTTAGTTGGTATGCACACATGACATTTTAGAGAAGGATACCGGTGGTATCTTTTTGACCAATTTGTGATTGTGGCAATCGAGATGATGACCTACATACTTGCTGGAGATATCGGAGGTACAAACTCTCGTTTTGCACTCCATCTTCCTGGTCAAGGTGAGCCTCTTCTTGTACATATATATGCAAATGAAGAAGCCCTTAAAAATGCATCAGATTATCAGCATGCAACTATAAAACCATATTTAGAAAAGTGTCTTGAAGAGGTAGATGAGTGGAAATCTATTGGTAGTGTGGATGCGTTACTCTCTCAAGTTCAGGTTGTTGCTTGTCTTGCAATAGCTGGTCCAGTCAAAACTGACAATACAGTCTTTACTACAAATATGGGCAATGATGGAGGTGTCCTCATTGATGGAAATGCAATAGAGAAGTCTAATGATGGATTGCTGGGTTTAATAGTAAGATGCAAATTGGTAAATGATTTCGTAGGTCAGGGGTATGGTGCGTTGGATTTAGATCTTAAGAAAGAATGTGTAGAGTTGATACCAGGATCATTAGACAAGATTGATGCTCTTGGTCCAAAAGTATGTGTCGGAGCAGGTACTGGATTAGGTGAATGCTTCCTTACTAAATCAAGTTTGCGTCCAGAGCTAGGCTATGAATGTTATCCATCGGAGGGAGGTCATGTCGACTTTGTTCCAAGATCAAGTCTTGAAGTAGAACTTTTAGAATATCTCAAAGCAAAGTTTAATTGTCCAAATCGTATATCAGTAGAAAGAGTTGTATCGGGTAAAGGGATTGCAAATGTTTATGAGTTCCTTGTTCAAAAGTTTCCTGATAGAGTTGATAAAGCCATACATGACGAGTTCCTAAGTGCTGGTGATCAGCAGGGAAGAGTAGTGGGTGTAAACTCTGGAAAGGAAGGGAGTTTAACAGCCCAAGCTGCACAAATTATGATCACTGCATATGGTGCAGAGGTTGGTAATGCAAGCTTGAAATTCATCCCCACTGGTGGTATGTTTGTTACCGGAGGACTTACTCCTAAAAACATTGGTATGATCAAGGGTAAAGACAGCCCTTTCATGAAGGCATATCTTGACAAGGGAAGACTGAACCCTCTTCTAGACACGGTGCCTCTTTTTGCAGTCATGACAGAAGACATTGGTTTACGTGGGGCTCGTGTTTGTGCTGAGAGGGAGTATAGTGCCCTGAAATAGTAAGAATACCAGGACCTCTCTTCTTCTAACATTTAAGAGCTTAAGAAAGTAAATATGTAGTAACTAGAGTAACTAGGTAATCTAGAAATCATATAAGTATACTTTGAGAGCTGGCTTCACTTTACTATTTGAACTTTTCTTTTGACTATCTAGATACGACACTTCTCGCCTCTATTCTATTCATTGGTGTTTTGTGTGCACTCACTTCCCTTTGGGCAGAAAATCCCTGACAGACCAAGTGATAACTACCCCTAAATCTAATTCTTCGTGCGATAGAACATCTTCCAATAAATCATATGCAACCCCCCTTGCTCTCACCCCCACAATTACTAAACATAAATTCAATTCAAACACTATCCATCCTAACTTACAGATCCTCGTCATCGTCCTCTGGCAAAGGCATGGCAGCAGCGGCGGCAAGCTCCTGTTCATACTTCTGCTTAGTGGCCTCATCGAACTGAAATTCAGGCGGTTGAAGAGCAGGTGCCTCAACAAAGTGAAGCTGATTATCCCCCGATAACTTACGTGCTAGCCACAAGAATGGTTTTTCAAAGTTGTAATTCGACTTGGCTGAAATATCATAATACTGCAGATTCTTCTTCCTGTGGAAGGTAATTTGCTTAGCCTTGACTTTACGATCCTTAATTTCAACCTTATTCCCCGTTAGGACGATGGGAATATTCTCACAGACACGTGTGAGATCACGATGCCAATTAGGAACATTCTTATATGTAATACGGGAGGTAACGTCGAACATAATAATGGCACATTGTCCCTGGATGTAGTACCCATCACGTAATCCACCAAATTTCTCCTGCCCGGCTGTATCCCAAACATTGAATTTAATTGGACCTCTGTTGGTGTGAAAAACAAGGGGATGAACCTCAACTCCAAGGGTGGCAACATACTTCTTTTCAAACTCTCCTGTTAAATGCCTTTTAACGAAGGTAGTTTTACCCACTCCACCGTCTCCGACGAGGATGAGCTTAAATTCTGGCATTTCCTGTGCTGCCGCCTGCATTATTAATTGTGTGTAAGTAGGTATTGTTAAATAATTTATTGGAATTTTGTTGTTGATATTGATGGTTGTGTATGTAGGTACAACAAGATTGTGTGTTAGTCAAAAGAAAACAGGAAAAATGGTGAGTTAAAGATGTATATTAATAAAAGGGTGTTGGATTTATGTAATAATAGACGATAATAACACTCCACTCCAACCACAATCCTTAATCAAGGAGGTACCCCGATCATATTTTACAGCCAAGAAATTATTTGTGCACATGATGTGCACTTTTTTATATGAGTGACTCTCTACCCTCTATCCATCTGCATTAACCAATTCAAAAGATGCCATATGATCGTAAATATTCACTACAATCAGATGAGGTTATATCACAACCTTCCGACATAATATAATTACCGAGAGGATGGATGGTGCATCTAATGCCTCATAATTTTTTTGGTACTCATTAACTATATTTTTTATGACAAACCAAATCCAGCTGCCGCTAAAGGAGAGATAAGACAATAGATATACGTACCATTTTTATTTGTTATATATCTATTGACTATTGATGCTAATTATTATCGCGCCTCTAATATTGACCCTCAAATAAATATGTGTTAATTTGGCTTTCAATTTTCCATATTTTGATCAGGCGGCGGACAGACCAAGTAAAATTGAGGACCCGCTTGCTTTAGCGGAGACTTGTTCATTCAACCTAACACACAACTGCTAGGTGTATTGATGTTGACCTGGTCTACCTGTACACTCAAAGTTTGTTACTAAACATTTCTTACTTTCACTATCTAATCACTGGGCTAATTCTCTGTTCTGTACATAAAGGCAACAAGAGTGCAATGATCTTGTCAATACGATCCACTACTGATTGTGCACCCCAAGCATCGTAGCATTTCTTTGCATTGACATAATGAGTCATTGCTTCATCATGTCGGCTCTTGCGGAGAAGATAAGATGCCAATTTTTCTTCTGCAAGTCCTTCCTCATGGATGAACCGATGCTCATGAGCTGCCTTGATTGAGTTATGGTAAGAATCAACCGCCCTTTCATCATCGCCATTCAAGAAGTAGTATTCGGCCTCAAGCAGGAACAGTTTATTGCTAAAGTTCCACTCACTAGAAACAACCCACTTGCGCAACAAATTGATAGATTCCTTTCCTACGTTGGTCCATTTTGCTTCGTCTTCATTGCGTTTCCGTGCATGGAAAAAGCCAATCATCCCATCAATGAAAAAGCTGACAATTATGCCAATCTGACGACCCGTAGTTGGAGTGAGGAAGCTTGTACAGAGATCGTAAGCCCTAGCTGCCTCTTCTAAATCTCCATGAAAAAAGGCCTCGTACTTCTTCTTGACAAAGATTGTTCGGCACATAACAGTGTTGTTATTGGCACGGCTCTGAAAAAAAAGGGATTCTTCATTCATACCGGCCGAACATATTGATAAAGCGTTCTCTTTGGCACCCATTAAATCGTAGACAAGTTGGTGTAGTACTCCTAGCGGGTAAATTGCCGATCGTACATTGTATTGCAGAGCACGCTTCACATATGATTGAACCATAGGACACAAAAACTTTAAGTTCTCTCCACAACCGTAGATTGCCAGCTGACAATATTGAAATAGGTTAATAAGCGCGTATTCTATATCCCCAGAAGTGCTGCCCGAATCATAAGCTTCAAGATGCTTTGGTAGTCCAGCTTGCATTGGCTCTTTCCAGATGTTTACAAACCCACTGATATATGTATAAAGAGATAATATTAGAAATGCAAATGTTTCGTGTACACTTTCATGCGCATGCAGCAAAAGTTGCAAGTATATATACTTACTACACTGTGACATATAGCCGAGGAATCATCTCGATTGCATCGAGTCTTTTCATCAACTCTATAGCAACTCTCCCATACTGGTGGCCTCCCTCGATATCTTGAATATGATCGCTGACTAAAAGTCCAGCGTATGCTCCAAACGCAAAGGTAGACACATTACAAACACCGTGGAGGATCGTTGTCCTCACCATACGTATTACCAAAATGGGGGTAAGCATTGGTTTGCTATTGTAGCTCATAGACAGTGCATGATTAAGGAATTGCATTACCGCCTAAGGAATTAGGGAAGAATATCAGGACTTGGTGTATCATAAGTACTTGTGAACATACTTAGAATGGTGCAGGCACGTACCAGTTTTCGTATATCTGTCATCATGGGTAAAGTTACCAACTCCTCTCTCGTCTTCCCGTTTAAGAATGAAAGAATGCCATTGAGCTCAGTGGCATAGAACTCTGCTGAGACATCGGTAGGAATCACTTCACCTAATTGACTGAGTATGCCAGCACAAGCCTTAATGCCTTCGTCGTATTGAGCAGAAGCTATAAGAGAAGAGTTTGGGTAAGTCCATATTGAATCGACTACCAATAGTATTTGATTCAAACAAACTTGTACATGATTCAAAAAAACAAACTTACCTGCAAGAGAGCGCACTAAGTTGTTGTATATATTTAGCTTGTCTTCAAATGAACGAGCCTTAGCCAGTGGTGCTGATGTCAATTGTAATAGTTGTGCATGATCTCCGGTTACAAAGAGAGCCTCGCTGGCGGCTTCATGTAACTTAAGTGTCAAATCATACTTAGTTTTCCATGAATCTTGACCTAGAAGCGACAGGCCGGTCAATATATACTTCGAGCAGCTTTCAAACGCCGATTGACGCAATGCTTTTTCTCCTGCATCAAGGTTGAGTTCAGCTAGCTCGTCTTTTCTTTCTTGTTCAGTAATAAGACTTTGGCCCAAATTCATGTTGTCTACTATTGAGAATAGCAAGTTTTTCATTTCAGATGCTGATGTAGCCATGAATAATCTTGAGCCAATCATAAGGTGGAAAGAATCCCTATTGGATGATGGTATCAAATCATAAGCTGCTTGCTGGATCTGATCATGCTGCCACACACATGTATCTCCTGACATTCGAAGAAAACCCAAATTGATACACTCTTGAAGAAATGTATCTTCAATCTCATCATCCTTCTTGATCTTATCAATCACTTGCGCATTAAACTTTGATCCCAAACATGCAGCAACTTTCAAGCCGAACATCATCTTCGGAGATAGGTTCTTCATATTATCAGTCATGAGTGAGACGACGTCATCATAGACCTCCTTTACGCTAATTTCTTCAAGGTCATAAGTCCAACGCCGATCATTAAAGCTGTATCTCAAATCACCTTTATCGTTCAGTGAAGACAATAATCTTATGATGAACATGATGATACCTCCTGTCTTTTTATGTACCACAGTCGCTAAGGGCCTAACAAGGCTTTGTGGTAAACAGAGCAACTCCGATAATAACGTGTTGCAAACTCCGACGTTAACTGGGCCCACTTTAATTGGAACAACTTTTATACCTTGTTCTTGTATAGCGCTTAATAACTTGACTGATAACGGGTGTGAGCCTGATACTTCATTATCACGGTAGCTACCCAGGAAGAGAAAATGCTGTATGTCTTGATCAGTTATTACCATCCTCATAATATCAAGTGTCATCTCATCCTAGTAAAACAAGAAAGAAATGAGATATTCTTCACAAAAATGATTACATCATATGCATTTACATTCACTTACGGCCCACTAGAATGATTAAAGAGAAGTGATTGGAACATATGTTAATGCATGTGGTTTGCAAGAGCAATCAAATAAAGGCATATCAAGTTCAAGATACTTCATATTGAACACAAAAATTCATATGACAAAACAATACTAACTCGACTTACCTGTAAATCATCCAAGAATAAGACTAATGGATGTTCACGGCTTGCAATGGCGCCAATTAACTGGCAAAATAAAAACTGAAGGCGATGGCTTGATCCCATCTCCTTGACTTTAGCATCTTCATCTGTATCACCTTCAGTATCCATCCACTTCTGTAGATTTGGAATTAGTTTCAGTAAAATATTGTTCCCAGACCCAATAGCGTCGTGGATACGCCAACGCATTGACATATCTGTATTTCCTTGAGCATCTTTCTCGAGGATCTGACCAAAGAAGGAGTTGAGGGCCGTGAACAAAACGGTATCAGGGTGAGTCTCAGACATTTCAAACTTCCCTTGAATAAAGTTTCCTTGAGATTCTTGAAGTGGCTTATTGATTTGATTTACTAGAGCTGTTTTACTATCATAGTGAAAAGAGCAATTACATGAAACGATTAGTAAGTGAATACATATATAATCAATATGAATCAAAAGAAAACACACATGCTTACCCTGTCCCAGAGTAGCCAGATATTGTTCCTATTAGAGGTTTACCCGATGTAGTTAGCTTTGTCAATAGGTGCATTAACTTTTCTAACTGAACTTGTCTTCCATAAAACATTTTGTCATGTAAATTAAGACGACTATTAGCGGTGCTGTCATCCAACTCGCTTTTCAAGTAGCATCCATTAGTATTCTCTGCCATAGTTTGCAAATCAATGAACACATCATGTGCACTATCATAACAAAATTCTGTATCAGATAATGGCATAATCAATGCCGAGATCAATGATCCCAAGTAGAATGGAAGGCCATCATTCTCATACCCACCTTGAGTATCCTGTCGTTTACGTCGTCTAGCACTTGCAGGTTCCATCTCGTTGTTGTTGATGTTGTTGAAGTTATCTTCTGGTGCATAATCCTTGTGAATGGTACCGTCTGGTAGTGTTATACCCTCTTCCCCTCGAAATAACTGATCTAATACCATCCCTAGACAATGCAAATCTGCAACTTGCAATTCCTTCATAATCGCTGTATCAACCTGAATGTTATCAACTCTGTGTTCAATACATTTAGATAGGTCCATTAATGTACAAATATAATTACCATCCAAAGGAGATAAAACAATATTCTCTGAAAGATGCGCGTTTCATAGTTTATGAAGATGAAAGAGAAGTGATTGCAACAAATGTTAGTACATGCAGCTTGCAAAGACAATCACATAAAGGCAAACTAAGTTCAAATGAAGTATTCGAATGGCCGAGTCATCATAGTGAACACACCATAACACACAACAAAACAACACAAACTCGGACTTTCCAGGTGTCAAACTATTGTAGGTAAATCCAGCATCATGAAAATCAGACAAACTCTTTGCAATGGACATCCCAGCCCGTAGACGAATAGAAAGAGGGTGTCCTGTAAATTGAGAATTTAGTAGCCACTCTTTAAGTGTGATGCCATTTGCCCATTTAAATGTTAATGTAGGACGGTCTTTAAAATTGGTAACATCCATTACTTGTCGTGTATTACAGGATGCAGATAATAATGTTGACATGTTCTGTTCATGTGTAAGTTTAATAAAAGCCTCATCTGAAGGGCAGTTGTTGAGAACTTTATATCCTATATCATTAAGGCTGTATATCGTTGTATTAGCACTATGATATACCAATTGAGGATCGCCATCAGGAAGGGCTGATAATGGTAATGGTGATATCGCTTCCTCCTCCTGGATTGATAGATTATTGAGCTGATCCATAATAATATATTATTGTATATTCGGTTTGTAGTAGGTATATATTTATTGCAATATGTTGTTTGAGACAACACCATCCACTGACTCTGGGAAATGACTTTGGATTATTTCTTTAATTTTCCTTCGCACATATCGTAGTTGTTGAGGTTTACATACTGTACTCTGAAATAAATTATAATCTAGCAAAGTGTTAAGGAGTATGAGTCAAGTATACTTACGCTACATATATCCTATCTAGCACAGTATAACACTGAGAGCGTCATAGCCTGTTCTCTACAATTCGTCACCTGATCTTCCCTTGTTATCAGAACCAATGAACTCCTCATATGTTATATACCCATCACCGTCTGGATCAGATTCTAACCAAAACTCCTCCGTCATCTCTTGGCCAAGTTTTATAAAAGTTTCAGCGAGCTCAGCCTTCGAGATTCTACCGTCTTTATCCGTATCTATACTTTGCACTACTGCGGTCATATCGGTTTGTTGTTGCTGTGATCCCTGTTGTTGCTGTTGTTGTTGCTGTCTTTGCATCTCCTTCATATCTGCAATGAACTCATCATACGTTATATAACCATCACCATCTGGATCAGATTGTTTCCAAAACATGTCCGTCATGGGCGGCTGACCCATCTTGATGAACTTGTCTGCCAGCTCCGACTTGCTAATCTTACCATCCTGATCAGTATCTATACTTTTCACTAATTCTGAATAAACTCGTTCAGCTTGTAGTTCTTGTTGTTTCTGCTGCTGTTGCTGTTGTTGTCTTTGTTTCTCTTCTCTCATCTTAGGAGGTTCTTCCCCACCCTTTGGCCCTGTAAACTCCTCCCATGCTATATATCCGTCTTTGTCTTTATCCTCTTCTTCCCATAATGCATCCAAGTTAATCTGTTGTCCTAATCCATCAAAATACTTCTTTGCTTCACTCTTACTTATCTTCCAATCTTTATTGAAATCTATCTTAATGAAATCATTTGGTATAGGAGGTTGTACATCAACAATCTCTACATCATATCGTAATGTTGTATCACCTCGTACTCCTTGTTCTGGAAGATGCGCGTTTCACAAGTTATGAAGAGGAGGAGAGGTGATTGCAACATATGTTAGTACATGCGGCTTGCAAAGGCAATCACATAAAGGCAAATAAGTTCAAATTCGAATGGCCGAGTCATCATATTGAACACACCATAACACACAACAAAACAACTTTCCTGGTTTTCCGTAATTACCATAACCCAATTTTGGTGGAATGACAATATATGCATGTGCACCTTTGCAAAGACCAATCAAACCTTTATCAAGTCCTGCAATCACTTTACCTTGTCCGACGGGAAATGATGGAGCAAAGCCTACATCATGAGATGACTCGATCTTAGTTCCAATAACATCTTGTTTACCCTTGGTACTTTCGTCTATTGTCACCGTAAAGTGAAACGCTGCGATATAGTCTTGCTCTACTCTTATTGGTTTCTCGCCCTCATCATTATTGCATTTTTTTGGGCCCTTGTAGACTGTTACTTTAATATCATCGTCAGTGGCAGTAGTACAATCTACTGATGCTGCCAAGAGAAAGATTACAATAATGATCAGGAAGAATAGTTTTGATATTATCATGTTGGCAACTGGCGACATACACTATTGTGAAACCTGTAATCCCAACACTCCTAGAGAGATGATTGGTTACAGCACCTATATGATTATGGCGATAATATAGTTGTTACTAAATGCTATCGGCAGCAGGCAATTTCAAAAGCAATAAACTCAAGTGATATCCAAACTATTGACGTTGACAATGTTGTATTAATGACGGCGGCTCGGTAACCAACAATACCAAACTGAATGAACAATATACAATACGAGAGAGTCTACTGCCAACTTGTGAACTTACTCTCATAAAAAAAAAAAAGATACCTCTGTACTGTACCATATTAACCAGCTAGCAGGGTATAGGCTGATTATCATTTGGTGAGGGTTTCTCTGTCAACCACAAATTGTATCAAATAACCATGGGCGGCGGTGGTGACAGATCTTCTCCTCCATTGAATATTGTAATCGGTGCGTTTGCTGCTGCGACGGAATCACAGTCAGCTAAAAGTAACAATCAAGCTACATCATCATCATTAAATTCGACGTCGACAATATGTTCTGAATCTCCTACAACATATATACTTGGCACATCGTACTACGCCACGCCTTCACTTGGTGATCGTCGATCTGTATTAAAGTTGAATAAAGATGGGAGGGTACCCTGTGAGGACAGGAAGAGTCCATTTTCTCAATTCAAGCCAAAGTCTTTACTACTTAGTGTAAGTATGTAACAATTGCATTATTATTATTGTGCTGTTTTCTCATGCATTGTAACATCATTTCGTGTATGTCTATTTAATACATTGTGCGTGTGTATTCTATATTATATCTCACGCGCGTTGTTAACTTCCCTTTATCCTATAATCACACATAATTGGTACACACACAACTCACAACTACTATGTTGCAAAACACTTATAAAAAATATAGACAATAAGAGTTACAGCAATTAACATATCAACAACAATGTCCAATTTTTTCTCTGATCAGTTACACTCTGAACAACAAATAGAAAAGAGGGTAGATGCTGGAGAAATTACAGCTCGTGAAGCAGATGAATTAAATGAAGAATGGGAGAATAGAGAGTGGAAACTAAGAATGGATTCATCAGTGCTTATAGAAAAAGTTGGTTGGGCGTTACTGCGTTTCCATGCATGTACTGCCATGTCAAGATTCTATGAGTTTATCATGGGTAGATATGTTTTGAAAGTAGATGGTATTGTTAGCAGTGCGAGTACATCAAATGGCGGCAGCAACAGTAATAGCAATTCATCCCATCTCTCGCAAGAGCAGGCTATTACCATTATGGATAAACTCACTCGTGATACCTTCCAGGCGTCTAAGCGAACATCACAACTATTACACAACCAAGAGCATTCACCAGGGAAAGTCATTTCATCTGATGGTATTGAAACCTCAACATCTCGGGAGTTGGCTAGACAAATGTTCTCAACATGCATATGGGCCAATATTATTCCATTCTTAGCAGAGCTAACAGTGCAGCAGGGGGTATTGATCTACGGGTATGGAGTACACTATGTTGCAAGGCAGATGCGAAAGAAAAATAGAGAAAGAAACAATCAAGAATGCAACAAAATCAATGATGATGATGATGATGATAGAAAAGATGATGACAATGATGTTAGTGAATCAGCATATGCTCTATCACTTGTGTTTCGTTCATCTCGTCTGAGTATTGCCCGCTATATGAGCTGGATTTCAGCATCTGCAGGGGGTGCCATCGGAAGCGTCATTTGGCCAGGTTGGGGTACTATATTTGGCATTCAAGTTGGAGATGCTGTAGTTGGGGCATTAATTGATTAGATAATCATATGGTACATGCTTGGTGAAGGTGAAGAATTATCAATTGATAGATTGGTTGAAAATGGCAAACTAAAAAAATGAAAGGAAACTTAACAAAACTTTATTTTCTAGAATATAAAAATGTGAATGGTTGATAAGTCAAACAAAGTGAAGGGATAGTATAACAACCCTCTAAAAATTTTGGCATTCTCTTGTCTTCGAGGTGTAGCCGTCTTGTTGTAACTCCACCATGAGTGATGCATATGCTATAGTACACATTTCCAAGTCCTTACCTATACATTGGATGGGTTTGACAAGCACTGGCAGGAAAATAGAGCACAAAAAGGTAGTGGTTGACCCAAAAGGTACGAATCAAATGGCTTGGTTTCCCTGGAAAAGTCGGGATTCAGCCAGAGAACCGCCAACAAGTGGCCACCAAAGTGTGATGATGGCCCTAGAATGGTGCTGATAGTGTCCATTGGCCTTTTATATACATATACATCAAGGAATTACCAATATATAAGAAGGAGAGTGGTTGT
>Ga0214479_100444_pt1 | contig 24150 bp, 13 predicted proteins | sample M1_20Mar14CPVII9_5_FD_165054 | JGI IMG/M metagenome (GOLD analysis project Ga0214479, IMG submission 165054) | Marine eukaryotic communities from Monterey Bay, California, United States - M1_20Mar14CPVII9sort6BwellE14 | ecosystem: Environmental > Aquatic > Marine > Unclassified | place: USA...
ATCACGGGTGAGATATGTTCTCTTTGCATCTTCTTCTTCATTGTTGTATGTATTCATCCAATAATGTTCATCTGGTTGTATTGTAAAGTTTTCTAATGCTCGTTCCCATCTCTTTTTATATCCCCACCGCCGCCCTAGCAAATGTTGTAGTGGTAGGGCTAATTCTTATCTAACTCTTATGTCTGTACTATGCCGTGATTATAATATTATATTGCATCATGCAATAATATAACAATACATCTAACCATACTAATTTTGCAATGTTCACCACAGTTCGAACACGTGGAATGTATTGTTTACAAGTGAACCTATTTGGGGGGCATACACTGAGCCCGCGGCAGCGTTAAGCCCACCGCAGGTGCCCCCGGAGGGCCCCCGGAGGGCTAGCCCACGCAGTGGGCTAGTACATATGTACTTTAAAAATGCTTCTTAGGATACCAAAAAAGTAACAGCAGGGTATCCTCCTCTAACTCACTCAATACTAAGATTGATACAATGAAACTACTATCATTGGAAAGATCATTAAAAACTAAATAAGTTCGTATGTTTGTAGAGTGTTTAGTCTGGTATTTCAATACCAAAGAGGGTTTGATATGGTAGTGGTAAGTATGTTATTCAAAATTGCAAATGCTGCCTAAATTTCTACTGTCGGATATTAGTTGATCTACGTATCGGCCTCTTCTCAACAGACCTAATGAAAACTGCACAGGAACCTGTGGGCAAGAATATATTCGTAGGAAGATATTTACGTCTCAAGTGAATAAAATAAGAAATTATAGGTATAGTGATAAGTAGATTGAGTATTTGTATGTACAATGATGACGGCTATTAGATAATACACACATCCTAAAGAATGTCATCACTATTTGCAATGGAACTCTCCCTTTTACCCTCAAACAACACCAACAACAACAGTTCACTAACAACATCACAAAGAGTACAACAATTAACATCCAATCCAAATTTACAATCAATAATAAAACAACAAGTGAATCAATCTGGATATGTTACGTCAGCTGGGTATAAGGCTGTATTACAGCAGTTTTTGTATAACAATGCTGTTGGTGATGAGATTGATAGTTCTTATTATAATAACGATATGAACAATTGCAATGAGCAGCCCCAACATAATATAAATACTTCACAGAGCAATAGAAGAAGACCACGATCAGTTAGTCATGACGGAACCTCATACCGCAACAGCAACAACACAATACATCGAGGTACCTACAATCCACGAACCTCATCCCGTAGACGTCCACGCTCAATCAATGGTAGTTCAAGATTTGGTAGTATAATCCAATCAACTTCCAATATGACTACATCTACAATGTCATCAATGACTGCCTCAATAACAGCCTCTATGAACAATTCTAAAGGTTGTTTAAATACTAGTTGTTTGAATGGTAGTATATTGAATGATTCATTCTTTGGTAATGGTGGTGGTGGTAGTAGTAAAAGAAGTAGTTTAAGTAATAGTTTGGGAATTAGTAAACGTTCCAGCTTGAATGCTGGCAGTGGCTACACTTCCTATATTGGTACTAGTATGACATCATCCACTAAACGTAGCAGCATAACCACCTCCTCAAACTTTGGTAACTCAACAAGGGGTGGTAGTACGATTAGTTCATTAACATACAGTAAACGATCAACATTTGAAACATTTACATTCGAAGATGATATTAATTCTCCACATTATAATAATTCTCCGGGTTGTGAGAATAATAACTTGGCACCCAGAAAAAGAAGTGATGTTAGTATAACTCAAGAACAATTGGATATATTACGAAAGGAACGAGAGGGTGTAAGAAGAAGTAATGATATTGAGTTTAGGGGTAGTTCGAATAGTAGACGTGCTAGATTGAAAAAGTTGATTAGGTAAGTTGTTTAATTGTTTTTGTTAGTTTGGGGGATTGATTATTTGGGTTAGGGGCTTTGGACGAGGGTAGTGTTAAGGTGTTTAGGGGGATTTGTTGGATTGTGGGGTATTGTCGGGAGGCGGCGGATTCGGGCACGTGCCTTGCCTTAAAAGATCATGTGCATATTATAGCTCAACTAACATTCTCCACTCCCTTCTCAACCCTGTTTCCAATATCCACTTAGTGTTAAGTTTGATCCACAAGACGATGATCAAGAACAGGATGCTGTACATCCGCCTCCACCTAACAATGGGAAGGGACGGTTAACTGGTAGGACGTTTCCAAAAGAGGTTGCCGTACCGCCCTCCAGTGAAGACTTAAATCCTCAAGCAAGCAAGGAGGAGGATGTCAAGGCCAAGGATGAGAGTAGTCCAAATAGACGACGACGGAGAAATAGAGGCAAGGACAAGAAGGAACGTAAAGACAAACTACTCTCACAACGTCAACATCAAGAAAGTTTACATAGTATACTCTCCAACCCACGAGATAGTATCCGTACTAAATCAAGTGAAGAGAATGATTTTGACAAATCATTCGACCCACAAGCATTCCTTAACAAGCTTTGTGAGGAGGGTAAATCATGTGCCCAAGGAGGAGTACCATCAGATACGAATAAGAAGTTATGTGATATGATGAATAAGAAGAAGAATGTTTGGTTACCTTGGCCATCTAAGAAGAGTTTGTTACGTACATCATCTTCGGCGGATAGTAATGATGATAGTATAAGTTTATCTTCGGTAATGTCGGCTGATGATGATGATGATGACGACGAAGATATGAGCAAGGATATGAGCAAGCTGTTCAATAGTAGCAGCGGTGGTGGAGAAGGAGGATGGTTGTCATGGCCTGATCAGAGTAGTAGCAGATCGCTTGGTAAGACGCCCAAGGAGAACCGGAGGACAAAGTTATCCTCCGATTGTACAACCCAGCCTGTTGCTACCTTGCCATTGTCAAGTACGTCGTCTTCTATCAAGAGTTCAAGAGCACGTGCTGCTTAAGAAGATTAAACTTAAATAATAATGAACAGTTGTACATAAACTAAGTTATAGATGCTAAGCATTAAACGCCAAGGCACCAAGTATACATCAATTTGAAGATTTAACAACTTAACATCAACTGCCCTACTTTCAAACTCATCACGTATATACTACTACTTGCCATCATCCACTTCTCATTCTCATCTTTCCTGTGAGCTTACACAAATCCCGGGAGTTGGGACACTGCATCTATCTGCCAAGTCACCTTGCCATTCAAATTCATTGCCACGAAAAAGGATCCTTTTCATGCGGTATCCTTTTGACCTTTTGGTATCCTCTTGATGAATGTGAAGAGAGGTGAGTCGTAAGTATTGCCAAGTCCATGTAGAAGTCGTATAGGCTGTGACGATCACTTAGCAAGACGACCAAGGAGAATTGGAGGAAGAAGGGTAGTAATAAGCTGTCAAGTACGTCTCGATGTCGTCTTCTATCAAAAGTTCAAGTTCAAAAGAGCACGAGCGGCTTAAACTTAAACTTTTAAATAAACTTAAATGAATAGTTGTACATTTACTTGTGTAAGTACTAATTTACTCTATTATACTTTCCTAATCCTAATATTAAAAGTAATGACTATTTTGCAGCTCTTCTGACACATATTCTGGCATCCAGTCATCGTTTGACATCCAGTCATTGTTTGAGTTTGACATACCGACATCGTTTGATGTGCTTCCCACATTAGTAGCAACTATCCCCGCAAGATGACCGGTATCAGCCATCGCCACTGCAGTATCTTCTAGTAGGGTGGTGGGTTTAGCTGATACGGAATCTCCCCTCCTTAAGCTCGTCATTATATGGGCTATATCAATTGCCTCTGGTGAGGGCTGTGTTGTGATAGTGGTGGTGGCCTGGATTGGTGAAGAGTGTGTATCCATTTCAACATTACCCCCAATCGAAAACCGTAACGGGATATTGATCGAGGCCTGTACCTGAATGGTTGTCTCCAAAACATTATTCTCGTTTACTGCCGCTACCTTCTTCTTCTTCTTACTTGAACTATCTTGTGTCCCCAACGCTGTAGCGACCATACTCGACGCATCATACCCCCTCCGTTTCATCTCTTCAATAGCATATTGTTGAATTAAAGCAGCATCATACTGAGGGAGTACTACTTTATTATTCTCCGCCTCATTCTCTCTTTGTTGAATCTCTTGACAAGCATGATGATACTTCTCTTGTTCAGCTGCTGACAAATTTCTACAATACTCTATAACCTCCGGGATTGCATTACGCCAATTAGCTGATACAGTCTTACTCATTTCTGATAGACTCATCCGTCCGGGAACTTTTCTATGCTTCCGTTTCTTTTCTATCTTTGCTTTATGTAAACTAGAGTACCAATACGGTGCCATGATAACGTCTTGATACCGTTCAGGACGAGGCATCTCGAGTGGATCGTGATGATTTGGATCATGGGCTGCCAACACCAGTGGGTCAACGGCACCACCGTCTACTATCTGTGTAAGGTAGGCCTTTTCAATTCGGAAGAAGATTGTATAATCTGTAAACGGTTTCGGTGGGAGGAGTTTTGATGAAAGTTCGAGCAGCTTCTTCTTCGCCTGCTTAATCTCAGGTGGAAGGGCTTGCTTCTTCTTCTTGGATGGGGTGCGGCTCCTCTTCTGATGTACAGTATTGCCGAGAGATGTAGGTAAAGGGAGGGCGCCATCTACTGTCCACCGATCTGGCATACTTGCGGTAGTTGACTTCTGCTGTATCTGTGCCATCTTGATACGTAACTTCTCCTCAATCTTGTGACTCATCTCTGGTGAAGAAGGTGGATTCCTAGTTTGCTGTCCTTGAGACATCTTGATTCGTAGTTTCTCCTCAACCTTGGAACGGATCAGTCGATTCATCTTGGCGGCTTCCTTATCAGTCTCCTCGGCAGGAGCGGACGACTCACTCCGTACCAATTCAGTCTTTAATCGTTTATGATCTGGATCCTCATCGGTTGTACTACCTGCCTTCCTCTTCCTTGCTGCTTCATAGGCATTTAGGCTTTGTAAATAGCGACGGAATGAATCCCTCGTCTTTACCCAATTCTCCTCCCCAACAATAGTACGTAACTTTTCTTGAAGAGATCTCATCTTGGCGGGTGTATACTCATCCACCGCTTGCTGAATAGTACTATAATAAACTTGTATTTGAGACTTGGCCTTGGTATATGTATCCTCATCATGAACCTTGAGATTATTCATTAACATTCGTAGGAACATTAAGAAGCCTTCTCTTTCCTTCTTCCCGGCCCTAGTCGTGACATTAAGTTCTTCTTGTTGCTGTGGTTGTGGTTGATGTTGCTGTTGTTGTTGTTGATAATTGATATGGTTGACAGCTTGAGGAGGCTGCTGAGCCTGAATAACTTGATTTGCTGTTTCTCCGTGTATCGCATTGGATGAGGATTCTTCCTCCTTAACACTGCCATCATCATTATCATCCTTATTAGTACTAATCGACTTATCATTATGACCATTGTGCACTATTGTATGAGTTAGACGAGGAGGAGGAGGAGGATGAGGGTAATAGTAACCAGGCGGCGGCGGGGGTGGATATCTGTGTTGGCTAAATCCAGGATGTGGTGGAAGATATCCGTATTGAGAATATCCAGTAGGATGCACCATATCAGAAGGAGGCATATACTTCCCAATATCATAATGTTTCGGAATATACTTCCCACCATGTTTCATACATCTTCCACCCTGCTGTGCTGTGTTATTACAACCCTCGAGGTTACATGTAACTTTGTTTGTGTGACCCAAAGTTGGTGGAGGTACACCATAATGTATCGGAGGCATATATACGGGAGGAGGTAGACGGGGCCTCTTTCTCTTATTGGTATTCATTATCTTCACGGGAGAGACTGATAATCTACTGACCGTGCCTCCTCCCTTACTACATGATACTTCACTGACATTACTCCCTTGTTTATTAAGACTACCCAACCCTTCTGTCTCCTCCTTAGTTTTAGGCAAGGGTTGCAACGAACCCCTGCGGTGCTCATCACTTATATGCACGGGAGGTGGTACTACCACCTCCACTTTTTCCATGGCACTATCAGCAGTCTTTAATATATGCACGGGAGGAGGTGGCCACTTCTTCTTGTTGATATTGTTTGTTTTCACGGGAGATACTGATAATAAACAGGCACCCTTGGAGGTGTCACTCATACCCGCTACTACTTCTTCTTCTTTCTCTTCTTGACTCTCATCCTGTTCTGTGGCTGCTACTTCCTTTTCTATCTGTTTACGTACTGTTAATGCATCCTCTCGTAATGCCTGTGATGTCTTATCACGTGCCTTCTCATCACCCACATCTGACCATATGTTCGTTGTTGGATCTTTCAAGAGGAATCGACCTGGTGGTTTTAAGTTCTTCACTTCGTCAACTATTGATTGTGCTATTACTCGTTTAAACGTGAACTTTGCAGTTAGGTATACACGTTTTTTACGATCAACGAACATACGATATTGTTCATTCCCTGGATGTGCGTTGATTATACCCCCGCGGCCGCATAATACATCGTTATTGCTAATTTCACTTTCTGATATTAAACTAGCACACTGATCCCAACTTTCATGCATCGAGTCAATCCAAACCTTTGAGGTGGTAGTAGTACCCACCATTACATCTTCTTTCTCTTCTTGACTACTCTCACGTATATCATCCTGCTCTGTGGTTACCGCCACCCCTACTACCTTCTCCTCTGATGCACTAGAACTATGGACATATGATATGTCATTCGTTAACTGCTGCCGCCCTTTAATACTACTATCAGTTGCCATTATACCACCCATAGTGTCCTGTTCTGTACTAGTCGTTGTTGTTGTTAATAACTCATGCTCCTTCTCATTGGTATCATCTGCTACTTCCATCTCATCTTGTTGATTCGTTTTAAGTCCACGAATACTAGGGTTATATATTATGTTGTTGGTTTGTATACTTGGATTGTTATCATCTTTGGTTTGTGAATCGATATCATTTGATGAATGAGCTTTATTGGTATCCTCTACTTGTTGTTCTGCTGCTACTACTTCTGATTGTTTTTGGTGTCGTTTGGCAGTTAGACTAGATTGATATATCATTGCACCGAATTCATCATCGGAATCGGAATCAGAATATGGCATTGTTGTTTTGTATTGTTGTTTAGTTATGCTCGTGTTTTGTTCAGTGAAATTAAACTAATACTAATGTTGAGAATTGCAATGTTTTATGAGAGTATAATATGTCTATTTGTCATTGCAATACTTTTATACTAATATAATTTTTAATACACGCAGCATGCATAATAAAGCTCACATACCACCGTAACAAACTTAGTTAAGGGTTTAAAGACATTACACATGAGATAATGACCCCACCATCATTCGTTCGAGACAATTTTGAGCAGATTCGCGGATTGGTGCGAAACACATTGTGTTATAGGGGCCAACACAACTGAAGCTGATTAAGGCATCAAGTAAGTAGGTACGATATATGTGTTTCATATATCATACAATCAATCGGTATATGATTATGGTTTTGATAACCGACAAGACAACAGAGTATGTATTAGATGATCTTAAACTCAGAGACAGAATCCTCCGCAAATTTTTTTGACATCACATAATTTTTTCAAGTCAACACTAACTCTTTGCCTTTGCGCCTACGATTTACGATACAAATATCAGACCAAACACTCCACAAACATACCAACTTAATCAATTTTTAATGCTCTTTCGAATGGTGGTAGTTTCATTATACCAATCTTTATATTGATTGAGTGAGAGGAGGATACACCAGTAATTATTATTTTGGTATCCTACTAGAATAAGAGGATCAAGATTATATCAAACATCATGGCTAAGCGGAGGGTTAGGCTATCATAGAGGGCACTAAGAAAAAATCCCATCTGAGTGAAAAATCGTCCCCTGAACTTCTACTATATATCAAAATGATCGCCGTGCTCTGGCGATCACGAATATACTGCGTGGTGAACATCGATACGGGGAAATAAGAAATTGCAATAGATGACGTCGCGGCTGCCATGATGATCACTAAGCAGCCGCTTCAAAAATTCTGCGCAAGACACGGATTCTGAGTGAAAGTAGGTAGATAATCGGGGGATACCATTAGTTTTGCAATTTTGTTATATGCTAATTTGTTAGTTGAACGGATCGATTGCCAATAATTGTAAATTACAGCTTTACCACTCTATTGCAATTTACTCGCGAGATCACGCCGATCATTTTGATATGCCCTAGGGGGTCAAAGGTCAAAAATTCGTCCAGATGGGATTTTTTTGATAGCCTAACCCTCCGCTTAGCCTCATACAATATCATCATCTCTGCACAATCCATATACATCGGTATCAGAAGAAGAATCAATAATAATAATATCATCCGCATTTCGGCCATTCATTACGTATTGTTTGTGGAACGCAAAGTAGAAAGAGTCCGAGAGGTATATCTACATTTCTTCTACAAATTAGAATTAGATTATTGTTCAACACTTCAATAATGGCACTCGACCTATCCGATGATGAAGAAATAGGTGAATTTATATATCAAACTAGTCGTACTGCAAAGTTACTACGAGAAAAGAAAAAGAATGAGGATGAAGAAGATGAGAAGAAGTCATCTATTATCATGGACAATAGATCAAATTCACATGATAATCATAATTTATTACCCATCAACATTGAACAAGAAGCAGTAAAGCTCGAGGTAAAAGCCGAGGAAGATGATATCAGTACTGATGATGAGCGTAGTCCGGAGCATGTTATATCATCTTTGCCGGGATACGATCCGGTGAAGAGCGAAGAGACAGACGATGAAGATACTAACAACACATTAAAAGACATCAGAGAAGAAGAAGTTGAGGAGGAGAAGGCAGAAGATAATAGCACGGATGATGATAATAATGCAAAGAAAGAAGTAGGAAGGCGGCGAAGGAAGTCGTCCCGTTTACTAGCAAACCCCATCACTCAACCTAGAGCATCTTCTCAGGAAAGAACTCAACGCACAATAAATAAGAGGAGACATTGCAGTAAAAGAAAAAGAGAAGTAGAAGAGAGTAATGGATCCGTTCAAAAGACTACTCGTATAGAGTGTTCTGTTGAGGGATGTACCCGTAAGGCCGCTGACAGTGGTACGTGCTTTAGAAAACATAAAGGTTATAGTTATTGCAGCCAAGATGGATGTACTAATCAAGCCAAGAAGGGAGGTGTTTGTATAAGGCATAAAGAGTTTGCAAAAGTTAATGAAAAGACAACTCGTATAGAGTGTTCTGCTCAGGGGTGTTACCGCAAAGCAAAGGATAGTGGTAATTGTAGTAAACACGGGGGATACAATTTTTGCAGTCAAGATGGATGTACTAAACAAGCTAAGAATGGAGGAGTTTGTCATAGTCATGGTGCAGTAGTGAAGAAGAAGACTTGCAGTTATGAAGGATGCACAAACAATGTTCAGAATAGAGGAGTTTGCATTAGACACGGTGCGTCATGGACGAAGAAGACTTGTAGCTATGAAAGATGTACAAATCAAGTCATCAATGGAGGAGTATGCATACGACATGGAGCTGTATTGAAGACTTGCAAGCATGAGGGATGTACGAACAATAGAAAGAAAGGAGGATTTTGCAAGAGGCATTACAGGGAATTCAATGGGGAATATAAGTGTACCCTTTCTTCTACTAGTAGGAAGGATAAGCGAGAACTTATTAGCTGAACTTTTCTATTAGCTGTTATTACGGATAAAGTAGTAAAGGAGACAGCTTACCGATCGAACTGTTGCAACCAATTGCGTTACTAAGTTGTTATGGTACTCATGGTCAGAGTAATTAGTTTAAATGAAGTAAAATGAAATGTATAGTTATCTGCCCACATCATGATATTAGTTCCAGTTATTCAGGCATTTATGAATAGTAATTTACCACTTCAATGCCTTGCAATCTTCGTCATCTGGTACCTCTCGGCAGTTAACCTCAAAGTGAGTTCTTGTTACCTCAACCCACTCTGGCCTCTCTTGTACAATGATATTTGATATTAAATCCTCCCATAGTTCATCTAAAGTGGCCTCTTCGTCTACAGCTCGAAGTATTTGGTAATCGTCTCTTAATTCCCATCCCCAGTTTCTTAGTCTTATCACATGCACTTGAGCTGACCCGCACCGCTGATCTATTAAACTCAAGTAGGTAATGTTATCATCGTCGTCTTTTGTTTTCCATTCTGAATCTCGGATAAATGATGTACCTGACAAAAGCTGACCATCATCACAAAACACAACATTTAGTAATGATCTTCTCAGGCCAGTTAAGAGAAGACCGTTCTGAGGACGAGGATTAAACCAACTCCGCCAATTAAACGTCAATTTAGATAATTCATCACGGGTGAGATATGTTCTCTTTGCATCTTCTTCTTCATTGTTGTATGTATTCATCCAATAATGTTCATCTGGTTGTATTGTAAAGTTTTCTAATGCTCGTTCCCATCTCTTTTTATATCCCCACTTCTCTTTCCATCTACGCTCACATAACTGTTTCCAAACTATATTCTGCTTTGCCGCATTCTCTACTATTGGTAACGCTGTACATATCTCATCTATATCCTCTTTGGATGTAGCAAGATAGGATAATATACAAGCCAAACTATCATCAGACAATAAAGCTAATCCAGCTTGATCTAATCCACCGCTACTCAAGAATTCTTTAGCAGCTTGAATACAGCTATATACACATGGCATACCAATATCTAAATTCTCATGTGCTACAGTTGTGATAGTTTTGAGTATAGCACGTACTTGAATCTCGTGTAGTGTAATGTTTGTTTTGTTAAAAGTATATCAAATGTTGGTATATCATTGTCGGGATATGCTGATGGATAGGATACTGTTAATCTCAAATCATCTGGAAGTCTTCTTCTAACTGATGTATCTGATGTATCATTATCAAACTCATCGATTCGTAGATGTATCGAGTATGAAATGGGCTCTTGACCGAGGTGAGAGTAAAGTCGTCTGCAATTGCAAAGATTGCAGCCATTGATTCCATCTCCTCTTCTTGAGTAATGCTCGTCGGTATCTTCTCCTCTTCTACTTCACTCATTATGATGATATCTAAGAAGCATACACCTCCCCTATATTGGTATCATATGCACAACGATCTCAACAACTAACTCGCATGTAGTGCCGTCAATGCTGCCAATAGTACATACTCTATACTGAACCTATGAGGTGGATACGTAAAACACCAGAAACTAAGAACCCTCCCTAGCTTAATCAAAATTTTGCTTAACGGAAGTGATGCCGCTCAATATCTTTGCTTTTGTAATGCTTGATGAACAACCTATACCAATCAAACAATCCACAAACCATACCAACTCATTCATTTTTAATGCTCTTTTCAATGATGGTAGTTTCATTATACCAAATTTCATATTGAGTGAGTGAGAGGAGGATACTCAGAGTACCTAGTTCGAACAAGAAGTCTCATCATTCATCATCTCTGCACAATCCATATACATCGGTATCAAAGAGACGAGCTGTATTCATCTCTATTTGTATTCTGCGGCTATTTTGTATTGTTGGTGGAGAAGAGGAGAGGAGATATTGTTGGTGGTTGGCGGTGCAAAAGAGTAGAAAGAGGGGGAGAGGAAAATACTTCTACACAACATTTGAAACTTAGAATACCATTGCAACACATCAATATAGACATCAAAGACATCAACATGGCACTCGACCTATCCGATGATGAAGAAATAGGTGAATTTATATATAGAACTAGTAACACTGCAAAGTTACTAAGAGAAAAACAAGAGAAGGACGATGATGATATGCGCAAATCTACCGACAGATCAATTGAAAATCATTTATTACCAATCAACATGAGAGAAGAAGCAGTAAAGGTCGAGGTGAAGACTGAAGACGATGTTAGTACGGACGATAAATGTAGTCCGGAGTATGTTATATCATCGTCGTCGGGGTACGATCAGGCGAAGAAAGAGGAGACGGATGATGAAGAGCTTGGAGAGGATACCAACACATCAAATGAACAACATCTGCCTATCAAAGCCAAGGCTGAGGTTAAAACTGAAGATGTTAGCACCGATGATGAATGCGGTGGTGAGAAGAAAAAAGCAGGAAGACCACGAACGTCAACCAGATCATTAGCAAACTCCACTACTCAGCCCAATTGTAAACGAAATAGAGAAGTAGTAGAGAGTAATGGATCCTCTTCTCAAAAGGCTACTCGTATAGAGTGTTCTGTTGAGGGTTGTAATGGCAAGGCTGCCGATAATGGAAGGTGTAAGACAAATCATGGAGGGCGGAATTACTGTAGTCAAGGTGGATGTACAAACCTAGAAGTGAAGGGAGGAGTTTGCAGAAGGCATTTAGAGTTTGCAATTGTTAAAGAGAAGGGTCCCCATATGACATGTTCTGTTGAAGGATGTAATTACAAAGCAGCAGATAGTGGTATGTGTAAGGCTAAACATAACGGATACAATCATTGCAGCCGTGATGGATGCACTAAAGCAGCCAAGAAGGGAGGAGTTTGTATGAGGCATGGTGCAAAGATGAAGTCTTGCAAACATGAAGGATGCACAAACCAAGTTCAGAGTAGAGGGGTTTGTGTTAGGCATGGAGCAAAGAGGGTGAAAAAGACTTGCAACCATGAAGGATGCACAAACTATGTTCAGAAGGGAGGAGTTTGTATCAAGCATGGGGCAAAAAGGAAGACTTGTAGACATGATGGATGCACAAAACAAAGTCAGAAGGGAGGAGTTTGTATTAAACATGGGGCCAAAGTAAAGACCTGCAGCCAAGAAGGATGCACAAACAATGCAAGAGGAAAAGAAGGATTTTGTTATAAACACGGGGCAAAGAAATCATAAAGACTAAATATAAGATATACTATTAGCCTACCTCTTTCCTATTAAGCATATTCGGAAGAGAGGATTCTGTATCAGACATTACAAGAATCAAATGGGGGATGTTAAGTTGTATGGGCATGACCCTCTAACTCTAGGACTAGGAGAAAGGACTATGTAGTATATTATTAGCTGTCACTTGATCTATTCTTCTGCTAGTTGACTGAAAGATATCTTATATTTACATCAGAGCAACAAAGTGATCTGATTAACGGTAAAGTACACGATGCTCGTTCTCATACCCGCTATAGACTCCTCATCGTTGACACAGTACACAAGGTCGCCGACTTGCTCTACCTTTGTCTTCGTATGAAATATGCCCGTATCATTTTTCAAGCTCACGCACGACACTCACTCTTTGCACCCAAGCTGCCAAGCTAACTAACTCACAAACCAACTCACCTTCAAACTCAGCCTCCACCAAGATATCAACCAATTACAACATGTATCAAATTATATATCTATCAATAATATTATTATGTTCTAACAATAGAATTGTGGTGGAATCATTTTCATCATCGGGTATTGCAATAACAACAAATTCTAGACATTTCACATCAGCATTATCGAGATGCAGTAGAAATAGTAATAGTTGTTTATCAATGAGTGCTGGTGAGGCTACACTGCCCATGCCGATAGAAGGGGAAGGTACGTATGTATTGCGGTGTTGTATATATTGTATATTATTTAGCGGCCATGTACGGTTTTAGTTGAGGCGTTGATTGCAAAGAAAATTGAGGGTCGTGCGTCATCCGAGCATTTTCTACTCAGTAGATGATATTTTTTACGGTTCGACTACGCACAATGGAATTGTAGTTATATTGGGGCGGCAGAATGCTGAAGTATTTCGTGTGTATGGGGTTTCGTTTGTCAACGATTTGGACGATGCATAAACTTTGCTCATATCATATGCTCATATCAATTTTGATTTTTTTTGCTCACATCTATGCTCAACTCTCTACTACTTCTACTACATATATCAATACCCCAAACAAACCTCAATAAACAATTAAATATTATAATAATCTCTAGACGAAGATGATTGGGAAATGGTAGAAGAGGAATTTGAACTATTAACAGAACGTGACTTTTACAATACAGAATGGAAAATTGGTACATTAATGGACGATAAGCCACGTGATGCAAAATCAATTGATACAACATGGGTACGATTACAAACAACCGAGTCTGGTGAGAATAAAGCAGTATGGGGTGATGACTCTAAAGGCAAATGGACCATCGATGTTCCGTCACAATTCTTCTCAATATCGAAAGAATCATTCGGTGGATGGTTCGGGAAACAAATATGGGCGGGTACTATTGATGATTATTATTTTTTGGATGGTACCGTACGAGGATGGAGTCCTATTAGTCCGGCTAGTGTTATTGGACAATGGCAGGCTGTTCGATTAGGTGTAGTGGAGGGTGATAGGGTTAGTAAGGATGAACGGGGTGAGGCTCCTTGGTTTGCTAAGGAGGATGATGAGGATAATGACGGAGCGGCAGTGGGGGGATTAAATGAGAGTAGTGAAAGTAGTAGTACTAGTGCAGATAACGAAGACAATGAGGATGTATCATCTTAAATACCCTCGTCGGGGAGTGTAGCAATAATTATGAAGATAAAATAATGTTATTTGGCATTGTACTTTGCCCTATGAGGGAGAGGAAAAACAACTAACTATACCCCTAACGGAACTTATGTTTAGAGTATTATCATCTAACACTAGCAAAGCAATCATCCATGAGTGTATGTCAATCACTGCATGAGGGGAAGAATCTCTTACCATTCGGCAACAAAAAAGGATACCGACGGCCGATTCATCCGGCTGGTAATATAAATGTCATTGCCATTACTATATATTACAAATAAAAGGATGAACTTCCAGCACAGGGCATCTACTGATCTTTTGACGCTACGCTATTTCAATTGGTGGTGATTAATCTCAGGCGGTATCCTTGGTATCTTCCCCACCAAATAAGGCGGCACTTTTCATGTCTTTTCATGTTATGAGGTCTAGTCTATTGACTTGCCTTGTCTGTCTATTATTCCCCTACAATTAGTCGATAGAGCAGCAAACAGAGGAGTTTATATAGACCTTTAATGATTCTTTGCAAATTATTGAAAACGTGTCTGTGATTAGCCACAAAAGATACAAAAAAGTGTTCAGAACAATCTTATGAGTCCATAGAGGTCCATAGTTCATCGATACATTCTCGATTGCTTGCACTTGCAACAACTATCTTTGGCTATTTATCTAATCGATTGAGCATATTGCGAAGAAGGATACATACGATAACTTATCAACAGCAGTCATAGGGTATACCCATTGAAAGTAGTTCACGAGCATAAATAACAACAGCTAAAGTGCATCAACTAAAGTTACTACTCAAACACAAACATCTAATATCAATATGTCTACTCATAATACCGAAGGACGGCGTGAGATAGAGGCAATAAAGCAACGTCTAGAAGCTGCCAAAGTACAAGTATCCACAGCCTCAAACAATGTAGCTTCTACAAAAGTAATGGCTACCAAGATGATTGAAAATGCACAAAGTATGTCAGATATGGCCAACAGAGAAGTTAAAGAAATCGAAAATACACTAAAGAGGGCAAAGGACAAAGCCAAGGAAATGAAGGATGTATTAGATAATGTGAAAAGTATGACACAGAGCAATATTGATACAATGGAATCTCAATTAGAAACATCAAAGAGGGAGTTAAAGGATGTCGAGAAACTTTTAACAGAGGCCAAAGAACGAGCTAAGCAAGAGGCCGAGGGTAGTAATAAACGGAGGAAGATATCACCTCAAACAGTTAGCTCTGGTATTACCGTCAAAACTGAGGATGGAAATGATTATGATAAAGAGACGGATAATGAAGAGGATCAAGATGATAACAACAATTATGCGGGTGTTTTTGTAAAGAAGGAAGAGGAGAGTGATCATGTATATGATGATGAGACTGGCAAAGAGGACGAAGATGAAACTATAAAAACAAACAAGTTGCCAGCTAGTGAATCAAATAATGGTATGAATAGTGCAACCGGGAGTACAACTAACAATCAAGAGGTATTAGGAAGCAGTGCTACTAGTAGTACAACTGTAGCTATTGGCCAATCAAATACAGAAATTACTATTGATGTTCAAGTAATTGTGGAGGGTTGGGGTAGGCCTGGAGTTAATGGCACGTACACCAAATTAGTTGGGCATACGTATAAAGGTGCTCCAGTGTATAGCAAAGGGGACTATGTAATTTATCGTTATTCAACGAGTATGAGACCTAACAGTTGGTATATTGGTAGATGGAATGTACTAAATGGTACTCCTGACGATTTCTTACGGTATTCATATTATGGATCTCTTGATTTTACTGATAGTATGTCTCCTCCAACAAACGGCTGGGCGGCACTTCAATTTGGGTTTGGAGGACCAGCTCCAAAGTTACGATTAGCTACCGCCATTAATGTTGCTAATGCTTGTACTAGTTCTGAAAAAGGTTAGTGGAAGTAAGAGATCTTCCAGCACGGCGGGACTTTCTTCGGTGATGTAAAGGCACGACTTTTCCTCGAAGGGGATAGTAGTGATAATGATACGCTTAACACCCCCACCAGCTCGGGTAGTATAGTGACTTATCAATCTACCGCTACCATTACCATCATCGGATGATCCAATAATAATGGCTATGTGTACCATCAAACTATACCGTCGGAACACTTTGGAAGGGAGCCACGGGGAAGAGGATGAATCAAGCATTAGAAGCTGATAGCTTGTTTCCTTATTGGCAGGGGTTCATATTCCCACAATTATATGGGCGGGTCTGTCTATCAGAGAAAGAATCAAACTAAATCGGAGGATACGGGAAGACAAGAAGGAGAACCACCAGAAGACTTAGATTGTACTGTAATTGTGTATAGGGTATTAGAGCTTTATAATATGCGGTAATCTATTTATTAGAAGTGAGAGTGGTGCATTATTTGACATAAGTAGTGGTTAACCAAAGCGGTTCTAAATCTTTCTAAATCTTCGTGTTAAAAGATAAGTGCACTAATTTAAAGTTAAGTTAACGGTCCATACTATTACTATGACTATGCTCCATGTCGGGACAAAACCCTATCATACTTCACCTCAACGTTCATACTATGGCTCACATACTTAGCTTTTGATGCTATTTCAATTGGTGGTGGAACTAAGATCTCAGGTGCGGCGGCTTCTTATTACATCAGCCATGCTAGGGCAGGTGCAGTTTACCCGATGCTTGAGAGAGTTTAGTAACACTACGCACTTTGAATCTGGAATGTTCATATGTAGATATGTCCAGCACATATGACGTTGATTTTAACTTGTTGTAGTCCTGTGACGGGCAGAACTTTCCGATTCCAATCACTGTCTATGCTTTCTTTCGTCCTTTACAACTCGAGCTCCCTGAACCCATCCCAACTCTCTGGCTACACTGCCTTTTAGACGTAAGAGTAATAGTAGAAGTAGAAGTAGTAGTAGTATCGTATTCGCCACGCACTAGAAATCAAAGGTATCCTATTTTCCTTGGTATCGCCAAATTTATTCTTAAATTGACCGGAGGAGGAGGACAATACCTACCACGCATGCACATTTGTTGCTTTGGTCAAAGAGACTTGCCAAGATGAGGGATGAGTTATTCAATGATAATATATTAGATAATCTAGTTCTTGTATTTCTGATGATATTACCAGCTCATTGACTGAGTACCCAGGTAGGGTAAACTGATCACATAGGTATCAGGGTTATAAGAATAGGTATGGTCTATGTCCTCAGCCAATAACGCAGTTGTAATCAATCAGAGTAGTTTCTATAGTCCTTTATTGATTGGTGGTATACATTTTTGCAATTAATTGGGCGTAAAAGAGCTATAACTATATAAAGCAAAAACAGACACATCTTGTGCACAAAAAAATTAAGGTGCACCGACCATAATCTCAGTTCACCATACCAATAACCCTCATTCATTGCAATTTACAATATAATGACCTCAACAGATAGTATTCACGAAATGGAGGCAGCAAGGAAACGTTTAGCTGCAGCTAAAACACAAGCATCGGCGGCTGCTGCAAATTTAACATCCGTGAAAGAAATGGTTGCAAAAATGTTGGATAGTGCACAAGCCCTATGTGATACGGCCAATGGTGAAGTTAAAGTGGCAGAAAAGTTTTTAGCAGAAACAGAAAAGAGATTAGAAGTAATTGATATTGATCAAGAGCCCGATTCGCCACCGACGAAAGAGGGCAATAAGAAGAGGAAGGCGGTATCATTATCTCCTCAACCAAACAGCAACAACAATAATAATAATAGTTCTACTTCTACTATTAATGGTACACGGACAACAGGTACAGGCAGTTCTAATGGTGCTAATAGGACCGCTGCTAATAGTACCAATAGTACTACAGCTGTCTCTACATCAAATAATGGACCTGGGATTGCAAATGCATCTTTAAACTCGTCGTCGTCAAATGAAAATACCACTAGTGCAGTTGGTCAAAGTAGTTCTTCTTCGGCTATTCCCAGTGTTGATCAGATTATCGTTGAAGAATGTGGGAATGAAGAGGTAAATGGTATATATAATAGAGTGTTAAATGGTGGATCCCCAGCGTATACTCCGACTTATACCAAAAGGGGAGTTTGGAAGGGACAGGCAGTTACTTTTGCAATTTATCGTGATTCTTCTGACTATCAGAGAAAGGCTAATTGGTACATTGGTCGATCTCAAACTGTCGACGGTGATTATACCGCAAGGAATATGACTCTATTCAAATGTGAAGAAACTTCATATTCTGTGAAAACGATCCCTGAAGGCTGGGGTTGGACAATTGCTGGGCGAACACATGGAGGAATTAGACCAGCTCCCAAATGCCGAGTACTTAACAGTAGTCCAAATGATGTTGAGGAAATTACAGTTGAGGACTGTGGCATGGCAGAGGTAAATGGGGTTTATAAGCGCAAAGGTCCTAAAAATGACAGAGCCCCGGCTTATACAAAAAGAGGCGTGTGGAAAGGACATCAAGGTACATTTGAGATCAGTAATGGTCTCCATTATGGTAGCAGGTGGTACATTAGCTTTGACGGAGGAATTGGCACAGATGGGTTTTACATAGACGGGTATTTCTATGAAGCATTTAACAATGAGGATCCCTGGATACCTCCTAATGATGGATGGCATGTGTCGTCGTATATGGATGGAGTGCAACCAGTGCCGAAGATGAAATGGTCGAAAGTGAACAAAAGTACAGAAAAACTTATTTGATTGTTAGTGACGGTCTGCTTCTGATGTATGTGCTTAAGAAAGAAGTAGACTATCCATTCTATATCCATGTCCGGAAACAACCCTATCTCATATATCCACATACCCTTTACTTTACAAACTAACCTCAACATAGGCATCATTATCATTCTCCATCTCCTCCTTATTCATTCGTAACTTCTCCAACGCCTCACTAGCAATCTTCACAACCTCATCATGATCCATATTCAACCTAATACCAATATCCTTCGCACTCCATCCTTTCCCACCATACTTCGAATCAACTAAACCAAATCTTAATTGTATAATAATCAATTCCTCTTCTGTTAATGTCTCTTTTAAAAACTCATTTAATTCCTCATTGATTAGATAGTGATGTGTATATGATAATGGATTGTTTATTTCTTCAGTGTCTGTTAAGACATCCTTGAGGGGTGATACTGATCGTTCAGGTGGGTCGTTCGTCCAATCATCTTCTTGAAAGTTAATTTGAGCAAGTAATTCTTGTTCATTATCGGATAGTATGTCTACTGATGTTGAGGCTGTTGTTGATTCGGTTGTTGATGAGTCTAAACTCTTCTTATTATCACCATCGGTATCTATCCGAGAACTCAATCCATAACCTTCACCAACACCACTTAATGTCGGGTCATATATCTCCAACCCATCCTCGACACTAACATATGCATCACATCCATGCTTACTCTTGTATAACTTTCGATAGAGTAATAGTTTCTCAGGATTAACATTAACTTCATTTGCAACTTGTGTTAATGTTGGTTCCTTTCCTAGCCTTTGACGTAGTTTAGTTGCAGCTGCATTGGCAGATTGCAATGTAGTTTGAATTGATAAAGGAAGACGAATCTGTGATGACTGAGCCATGTATTGTAGGAAGGAGGAGGTTATACTTTGCTTGGCATATTCTTCAAATGATGCGTTGTTATGTTGTTTGTAATTGTCATAGGTTGACATTGCTCTTAGTAATGAAATCATGCCCTCTTGAACTAAATCATTGTAGGATAGACCTTTTCTAGTGGATGTTGTTGGGGCAATGTCTCCGCTTGCACCTCCACCAATATCTTCTTTACTATCTTGACCAAGGCTTGATAACATCTCACGAGCCAGTTCATCAACTGGATGTATGAGAGAGAAGAGAGTTTGTTAGTATGAGTATAACGAGTGATGATTCAATTCATTTAAACAACTCAATACTCACACCTTGATTGTTTCATTCGGAGTCGGAGGTAGATAACAAAGATACGGAGTACCGTCACGCTACAATTGAACTACTACATTGTTGAAGATTATTAAGACATCATTGTCATTAGTACTCCATGGCAGTCTATATACAACACCAACTCATCCGTATCTTTCTCTTCTTCTCTCTTCAACTTGCTTTTGTTGGCTAAAGAGAGGATACCAATGATTGAGATATGACACAAGGCTCTTTCTCACTCATTCCAACACTCGAGAAAATGTAGCGGACAAAACAAAGATGTTCTAGTAAGCCCTGAAGAAGATTTAAGAAAGGATACCGTATCTTTGACAAACGTGTGAGTGACAGAGCCTTTTCCAAAAGAAGAGAAGAAGAGTTGTGTCAGTCGGAGAGATCTAAGTATTATTATAAATACAAATGAAGGATATTATTATATAGTTAATGAGCTGTAGTATCACGTCTATCAGTAGAGATTAACTCCGCTTTCAAATGATACCAAACAAGATGCAAGGCAGTGTCCTTGCAATATCAACAAGAGGGTTATGAAGACAATTCTTAGCTCCAAAGAATCAGAAGAACGAGATCTACACGATTATGGTACTCTCCGCCTCTGAAATGGACCTCGAAATGAAAGTTACTCAACTCGAGCAAGGGGTACTTATTGCAAATCAGCGGCAGAGGCTCGGATTTGACTGCCGATTAGCTTCAAAGAATTGCAATTAAAAACTCTACAATCATCAGAATTACGTGACAATATCAAAGAGACAATACAGTTAACATTAAGAACGTTAATATAAGACACACACAGTTCGGCGGGGCCTCACTTGTTATAAATACAGCTCTGCCAAGGGCATCGCCTCAGAAAGACCCGACACCCGACAAAGAAGAAGAACCCGAAAGACAAAGAATAAGAACTAAGAACTAAGACCCCGACAGAACTAAGAAGAAGAACCCCGACAAAGAAGAAGAACAAAGACAAAGAAGAAGACCCGAGCGGCGGGGCCGCATACACTTATCATGACTGTAGTGGAAGTAGAAACAGGTTGATTGGATGTTGTGGTTGATGAACTACTACTGCTGGTGGATGATGATGCAACTAGCGTTGCACCATCACCACCAGTAGCAGATAGTTCATGTTTGTTGGTACGAGAGATAGTAATGCTTATAGTTACGAGTGGTGATGGTGTTATTGGTACGTCTGATGATCATGCTGATAGTTATGATACGAGCGTAGCGAGTGATGATACTACTACTAATGATGGTGAAGGAGGCGTAGCCGACTGAACAACAAGTAATGGAGCGGTAGCGACATTACTTAACGAACCGAAGGTGAGTCTGCTGATCAAGGAGGAGGAGGCGGTAGCCGACGACGACTTGATCAACTACCGAGTCGTAGACGAGGCTGTTGTTAGTAATAATAATGATGATGATATTAAATATTAACCTCTGAAAAGTACTAAATGGGGGAGTCCATGGCTGCCGCCGGCTCCAAAATCTGACAAAAAGACCCCTCTCGAGTTGAGTTGATTGACAAAAGGTTGTTATTTGGCCTTCTAACTACCACCAATGGGTAGAGCTTGATGAGAGGATCATTTTACACTAAAAATTAGCATCATACGAGTAGTACTTGAGAAGATATACATGATATAGTGATTGATACATGATGCTAGGGTACTACCTTGATAAGTATCATATACAATACAAGCCTAGTACGTTGTTATTGATGGTAGTATGGTAGTAATCTCCTACAAAAGTACCTCCACAACCCTAACATCTAATTTCAGAAAATGGGTAAAAGGATACCAAGTTTTCGTGGGGATACATTGTCAGAGATCTGGATGTAAATCAATTGGTGTTGAACTAATAATGCATATCATCACTCGATCATAATGTTTGTTGATGTGTGGTGTGGTGTACACGTTGGTATAGAGATGGTAATTCCAATATATAACAGGATGGTATCCTTCCCCTCGGAGGTGGTATCGTTTTTTTGTGCATATGATATGTTCAGGAGGTAATATGATTGAGGTGGTGGTACCAGTTGGTGAACTGTGGTAGTATTAAACACGTCCATATGATAGTAATGGCACGGCACCATCGTATGATGTGTGGTTGTATCATCTCTCTATAGTAAGGTTGTCATTAATACTCTCGTATCTTTGTCTATCCCCTCTCTTACTTGGTAGTTTCGTGCTGCTTTGACTACTTGGTGTACAACATACTACCATTTGTTCCTTGTAAACATTAGCTGTGTATTGTACATTTGGTTTTTAGTTTAATCTTTGTTGTTGTTTGTATATCATCTCCTCCCGTCCTCCAACAACCACAACATATATCATAATATACACCCGAGGTGGGAAATTCGAGTAATCCACCCCCCAGATGGTGTAGATGATGCCCCTTTGTTTGATAACTCATTCCACCTCCTCTTCCCAATTTACGTATTGCTCCCCACCTCCTCCATATACCACATTGATTCTATACCAACCTAATATATACCCCAACAACCATCATTATCTACCCGAGGTGGTATTTCATCATTACTAATTAACATCCGTGCCTCCTTTTGCTTTATCTCATTTGGATACAACTATTACTCCCGATGCCATACTACTAATAATTCCCAATATATCATACAACATACTACCACCACATACTCGTCATCATACCAACACCACCAACACCTACCACTTTATATTACAAGCTCACCTCAACATAGGCATCATTATCATCATTCTCCATCTCTTCCCTATTCATCCGTAACTTCTCCAACGCCACACCAGCAATCGTAACAACCTCATCATGATCCATATTCAACCTCGTACCAATATCTTTCGCACTCCATCCCTTCCCACCATACTTACTATCAACTAAACCAAATCTTAATTGTATAATAATCAATTCTTCATCTGTTAATGTCTCTTTTAAAAACTCATTTAATTCCTCATTGATTAAATAATGATGTGTATATGATAATGGATTATTGATTTCTTCTGTATCTGTTAATACATCCTTGAGAGGTGATACTGATCGTTCGGGAGGGTCATTAGTCCAATCATCTTCTTGAAAGTTAATTTGAGCAAGTAATTCTTGTTCATTATCGGATAGTATATCTACTGATGTTGCTGAGGAGGCTGTTGTTGATTCGGTTGTTGACGAGTCTAAACTCTTCTTATTATTATCCCCCTCGGTATCTATCCGAGAACTCAATCCACCCATCTCACCAACACCACTTAACGTGGGATCATATATTTCCAATCCATCCTCAACACTTACATATGCATCACTGCCATGTTTGCTTTTGTATAACTTTCGATAGAGTAATAGTTTCTCTGGATCAATTTGAACTTCATTTGCAACTTGTGTTAATGTTGGTTCTCTTCCTAAACTTTGTCGTAGTTTGGTAGCGGCTACATTGGCAGATTGCAATGTAGTTTGGATTGATAACGGTAGACGAATCTGTGATGATTGTGCCATGTATTGAAGGAAGGAGGAACTTATACTTTGCTTGGCATATTCTTCAAATGAGGAATTGTTATGCTGTTTGTAATTGTCATAGGTTGACATTGCTCTTAACAAAGATATCATACCCTCTTGAACTAAATCATTGTAGGATAGACCTTTTCTAGTGGTTGTTGTTGGGGCAATGTCTCCACTTGCACCTCCACCAATATCTTCTTTACTCTCTTGACCAAGGCTTGATAACATCTCACGAGCCAGTTCATCAACTGGATGTATGAGAGAGAAGAGAGTTTGTTAGTATGAGTATAACGAGTGATGATTCAATTCATTTAAACAACTCAATACTCACA
>Ga0214479_100445_pt1 | contig 24142 bp, 15 predicted proteins | sample M1_20Mar14CPVII9_5_FD_165054 | JGI IMG/M metagenome (GOLD analysis project Ga0214479, IMG submission 165054) | Marine eukaryotic communities from Monterey Bay, California, United States - M1_20Mar14CPVII9sort6BwellE14 | ecosystem: Environmental > Aquatic > Marine > Unclassified | place: USA...
TGATGAGAGAGGAGGAGGAGAGTTATTATTATTGTCAACTGAAGGTTGAGCCTCGAGAGATTGAGCCCTCTCCGTCCCTTTGTTTCTTCTTCTCCAGTCTTTTCTTGTGAAAGACGACCAAGGTGGTAAATCCCTCATGGTCAATCCTATATTGAAAGCAGCTCCGTCGGTGGGTTTGTTTGTTTGTGGCGTCACGTACTGGGACGCACACCTGCTGTCACATACAAAAAGAAGATATTTGTTAGTAAAAAGTTACAGTATTCTAAGATGTTTGTTATTTTAGGCGAGCATTGACTAATTTAGCACTTTGAGCGATAATTTGAATCGACTTACGAGAAAGCTTATAAGAGCTAAGTAAATACTACTACCTTCAAGCCTTTTATAACATTTAATACTTTAGTTACATTTAATACTTTAGTTACATTTAATACTTTAATAACAACAGCACTTTAATTCGCGCAGCGCTAGCCCGCCGAAGGCGGCTAGTAATAATTAATTACGGTGCATTGATTAATTGATTATACAATGGGGACCATCTCAATAGCATCGTACGCGATGTGTAGAGTTGCTCATTCGTGTTGGTTAAGGTAACGTACGTACGCACGTAGGTACCTAAAGCGGACCGACCTCAAAATACATTACAGCTTATGATCTTTGTTAGCTCTCAACAACACACAATATACATTGTAACAATCACATCACTCATTACACAATATACATATTGTATACATTAATAGCATTATTGATTTATCATACAAAACAATGAGCAATCCAAGCAATAATAATAATAATAACAACAATAACAACAACAACAACAACAATGTAGGCAATCCAATGGTTGGGGAGAATTGCATTGTAACAACAAATAATACTACAACAAAACTAAGCATCACAACTGGAGAAAATGGGGCAGGGTATTTAAAATGTTATAATAATACTAATGATACCATTTCATCACAAAGGAACTGCAACGTGAAACTAATCATTAGGAGCACAGAAAAAACAAAACAAATTATTACTTATTGGAAGAATAAGTTAAACAAACGACGGGAGAGTAGTGAAACTGTTCAAAAGAAATTAAACATTATGTTACAGAATAGATTTGTTGAGGAGGTTGCCGGCGGACAGTATCGAGAAGTACAAGTAAATGAGGAAGGTAACATTGTGGGTGAGCAGACAACACCTCCTACGCAAAATAACCAAGGGAATGTTGGTGGAAGTAGTAATAATGGTGCTGGTGGTAATAACAATAATGCAGGAGGGGGTGGTGATGCCGAGGAAGAAGATGATGGTGCCGAGGAAAAGGATGCTGAAGAAGTTATTGATGTACCAGATTTGGATGATCCAGAGTACTACGATAAACTTCTGACTTCTAACCAAGCACGTGGTGATAGTATCGATGAACAATATGAAGAAGAACAAAAAGTTGCTAAGGATAGAGCTATTGAGCAATTTACTGAGTTGGATACGAAGAGTGCAAATGCAGTTGCATGCAAGATAGAGCATGATTGCAAACAAAAGTTGGAAGAAAAGAATGAATGGCTTAGTGGTAAGACTGAGGAGTATAATCAAGAGAACAACAAACTGCAAAACTGTAGCAATACACTTCAAGATACTATCGATGATGAGAATATAGATGCAGAAGAAAAGGAGGATCTAACTACAATGCTAGAGAAAAGGATGACAAGTCTAATCCAAAGTAAGAAAGTTATCAAAGATGAGGTTGATCAGGCCAGAGAGGTTATTGAGAACGAGTTGAAGTGCAAGTGGAGTGAACAAAAGGAGAGGTTGCAAATTGGAAATGATTGTGGGGAAACGCCTCAGGGTGCAAAGCGCAAGTTTGGGGATATCCTTGATAGCGTCAAGCTCAGGATGACATTGGGAGACGAGGAGGAGGAAGAAGAGGAAGAAGAAGAGGAGAATGAGGATGAACATATTTGAACAATTCGACAACACAGAAGCTGCCGTGTACTGAGCATTGAATTCATTACAAAGAGTCGTACACAATCTTGGGAATTGATGTTGGGATCTATATAGTTCATAATTAAAACCATATCAACAAAATCAACAAACTGTCTCCAAACTTAGTAAATAATGTGCTGTTTTATATCATTAATAGGGGGTCCAGCCCTAGGCCGATGTGACATGCGAAGATATTCAATACCGCTTGTCATATCTAGTGTCGTAGTCGATCACGCCGAAAAAGACACCTGTCCTTCACCAGAGGGGTTGCCAATTTGTAATTTTTTGATGCCACCTAATCCACCCTCCCCGAACTCTTGTCTCATTTATCTCCAAATATACTATATATATATTCACTTTTGCGATCGTGGGCGCATCATCCATCCCAGGGGTGATGCGCCCACGATCGCGGAATTTTAAGTTAGTACCCTTTAGTAGCTGAAAAACTGGACAAGAGCATATTTTTGTTAGCGTTTGGTATTACTAGCATGTTATCGGCGTCCTACTGCCAATAAACCCTCCCAACTATAGCCACAACTGCATCCAACAATACTATTGACCTATACCTCCACCTTGATGGCGCGGCGGCGTGTTAGCACGGTCGATAACACCACCGATTACTCAGATACACCACTCTACAATTATTCTCGATTGATGTCAATTTCGACCATCATCCATCAATACACATTCCAATAAATACCTCCCTCCCATATCCGTTTATTATCCGCTTTAATTGATCATTATGAAAGGTTTATAGTGGCAGTTGCAATAGATGGGGCTAGGCTGGACTCTCCTAAACATTTTTTCTAGCACAACTTTAAATGAAAAAAATAGGTGATAGGGTGGATTAAGGAGTATAACTCACTATTTGGCATGGATTAATAGTCCAACCAGCTCACATAACAATCAACCAATGGTACCAGACGGGTTTTTGGTAAAGAGGGGGATGGTGGTGACACATAAAGCAAAATTGGTATTGTTTTGGAATTGTGGGAAATGTGAATTTAAAACACATTTTCAATGTGAGGACCTCCTGTTTAGGGATCATACAATTAATCCATTGGTTGTTCAGCAGTATAATACTCCTGAAAAGAGTTTCTAATGTTGCTTTGGTGTAGGGGGTTGATGACATTAAAGTATATATAATAGAAGGTATGTTTTGAGTAAAAAGTGGGATGGGGGTTGAGTCAATAAGTGATGTTTGATATCGTATCTGGTGGTATAGAGTGGAAATCAACACAACCTAACAATAAAATAAATCATAGTAAAGGAAAGATGTGTTGTTTTTACCATGGAGTAATTGTATTAATGAGTATGATTAGGTTTTCATATATTTTTCTTTGTTCAGATACCAACATTCAAGATGGATAGTGGCTATTATACTTTATATAATGATAGTAGACCAATAAAATAGCACTCTAATGCATTGCTAAACTATTAAACTAAAGCTAGATAATGTGTTTTATTATGTATACTACTTCTATTCAGTTCTAATACACTTTGACACATGATGTGCATCAATTTTTCTTAAATAATAAAAATGTGATACGACCATTATTGATCGCCTTATCGCCCTCCTCTACCACCTCCGCCGCAACAATTCAACCACAGTATTATACAATGACTGTAGGACGATCAGTACGGTAATAAATGGACGTAGGGACGTATAATCATCTCCGGAATCACTACATCGTCCACCGATAAAAAATGATGTAGTTGTGGTGAGAACGGCTGCCCCATACGAACGAGTTGCGCCGGCGATGACGTTCCCATCTTGTCTAGTAGGTTATAGGCAATGTATCTACAACATATGGGACGATGTTATATCGCATCGGCGCCGCTATTGACAACACCCTACTACGTGATCGATTGACCATGTTGTGTGACTTTTCAAGCTATTTTTGTTAGGTATTGTAGGTAAGGATACCGTGAAGATACCGTGTACGTGACCACGACCAGATCCATTGCGAAGGTTTAGACACCTCAACCATGGCGGACTTGGCGTCCCTAGTAGGCAAGGAAGTGGTCCATATAATCAAACCAAACTCTAGGAATATCATAAGGGGACCTAGTTGAGTTGTTTGGAAGAAAGTTTGATGTTTATAAGGCAATTTAAAAATCTGAACTTTATAGGGCTGGACCCCCTATCATTAACCTCTAACATACACACTTTCTACCTCTTTATGCAACCAAGAGCGTATTTCGGTGACTCTTCAAATCCAGCCACGCCTAATGATGATGATGATATTCATGTTATAAATCAATCAAAAGGGGATTGCAAGAGGGGAGACATCTTTCTTAGTAAGTATATCGGAATGAATATATGCTGCTAATCTCCTCATCAGCAACTCACCTTTATCTCGTGTACTCTTTGAGAAGAAGCCCATGTCTAGATTATCTTTACCATTTAGATACAATAATATTGCTTGGACGATTATAATGCAATCAAATATTCAAGATAGAGTAGGCGATATTGTACGTGATACGAGGGACGAGGTCTGTTGCAGCTAATTTACCGAAAAAATATTCTGCAGAATAAAGTCCGTATTCTCCAGAATAAGGTCCGTATTCTGCAGAATAAAGGATACCACCTCCTGCCTCCTCCCGCGCGGCGCGCGCCTCTCCCGCCCGCCTCCTCTACTAAGATTTATGAGTTTATCTATTCAATTTCAATACTACTTGTATACATAACAGTGTATAGCATGCTTTTATATGTTACATTGTACTATTTGATGTATTAGTATCGTTTGAACTGTTTATCCCTCCATTGTTAGCAGATATGCATATGAACATATTATGATATGTATCCCACAAATCATCCCTATTACGAATAGATACGCTCTCCATACATCCCTTTAGCGGCATTAACACAACTCTTCTTATCTGTTTATATATCCATTCAATGAACACGGTTGATTGTTAATTGAAGTGCCTTCTATATTTCAATAGATTCACTAACATTCTATCAATAATATGATTTCACTGTTGTAACTTCATAAATACAAACTGTTATCTCCATTTATATGCATTATCCGGCAGTTACATCACTAACATCATCTAGTTCACTTAATCGTCGGCATATGTGTATTGCAATGTACCCCATTTAATGATATAAATAAGGAGGAGGGATTCGTCGTATGATGATGTGTGCATTTATTATTGTCGTCGTAATAGCGACAAATAATGCCCCGCCTACACGCGTCCAATGTTGCAATGGTAATATGTGCGCCATACGATGGGTTTGCTCTGCGGTGGCGGCGGACGACATCTAATGTGGTGCTAGTAAGGTGTTGCATGGTGTGTACCTAGTACTAGTACTTATTACTTAGAAACTTTTCTATACTTTATGCCGTCTATTCTGCAGAAAGGGCCATTTATTCTGCAGAATACTAGCTTTCTGCACATTAGCTGCCTACAAAGGCAAATATTCTACAGAATAGGGTTTTCTGTACTTTAGCGGCAGCTATTCTACAGAATAAATTATTCTGCAGACTGCAGATTAGCTGCAACAGGTCACCCCTATCCACGGGGTATCTACCTGTCTCTTTAAGGACGTAGTGAACCCCCGCCAATCGCTGGTCCGGTATCTTTGCCCCACCGTCAACCGTCCCTAGAAGTTTTTTCTGCCTTAAAAGCTCACGATGGTGATATAAGGTCTAAGAGGGTGCCTCTAGCAGCGGCCATGGTATAAACTACTAAGTAAATGTAGGAGGATAGGTTTATAGATATCATCAATAATCTTAACTCCAATTCCTATTGTCTAAATCCTACTGTAGCCTAAGAAATAAAATACTTTCAACAGCCTTCTAAAATAAATGTTTTTTTATTGTTGCTATCAACAGTGGTGGAATACATGGTCTATATGGTAGAGAGTGCCTATCCTGCCATATGACCGGCGGCCTAACTACAACCCCAGAAAGAGGGTTGGTACGACCCCGTGGATAGGGGTGGCAACAGGTCGGAGTATAAAAATAAAAGGATACCATAGATCAGTGGGCAACTATCCTGCAACTATCGGAATCTGATCATAAATTAGATATGGTATGTTGTCGACGACGTAATAAAGTCTTAGAGAGTACCGCAGCAGTTGAATAATAATATCTCCTACTACTATTGATGCTCAAGATGGAATATATATTATCTCTACCGAGTGAGAATCAAGTTACAATATTTGCATACCTTCCTCTAAAGGATATACTATCATTCACATGCACATGTCATGCCAGCAGAGAATATTAGACGATAAAGATATATCAAAATGTACAAATAATGATGTCACTAATGTTTCACAATCAATATGGAAGACACTATTTAAGCGTGATTATTCATGGGCAGAGGATAGTTCAACAATTCAATACCCATCAGCTTCATCTACTATTTCAATGAAGCAATATTACTTTACATATGTCGAAGACAGGGTTGCTAAATTGGTATCATCATTGAGTACGGAACAACAAAAGTGGTCAGATAAAGCATATAACAAATGGGTTCTGTACAAAACTGTCGAAAGCTCACGAAGTGAGAGAAGAATTGACAAATATCGTGAGAAATTTATGGGTACTGTGGGATACTGTGAAGAGAATGGCTTGAGTCTGGAAGATATTGCACTTATTATTCGAAAAAGAGAATTTACCAATATCAAGATTACACCATGTGACAATCGTTTAATGGAATTACTCAATAAAATGAAGAAATGGAGTGTTGAGAAAAGGCGACAAGATTTGCTAACCACTCAAATAATAGCATCGGCTTTAAGCATCTGTGGACGTGATGTGGCCGATGCAGAAGCGATAGAGAATAACCTTAGAAGAGTATATGGACCAGATGGAAGACGGCGTCGATCTGCTGATGATGATACTGATACCGATGAAGAAGACGAGGACAGTGATAGCAATAGCAGTGACCTTGAAGACGAGTATAGTGATGAAAGTGATTACTAATGTAATGCAAAGAAGTCTTTATTTATGTGCAAACAACTCTTACTTTTATTCTCCTCTACCACTATTTGATGAGATTCTAATCACAGGAAACATGACGGCACATATACATACACTTTGTCTCTCCAATCGCCAACTCACACTTGGGGTTTATCAGATTAGATCATAGCATCTCCTTGGTGCAATGGTCACTCACTTCAGTAGTAATAGTCGTCATTACGGTAGTCATCAAAGTAATTGCTCTTATCAGACTTCTGTGACTTACAACTCTTGCCAGACCTTGAGGAGGATGGACAATTGTAAAAACTACCACTCTTGCCACCTTTTGGTCTCGATCCACAGGATTGACAATATCCCTCACTCTTGCCAGATTTCCCCTTGCCAGATTTCCCAGAGGAACTACCCGAGCTTGAAGATGAGCTACTGAAGAAGTTACAAAATTGCCAATCGTAGCAATCACAATCACTGTAGCAATAGTTACTACCTGACTTTCCAGACTTGCCACTACCATATTTTCCATCATCATCATCATCATCACCGTTGAAAGCTACTAAACCCGATGTCTCTTCAACAATGTTATCAGCTACAGCCGCCTCTATGGCTGCACATTCATCTAGCCAATAACAAGGAGATCGTCTGCCAAATGCTTCCAAACAACAATCCTCCATAAAAGGGAACATAATACCACGAGCACCCTTACCACGGATACAGCTTCCATTATTGCCAACATCAGGGTAATAATACCAACTTGTATCCTCACATACGTCAGTTACTGAAACGGGAGGCTAGTGTTTTGAAAAGAGAGAGTTGATGATGTTAATGGGAAAGCAGATAGGTAGAATATGCAAAAGAAAGAGTCAGTACAGTTGTAACTTACCGAAGTTGGCTGTGTTGTAATATCGATAGAGAGTAATGCAGATGTGTGATTTCGTGTAGGAGTAGGGGAGAAATAAAACGACATAACATATGAGCAATATTGATATGAGATAGATGTGAAGAAAATATGATACACTTCGAATAACTATCAACTTACAGCTACAACGATTGCACTCTCCTCGACAGTACTAGTGCGCAGACCAGCAGCAGCTTGATATTGGACGGTGTCTGTTGTATCTTCTTCAGTCCAATGAACATCAACATTATCGATTGCAACGGCGGGTGTAATAACGCTGCCGCATACCACGATGAGGGAGGCAGCCAACTTGAACGTGCGATGTAAATGTAGAATCATATTATCAGCAGTTTGTGTGAATATAATAGGTATATATTGTCTATTATCAAAACGTTGGATGGTTGATGGTGATGTTTATTATTGTTGTGTCGGTTTGTTTTTTTATGATGCATATTGTGTGCTGCATGTATGCCAACGATCTACTTTCCCAACAACTCTAAGAAATCATATATAACGGCATTTCCTTTCTATTGGTACTACCAACTCGAACAGCAGCACGAAACCTTCTGAATAAGAAAAAAACGGAGTCATAATTTCATTGCCTCATTGTGACAAACTTGCATGTGCTTGGTGGTGGGATGCATTATATGCATGAGTATTAATATTATTTAATTTAGTATCGGCATCATTCAGCAAGGTTGTTGCATTAGTCTATACCACGGGTATGGTGGCTGTTACTTTGCTAAACACGGTAGTTGTGTGCTTCTACATCGAAATCTGAATATATTTTAGTGTTGACGTCGAAACTAACACTGTTAAATATGTCAAAAGCTTACGCCTCTGAGAAGCCCATACCTCTAGATAGATTATTTATATATTGAATATGTATTGATTTGGTTAATCGATACATCAATAACATGTGATATCGAAATGGGTACATACATCGACAACAACACTCCCTGGGTGATATTACTCTTTATGTCAAGGATACCGATCCGTATCTTAGAAGTTTTTAAAAGAAACTTTCATAAGTTTCAAACAGTGGTATCTACCTTCTGTACCTTTAGTCCTCAATTTAGAATCCTATTTAGAATCATACAGTATAAAGATCCTATTGATAATATAATATACAGTTTATAAGTGTACCATTAAAATATCTGGCGCCTGTAGATACTAAAACTACAGGACGTAAAAACAGATGCACAATCTTCGAGTACCAACATTTTTTTCATTGGTATCAAGCTGGTACAGATTAATAGTAGCAGCAGTACTTATTACAGTGTATATCAGTAGTGTCAGTGGTAATTGTGACAGCAATATGGCATTTCGAATAAGATCATCTGCTTCTGCTATCTCTGCGTCTACGTCCAGCGGTAGATTATCAAAGAGTAGGCATCTTAAGCCATCACATCAATATTCACTCACATCATTGCATAATAACATATCAAGAGGTAGGAGTACTTCGACTACCGCAGCATTTGTTTCATCATCATCACAAATATTGCAATCTAAATCAACAAATCATAATACAGTCATCAGGACACTACCCACACAATCTTCACATCAGCACAAATCATACTTCTCATCAATGGCAATACCAAATAATTACATGTCACCATTATTTGCAACAATACCAACAACTGATGAAAGTTATGATAATGTTAATGATACTATCTCATTGGATTTTACTGATTTGGATATCTTCAAGGATAGTCCTACTAAGCATGAAGAAGAGGTAGATATAGGTGACAATCCTCCGATAGATGAGGCAGAGTTTGAAGAGAAGGATGTACAGTCTGTTATTAATGGAAAGGATGACAAGAATAACAATAGCAATCAAGATAACAAACCAAAGAATGATAACAAAGAAAACAAGGAAAAGAAAGAAGAAGAAGAAGAATACATAATCAAATCAAAACCAAAGAAAAATGGCAATTGGAACCCCTCCAATCCATTAGGTTGGTGTCAATCCTTCGGATCACGGTCCAAAATACTCTATTCACATTTAGAACAAACTACCAAATTAACACCCGACTCTCCCGATTATAATGATATGATACAATCATCTTCATTAACTGTACCAGATGTTACAATAGTACGCACAAAACAACAAGCGTCAATAGTATTAGCCAAATTACAACAAGATGTTATTAATAATCCATGGCGGATACATGCATGTGATACTGAAGTTATGGATATTGATTTAAAGAATGTAGGACCAGTGGGACATGGATATGTAACCTGTTTGAGTGTATATTCTGGTCCTGATTTTGATTATGGTATTGATGATGAGGGTAATGAAAGTAGTAGTAAGGATGGAAAGGAAAGTGCTAAAGGTACAATGTTATGGGTTGACAATTTAGACGACGCACAAGGATTACTACAAGAATTTAAAGATTGGTTAGAGGATAGTCGTGTCTTGAAAGTATGGCATAATTATGGATTCGATAGACATGTATTATACAATGAGGGTATTAACGTTAAAGGATTTGGAGGTGATACCATGCACATGGCACGATTATCAGACACATCACGTATGAAGTATAGTCTAGAGTCATTAACAGAAGACTTATTAGGACAACGGAAGGTACCCATGAAGGAAATATTCGGTGAACCACGATTACGCAAGGATGGTACGCCCGGTGCCATTATCGATCTACCCCCGATGGAAAAGTTACAACGTCATCCTAAATATCGTCAAAATTGGATCAAATATTCAGCATTCGATGCCAAATCGACCTATAATTTATATCGACATTTGGAAAACAAGTTGGAAAAGACACCGTGGTTTAATAAACAATCATTAATGGATTATTATCGTGAACACATGCGTCCATTTGGTGAATTGTTAACTGATTTGGAACGACGGGGGATATTAGTAGCTACTGATTACTTGGCAGATGTGGAAGTACAGGCACGGAAGGATCGAGTTGAACATGTTAATACATTTCGAAAGTGGGCAGCACAACAGATTGGTCCCGATGGACTTGCCATGAATTTGGCAAGTTCAGTACAGCTATCAACATTTCTATTTGGTGGTGCCGAGAATAGCAAGACGAAGGAACGATCTGAGATGGTACGTGTATTCAAGACACCTCGTGCTGACATTCCTGATGAGGCCATGGAGGCATATCGACAACGGGATGCTTTATTAAAAGAGGAGAAGGAGAATAATGCATCATTTACTACTACTGACGGGGATGAAGTCGAAGAGGATGAGTTTGATCAAATGAAGGCTGCCGAGCTAAAGGTATTATGTAAAGAGTATGGCTTGAAGATGTCGGGAAAGAAGGCTGAGTTGCAACAACGATTACGGGGACATTTCCAAATGATGAATAATCCTGAAACCTCCGAATCTATGCTTGCCAATGTAGATGATTATGACTCCATGACTGTTAAGGATTTACGAGATGCATGTGCTACCCGAGGCATACCCTCGAGTGGGAAGAAGAAGGCTGCACTAATCAAGGAACTTCGTGCAGATGATAGTATGATCCGAGAAGTGACAGCCGAACATATGAAAGCACCCAATACTGGTGCCGATTCCTCAATTGCATACCGTAAAATCAGTGAACTGTTGGAGGAGGCAGTGGCATCTGGTGAGAACGATGCCTTAAAAACTATATTGGCTGATATTAAAGCCAAGAATGAAGAGGAACCAAAGTATGTTGATGTGAAGATTACTAGTCTTGGTATGGTACCGGACAAGTTTACGAGTGGTGGAGCTCCTTCAGCCACTGCAGATGTCTTACGAAAGTTGGCAGGTGATCCGTTTGCTGATCCACCAAATTATGGAAAGGTGAGTGTATTTGGCTCTACTTTCTATCGTGCATTACTTTCTTCCCCTCTAATTTTGCTTCTTATACACATACCATATAGGCATACGAGTTCTTCGGCGGAGACCAAGCGGGTCATGATGCATGTGTTGCCTTTTTCTCCCTTACTGCCATTGGATCGATTGATACAATGATTGCCAACTTCTTAACCTCTCTTCAAACCCTTGCCGATGATGAAAAGCGTGTTCACTGCTCATTGAATATCAATACCGAAACCGGACGTCTCTCGTCTCGTAAACCCAATCTACAGAATCAGCCTGCATTAGAGAAGGACAAGTACAAGATTCGTCAAGCCTTCATTGCCTCACCTGGGAACAAGCTAATTGTAGCAGATTATGGTCAACTGGAGTTGAGACTATTGGCTAGTATGACTGATTGCACATCAATGATTGAAGCATTTGAGGCCGGAGGTGACTTCCATTCTCGAACAGCTTTGGGTATGTTCAAATACATCCAGGATGCTGTTGAAAATGAGGATGTGTTATTGGAATGGGACTATGCCAAGGGTGAGCCACCGAAGCCTATGCTGAAAGACAAGTATGCATCAGAGAGGCGTAAGGCAAAGACACTGAACTTCTCCATCGCATACGGTAAGACTGCTCACGGGCTGAGTGCAGACTGGGGAGTATCAACAAAGGAGGCAGAGGAAATGCTTCAGGCGTGGTATGACTCTCGACCAGAAGTAGAGCAATGGCAAAAAGATACCAAGGAAATAGCCAAGGAACACGGCCTCACACGAACATTAATGGGAAGATATCGTCACTTGCCACATGCCAAAGGGGGTAGTATGAAAGCCTTAGGGCATGCCTTAAGGGCTAGTATCAACACGCCTATCCAAGGAGGAGCGGCTGATGTCGCCATGATGGTAAGTTTTTTATGAGGGTTTTGATGTGTTGAGGGGATGTATCTTATACCATTCATCCTTCTTCTTACATCCCAAAAGGCCATGATCAAAATTAATGACAGCCCGATACTTCAAAAGTTAGGTTGGATATTGTTGATGCAAGTCCATGATGAAGTTATATTAGAAGGTCCAGAGGAGACCGCTGAAGAAGCATTCGAAGAGGTGTTGAAGTGCATGCAAGAACCCTGGGTGAATGGTTTGGAGAAGACAAAGGTACCATTACTCGTTGATGGATCATGTGAATACGATAATTGGTACGATGCAAAGTAAAGCGTCACTCAGATGTATATAGTAGGTATCATTCTTAAACTTAATACGTTCTACTAAGAAGAAAGCCCTGCAGATGGATATCTGTAAACTGCCATCAGATCTCAAATCAATACAAATGTACAATTAGCTACAAAGAACCTCACGACTTCTCCTTCTGTTTTTTATACCTCAACCTTCGATTCAGTTGGTTCTTTCTCTGCAAAAGTATAACAAAGGAGAAAGGTTAGTTAGCATGCATGCTAAACACAAAATCATGTCATATCAACATTGACTGCTTACCTGATAAAGAGTAATACCATCAGAATCCTTGGCTTCACTAGCTTTCACATTGGGCTTCCCTAAATCGGTAAAGATAAATCCGCCCGCCAAAAGTGCATTAGTTAAGGACAGATCAGGATTCTGTACTCTGGCTTGTACTGCCTTATGCATTCTCTGATCTCCACCCCTTCCAGGCACTTTGAATTTCGTCGTTTTAGCTTTCTTCTTCTTTCCTTCTACTTTCTTATTAGCACTTTGTGTTGTTTTACCACTTCCCAATTGAGATGAGTAAACACTTGCAGCATCTGAGCTGAGCTGGTTGCTTTGTATAACACCACCACCCTCTTCAATAGCAAGTCTTGATTTCATAAAAGCTTCAACTGACCATTCAAGTGTACCACCCAACTCCTTTGGTATACAACGTCTAGGCATTGAACAAGCAGCAAGAGAATCAATAATCATCTCTTCACTTCCACCATGTAAAAAGACGGTTTGCCTTTGATTCATAGATAATAACGCTTTGACCGCTGATGCTACCACAGGAAATATATCGCACCTTACAAAATGCCATGATTGGATTTTGACTGGGAAGGTACGATCAGCCGATCGACAAGTCGCTATCAAGGGTAACAACGATATTAATTAACATGAGCTGTGATGTGAGTATCATAAAGACAATGTAAATAAGAACATACCTAGAGCCAACTTAGGCTGAAAGTTTCGTAATCCCATATTCGTGTCATTTGACAGCATGATAAATCCATTCTGGTTTGTTACATAAGTGGTTAGATCACAGTTTGAGTTGTATCCTATTTTGTAACATATAAGGTAGACTATAGATACTACTCACCTTTCGGATGGATGGATTTTCCAACCCAATATGCATCAGATACCACCACAATTGAATTACCCTGTGTACATCATCCCCTGCTGGTATCATTGAAGATTTTCCATAGATAATTCCTTGACCAGATTCACTCAGCTCGGGTAATAAAGTAAGAAGGGGATTCCTTTTTAAGAATTCAACATTATCCTTCATTGCTCCTTTTATAATACATTGAAGTAAGTGTAATGTGTTTTAGAAGAACCAAATAAATATACCTCTGTCATAAGAGATACACAAAACCACTTTTATGTACATACCATTCAAAGTCATGGGAAGAATGTATTTATCACCAAAAACTAAATGACGATGATGCCAATATCTTAAGAGTCTTGTCAATGCTCGCTGTATATAATAAGAGGGTCATGTAAATCAGAAACAAAATCATAACAAGACAAACTATACCTTTGCAGAGGACACAAAACTCATGATATATACGCTATTGCAATGGGTACCACATACACACCACACTTACATCAATATTAAAGTTTTCAACACGTATAAAACCGAGCAAATGTTCATCCGTAACTAAACTCTTATCAACTTGTTGCGCATAAACTAAAGACATCTTCTCATCGTGAGGAACATTTGCTAACTTTTCTTTTAGTTGTGATAGAGCCGTCTGTTCATTATTGATAAGAAGAGATGTATTTGCAGTATTTTCTTTATAATCTTCTTTTGCAAATGGTTTTACTGAGGTAGGTCTGTTATTATTATATGAGTCTGTTGATGCAATCATGTTGTACCTGCTGCATATGTACTGAATACTGATTATTATTGTTAAGCTACTTATTGTGAGATGATAATGATGTGATTGTGTGATGAGATGATATATGTGTGTTGATTTCTGATTGATCAATTTTTAACCTTGATATTTCTGACACTTCTCTTCTATATATACCAATAGGGCTTACTCCACATATGGCTGTATTATTATATCAATTCTATGCAGTATTTGATAAGCAGCGGCGAGAGGTAGTAGTATGTGAGTTGATGTAAAAGAGGCCTTTTATTTTTATTCAGGCGAACTCAAAGATAGGTATCTTTTTTAATGCAATCTCGGCTTGTAGCAAGTGTTGCAATGTTGATAGGTTGTTTAGTTGGCGCCTTTATATGTCGTATACGCATATCAAATAAAGCATACGAAGCACTACTGACTTAACTCATACTCGAAGAACCGCAGCATACCGTAGAGAATCTTTTTATTCCACAACACAACACATCAAACTAATATTATAATCATGCGAAGACATACAACAACACCATTACCACAATTAATCTATCCACGTATTATTAACCTACGTCGTCGTATTAAGAAGCTAATATATAAACCACTACTCACTTCTTCTACTACTAATGATAATAACAACAATGCAAGTATCAAGATATATGTAGGACCAACTCATAATACATTCATATCATGGGAAGAAGCTATTAAAGAAACATATAATGAGATTAATGTAGGCGATTCATTCAGTCCAGCTAGTGTTACTACCATTACTGAAGAGGGCGAAGAAGTGAAGGAGTTTCCATGGACACAACGTTGGTTTCGAGTTGATATACAGCTACCAAAATCTGATTTGCAAACTAACAAAGTGGAAGAATTGTATCTCTACTTTTTAGCGCATGGAGAGTTTACAGTATATACTTCAATAGGTGATGTTTGGTGCGGTGTAGATCCAGTACATGATCGTATACCGCTGTCATCTCTTCTACAACAACAACAAATTAAGGATACTACTTCATCTACATTAACAATCTGGTTAGACGGTGGACAATGGCAAACTGGCTTTTGGTTTGGTATATATACAACCACCAACAGATGAGTTAGGATTTCGACTATTACAAGTTGAATTGCAATCCAAGAATATAGTAGCGAATAGCATCTTTCATGATATAAGCATGTTAATTGAATGGATTGAATACAAATACGAAAAGGAAGGTATTCCTTTGAATACCGAAAATGGATATTATCAACCATTGACGAATGTACCGCCTTCTCTGAGACGAATATTGCATTTAATGAATAGAGCTTGTGATGTATATGATAGAAGTAGTGGAAGTAGCACTGATGCATTAGAACAATCATTGGTAGAATTGAATGATGAAATCAAAGCGATCTACGATGTAATGACAATAGATACCTCCTCTAATCAAGATAGTCACCAGATGAACATGAAAGTTTGTCATGTCGGCCATGCACACATGGATCTAGTCTGGTTATGGCCTGAACGAGTTACATATCAAAAGATTATACATACCTATTCCAATGTACTGCAATTAATGAACTCTTATCCTACCTTTACATTTACAATGAGTCAACCACCACTATATTATCATATCAAAGATAAACAACCAAAGTTGGCTAATCAGATCGAAGAGAAGATCAATGAAGGTCGTTGGGAGTTTACTGGTGCATTAGAAGTTGAATCGGATACTCAGATACCCGTTGGAGAAGGCTTGGTACGATGTATATTGCATGGACAGGATAGAATCAAGAAAATTACAGGAAGAGTTAGTGATACTGTCTGGATCCCGGACGTCTTTGGTTATTCTCAGTGTTTACCACAAATCTTTAGTTTGGCCGAAATACCCAACTTCTTTACGACTAAGATTCTATGGTCAACGATATCAAAGTTTCCTCATAACTCCTTTGTTTGGATTGGTCCAGATGGTGAAGAATCATCAGTATTAACTCATTTGGGTGTAGTTGGGTATTCTAGTAAGATATCAATGAAGGAGATAATGGGGGCATCAAGGAGTTATCAACAGGCTGATGTACATGATGAGGTGTTATGTGAGTGGTGCCATATTGTTTTGTATGTGTCTTGAAGCATTGCGACTTACCCATGTTCTCACCACCAATGCCCTCTTCTATATTCCAGGCCCATCAGGATATGGAGACGGAGGCGGAGGGCCAAGTGATGAGCAACTCGAACGATCTCTTCGCTTACAAAACTCCTTTGTAGGCGAGACTCCATCCTGTAGATGGGACACATCCAGCTCATTCTTTAAACGCTTGGCATTAGTAGAAGATGAGCTTCCTGTATACAGAGGAGAGCTATTCCTTGAGTATCATCGTGCAGTTCATACGACACAATCAGAGTTCAAGTACAACTTGAGAGCGTGCGAGAGAGCATTACAAACCAGCGAGGCACTTCGTGTGATTAGCGGTAACTTTGAACCATTGAAGGTATCTGAAAGTTGGGAACGTTATCTGTTTGCTCTATTTCATGATGCTACCCCAGGATCCAGTATTCATTCAGTATATCAAGAATTGAATGCAGAATTGTCATCACTAGCAGAACGTCAACTTGCGTTGGCGATTGAAGAATGGTCCCAATCCTCTTCTGAGGTCGATGACAGTACTACCACTTCTTATACAATTATCAATCAATTGGCATGGGAAAGATTTGACGTTGTTGAATTGCCTACTGATGCGCAGCTTGAAAATGATCTATTTCAAGGTCAAATTCAACTCATTGAAGGAAAGGCATATGCGTTGGTGAAGCTTAAAGGGTTAAGTGCTTCACCACTCTCTGACCAAACAATAGATACATCCACTGAAATGAAAGCAACGCCCAACTCATTATCAAATGGAATAGTAAATGCTGAATTTGATGAGTACGGTCAGCTATGCTCAATGTCTATTCATGGAGAGCACATGCTCTTGTCAAAAGATAAAGTATCATCTTTTTCTATTCACGATGATAACCCAGAAGCATATGATGCATGGGACATGGACCATCATATCATTTGGATGCAACAAAATGCAATCAAGGAACCTGTAGTCCTTCGAGTAGTTGCTTGTGGTCCTGTAGTTTCAATACTAAGATCAGACCCTATTCAAATCGGTATTAACGGAAGCTCAATGGTCATTGAGTATAGACTCTATGCAAAACAAGATTCTCTACAAGTATCTTGCTCGGTGGACTGGAAAGAAACACACAAGACGCTGAGATATCAAGTCCAAACAGACTATCGGGGAGATGTTGCAAGATTCGGAGCTCCCTTCAACTTTGTTGATCGTAGTCAGATTCCACAAACACACAAAGAAGAAGGCCAATGGGAGGTTCCTGCAAGCCGATGGGCATCAATTTTGAATGGAAATGGCGACGGATTGTCAATCATTACACAAAGCAAGTATGGTTTCAGGGCAAAGATGGGTACACTGAGCTTTTCCTTGTTACGTAGCTCTACATGGCCAGATCCAATTGCTGACAAGGGGAAACACATCATCCAGTTTGCAATAGCAAAGCATCAGAACAATTTCCAACACTTGGATGACGGTAATATTATGATTCCAACTGCTGCCAAGGCCGATGAACTGTTCACTAAACCTCTAGTACTGACAACAAACAATTTGACATCATTACCACAACCTTATATTCAATTTGAAGAGCTGGGCAGTGCAGTACCATCCTGGGTAATGCCCAGCATGAGTGAAGATCATTGGGGTAAAAGCTTTTGTATTCGATTGCATGAGGTCGCAGGAGCTAACACCAATGTATCCTTTTCTTTACCCCATGATGGTAAGGTTGTTCGAAAAGTTGAGACAGTAAACTTCAATGAAAAGATATTATCAAAGCTAGAAAGTAGTGACGATGAGAGGCAAGAGACATCATTGATGTACAATGTGTCAGTTGGAGCGTATAAAATCGTGACCATTAGAGTTTCATATAAGTAGATGGGAAAGTAATAAGTGCTATTCCTCACATTTCTAGTATGTAGTGCCCATCTTTAGTATAGTCTTTCCCTCGGCTCAGAACCCTACCCGTAATGGAGGATCATCAGAATCAATCGGCTCATCTCGTTTTGATATTATACCCATCTTTGAAAGTAAAGATAACAGGCCGTTGTTAAGGAAGAGTATGCCAAACAGAAGCTTGTCTGCGGCCCGTTTTATATCGAATGGATTCGTTGGTGAACTATTCACTAAGCCTTGAGCAATGCCAACTGTTTGTAGTGAAGTTGAAGAAAAGTTGAGATGCATATCATGTATAAGAATCCACTAAGCAACACGATGACACATACCTCCAAATGCCCATATCCCAACGATCATATTCAATATAATAATCTTCTTGTCCGACAATCGTTTCCTTTCAGCCGCATTCTTCAATACATACAATATGAAACTTAACAATCCCAATCGTCCTATACTTGATAATGTAATGCTTACAGGAAATGAGAACAAGCCGCCGCCGAGTAACCTCCATTCTGTTGTACATTGAATACCAATTCAGGTATATTGAACAGTATATTATTAATTGTTATAAATATCCAAAATGTTCTGTAGAATGTAGCTGGTCTTTCATCAGTAACTGCGTAATCATTTCGTACTTGTTTCAATCCTTTGTATATCTCTTTGCATATGTTTTTGATACGTTCATTACGAGTTGTGCCGAATCCTCCAACACTATACTCCCATCCAATGAATGATGTAAATGTTGTAATAAACTTGGTAAGTTGCATTGTCAATAGTGCTATTATACCTCCCATCATTGCATTATTGTTAGAAGATGAGGTAGATGAGAGTAGTAGGACAGCTTCTGCAGGAAAAGTCAATAAACCAGTTATCCCGAAGAATAATGTACCCAGATTCAACCGTTTATATATATTTGATGTATTGTTTGATATAGAGCTGGACAATATACTGCATACCCCTGATGATAGGAATAGATATCCTAATGACCCTGCTGTAAATTTTGGTATTAAGTTTTGTATCTTTGGTTGCAATGTGGAAGACAGTACACTAGATGATGACGTTGATAATGATAAAACGGTACCAATATTAACAATTAGTAATAGACCTGATAGTATACTCGTAATGGTTGCTAGTTTGTACCCCAATGATAGGTACTTAGGTGGTGATGTCAATACATCATCATTGCTCTTTGTATTCGTCTCAATAATATCATCAGTGATACTAGTGTTATCTGTATCTTCTATTGGCAGATCGGAGTCGAAAGTTTCATCACTATTATCTGCTGCAAGTAAAGGGAATAGCGAGCCATCTTGAAGACTACATCCATACTGACGATTGGAAAGATATGTGGTTGCAATTTTCGTAACATGAGATGTGCACAAATTATTATTATGATGGTGGTATCCTTTGCAACAACTCGAACAACTTAGCCGACATGATGAAAATGGATATACTAATACTGCTGACGATAGTAATAGTATGAACACAAGAAGTAGCAGTGGCGCCATTGAGTCATAACAAAGAGGGGTGGAGCGAGGCGGTGGGTTGGAGTTTGGGATATCAATGATAGAATAAAAATGGAGGTTTGGCGAAGAAACAATCGAAATCTCAACTCTCTTTAATAAGTCAATAGCAGCCACGGCCTTATCTCTATTATCTAGTTATCTCTCATTAATAATACGTCAGATCATCTTTAGAAGTTCATTGTCCAAATTATTCTACAGCGTTAAAAATATAAAAGTATATACAATTGCTGCAACACAGACCAAAACTCAACTCTCAATAATGTCTACTCAATTCCCACCATCAACATTTCCAACTATGAGCTTGGGACCTCCTGCCGATCTAACCTCTCCCATTGCTAACACGAACACACAACAATTGAACATTCCACAAGCAGATGTACCAAATGTCATAGCAGCACTTCGCTGCTGCTCATCAACTGAACAAACACAACGACAACCTGCTGAAGAACAATTACAACAATGGGAAAATGCATTACTTGATAGCAGTAATAATGGAGGCGGTAGTTTAGTTGATATTGGATACCTATCTAGTTTATTAACTATTCTTAATGATTTCCCCATCCCTCCCATACATGCAGGTTATGAAGATAATATACGATTAATGGCAACAATCCTCTTCAAAAATGCAATACCAAAAGTATTTAGTGTAGAATTATCTTCCGAGTCAGCATCATCCAGTACAGCACCCGAAATATTACAAAGACTACAAGCTGAAAGAAATAACATTCGTGAAATATTACCAAGATTAATACTGACACAACGGAATTCAACGATAGTATTGCATTTACAATTATCAATGGCCAACATTGCTATCTACGACTTTCCAAAACATTGGCCCAACATGCTCGAGATATTATCACAAGCAATTACTAGCCCTTCTTCTACAAATGAGCAGCGCATACGAAGTATTAAAACATTACGAATGTGTTTACAATCTATACGACAACGCAAACTTGTTATACCGAATAAGGGCAGTAAGAAAGGTGGTCGTGGTATGTTATTAATGGGTAATTTGGGAAATTTGATTGGTGCAGCTGTCATCGAGAGAAAGGAGATGCATGCCAAGGCATCAGCCATTTTTGAAACTGTTGCGCAAGGTATTGTTCAGCATGCACATAATGCTGTCAGTGGTGAGGCCTGTGCTAAAAGTACACAAATAATGATAAACGAAAGATGGCAAGCTGAATCAACATTAGCAGTGGGATTTATCAAATCGATGATGGAGTTACTACCAATGGTTGAGATTGATAATGTTACTACCGATCCACGTACACCAGCAGTACGTCAGTTACTCTCAAGCTTAACTCAGATTGCAAGTGCAGTCAAGGCATACCCGATCGAGACTCCCAACATTCCTCAAATCTTATCAAACATACCCAATATTCAACAAGAATATACAATCAAAATGGACAAGATATATCGTGCAACGATTCTTTGTTGTATATGTGCCATTCGTACCATGCCACAGTTGTTTGCAAGTAATGTATCAAGTATATTGCAAACAGTTGTTGAACCAATCTTGTTATTGGATACAACTGTACTTCAGAATATGCCTGTTAAGAGGTTAATGGATATGACTGGATTAATTAGGATTGTATTATCATGTGCCATGTATGATGAAAAGAAGAAAGATTCGTTATTATCGGGCAAAAATAATGCTGTATTAGCTTTACTAAGTGGCAAAGGGGGTGGCGGTGGTGGAGATAGTGGTAACAATCCAAATGAAGACCCGGGAGTAGTCGAGGCACAAGCTACCGTCACGGCTCTATTGGCCGAGGGTACGATTGAACGATTATGCGAGGCATTGGTTGGCAAGTTTTTACGACTAAATCAAGAAGAGATCGAGGAATGGGAAGCGGATCCCGAAGGTCGATATGAGACAGATTTGTCGGAGAAGAGCTTGTTGGAAGCGGATAGTCCCCGTCACTGTGGCGGGGCGCTGTTATTGACACTCATGAATCGAGAGACGGATCGTGTATCAACGACATTATTGAATTTGACACAGCAAGTTCTCCAGCAGGGAGGAGAGAATGTAAACGGCATGCTAAACCGAGAGGCTTGTTATAGAAGTCTAGAACTGTGTCATACAGCAATGGTTGGTAGAGGAGAAAGGCGTCTCAACTTTTCGGATTGGTATCAAGCCGAGTTACTTCCTATATTGCAAACAGATTTGGGTGAGAACTCTCCTGTTGCAATGAAGGCAATGCAAGCACGAGCAGTTCAAGTTGTACAAGCCTATTCTACATCCTTGAAGACCGAAGAGTATGGGACAGCCTTCAATACTGTTGCTCGACTCGTTGCCGCCAAAGATTTAGTTACTGCCTTTTGTGCCGCAAGATGTATCAACCAGCTAGCTCTTCTCCATATCAAGGGTGAAACAGAGAGTGCTGAGCTTGTGGAAGTAAGATCTCATTCTGTATTTGCTTTAGGAAATGCATTTAGCTTGGCAAATCGGGCGGAGGCAGACGAGTGTCTCAGGGTTACGCTAATGTGCATATCCGCAATTGTGGAAGCAAATGGATTATATCTCGAGCCAGTTCTACAAGCTATTGCTGAGCAGCTTCCAGCTTTGTGGGAACGAGCTCAAGATAGTGTTACTATCCATTCATGTCTCGTTTCTGTCCTCAAGCATCTCATAATGAAGATGGGTTACTCTACTATCGAGAATCCTCATGTTCAGAAGGTTCTCTTCCCATTGCTCGATTACTGCACTGATATCTCCGTGCCAAACCGGGCTGATAATTTGTTGGAAGACGGCTTAAGCCTCTGGCTTGTTGTTTTAGTTTCATCAAGAGTAGCAACAATGGGACCTTCACTTACAAGTATGCTTCCTCGTCTTGCTGATATCCTAAGAGCAGGTCTCGAGCCCTATTTATCTTTGAAAGTTCTTCAATACAATGCTCTTCTCCTTGGTCAACAAGTACTTGAGCCTCATGCTGATACTTTACGGCAGCTGCTTATCAACTTGACAAGTTTCATCTACTCGGAACAGGAAGATGATACGATGGGGAACAGTGATAGAGCGACGGGTGGGGATAGAGGAACGACGACAGTAAAGAATGCGATTGCCGCCCTGACATTTGGTTATGGAATCATGCAACTTTATCCAGAGCTATCCCTTGGAATTGTCTCCCCGGCTGTATCCAAACTCATAGCCAATCTTTCCAGTAACCGCCGTAAATCTGCACCCGTGTTAGAAGCTCTTTTTGAAACTTTTGGGCGCATCCTTTGGGCAGCTCCGACTTGCATGGACGAGATATTTGCAGGCGATCCAAACTTAGACAAGAATATTGGTGGAATAGTTCATCTGTTTCTTAGTGTTGTTACATCTGTTCCTGTTCTTGCTGTGATAAGTCCAAAGGCTCAGAAGATTGTGTTTATGAATCAAAAGAAAGCTATGCTATCTCTCTGCTCAGCAGTTTGTAGATCACCAAGAGTTGCACGTGTTAGTGGAAACGAGGTACTGAAATTTACACGAAAATTGGCCGAGGCGGAGGTCAAATCTGGACTAGATTTGGATACATTGGTTGAGGCTGCTTGTGGGAGGACGCGCAAAGTAGTAGGGGATGGACCGCTTGGTGATGCTGCAGCAAAAGCAGCTGAGAGTTTGAAATCAGAGTAAGTTTGTTCTATGTATGGATATTTGGTACATCTCTTTTCTAACCTAATATCTCTACTGATATACCAAACAGTCCTTTATTGACTGTCAGGTTGAAAGAAGCGTTAGAAAATGCGGAGAGAGCAGTGGCTAGTGTGTCGTGTTGATTTTGAGTTTTTGTTTGTGTACCACACAAGATAGAGATAGATTGCCTTGCTCATATCATGTTTATATTTATACGTTGGCCTACCCCTATGGTACAAAAAAGATACCTTACGTGTACTGGGTATCCTTTCATTATCATTACTTTCTTCTCCCATTCCTCAAGTATGTAACATATATTTGTATACTACAAAGGACGTTTCCCAGCC
>Ga0214479_100447_pt1 | contig 24080 bp, 15 predicted proteins | sample M1_20Mar14CPVII9_5_FD_165054 | JGI IMG/M metagenome (GOLD analysis project Ga0214479, IMG submission 165054) | Marine eukaryotic communities from Monterey Bay, California, United States - M1_20Mar14CPVII9sort6BwellE14 | ecosystem: Environmental > Aquatic > Marine > Unclassified | place: USA...
AGAAGTAAACCCTCTCACACTAGATGACATTGACAAGTTAGTACCGGGAATGTGGCTTAAATGTCTATATGATACCAACGATGATGATGGACAGCACTACGAGGCAATGTTTGTAACCGCCGATATCAAGAGGGTAAACCCTCTAGTATCTGCAGGTAATGCTGTCAATGGACACATTGCAGTAGACTTTGAAGATATTGACGAGGATGAAGAGGAACAGAAATGGATACCAATTTCATGGTGTTATATCGATCAATATTACAAAATACATCCATGTGATGATATGAAGAATGCTGACTCTGATTGTGATTATATTATTGAGGACGATTCAATAGAGGCAATGTTTCACCGAGCAATGAAGGGATTGACAACTGTCAAGAAAGAACGGCAAAGTGACACAGTGAAAGAGAAGAAAGTTCTCTTCACTTATTCACAGTATGAGGGGGAAGTAGTCGAGGATGATGATGGACACTTATATTCAGAAGGGATGACGGGAGCGTTACCTATTGAGATGGATACTACTTCATACACCACCATCTATTCACATTTGCCCTTTTCCCATCCCGAAGTACAACAATTGGATAATAAGTTCAAGTTATATCAACTTTACAAAGATGATCCTGTTGCGTCGAAAGTGTTTCCACAGAGTTATTCGACATACAGTGAAGCTCTGCAAGCTAATAAGAATGAAGATGAGGATGTCACATTTTACATCAAGTCCGCTAGTGGTGCCAGAGGTGAGGATATTTACATAAAGACATGGGATGAACTCTCTTCTGACTACAATCAGTTGAAGAAAATGGGGTTGAACGATGTCAACCAAGGCGAGGGAGATGTTATAATTCAAAAAGCTGTCACTGATCTCTATACTATCCAGGGTGATGGAATATTGTCAAAGCGGAGGTTTGATATTCGATACTATGTGATAATTGCACATGGCAAGGTGTATCTTCATTCCTTCATGTTATTTCGATGGTCACTCGGAACGACGTATGATCCAAAGAATACCAACGTCAAAACTCAAGTCATTAATGTTGCCGCTTATGGTGGCGGTGAGATGTCTCGTCTCTTCTTTCTTGACACTCCACACAATGATGATCTTGGAAATACATGGACCAATAACAAGAGAAAGAGGAGAAAACCAAGCAGCAGTAATGCCAGCCGTCGAAGAGCTGATCCTCATGGGTGGAGAGATGCAGTAGCTGATGCACTGGATGACGCCTCTTCAGTTTTCTCAAATCTAAAGGAGATTACAAAATCTGATCCTTCAAAGTATGTCCTAGCCGGAGGAGATGCCATGATATTAGAGGATGGCTCGGCAGTGATTGTCGAGTTCAATATATGGCCCGACTTGGGAGTGTCGTACTCGAGTTTGGATAAATGTCTAGCCGAGGATAAAGGATGCCGCCGGATGGTATTACAGACAAACGAAGACAGTGATGATATGGATACTGACAACTATGTTTCCACAGAGCCTTCACCTGCATCATCGATTGCATCTACAGAAGGTCTATCGGAGGTATTCAGGGAAATGCTTCTGCTGGTGATGAAAGTCAAACCAGCTCATGAAATTGAAGGATTGAGGGAAATAGAAGCCAAATCGTGGGATATAGTCGATCTGCGAGAGGGCAAAAGGATACAGGGCAGTACACAGATCCAAAGTTTGTCCAATGTAATGGAGGTTTGTGATGGTGTGAACTCCTTATTGGACAATGGCAGCAGCAACAAGACCCAAGCTCTATCTTGTCCTTCACTTGTCCACAACGCGTCGGTACATCCAGTGACATGTGTTGTTTTGGACACATCCAATTCCAAACAAGAGATCATCGATATATTTAGTCTTGAGAGAGATCCAACAGTTCAACGTGTAGCAGGCAAGTTTTTATGGCATCGTATCTCTGCAATGGTAATAGTGTTGGGGCTCATGTTCCTATTCAATATTGGTTCTCGTAAGGTTTCTCGGAGTCAGATCATTCTGTTAAATGTTGTGATTGCTGTGATTGCAGTAGCGTCCGACGTCATTCCTCGTCAAGATGGGAAATGGTTCTCTCATCTCAATACATCAGAGATCATCAAGGAGAGTTTCAATGCGTTCTATCATGTTCATCCGTTACACAATACCTCTGTTGCTATTTCCCACTTCCTAACGTACTGGATACATGCTGCTCAATGGTTTGTGAATACTCCAAGGAAAGTGCTCATATACGCCTTAGTTACAGAAGTCGTTGTACAACTAGTCAACGAGTGGATACATCATTATGAAAGTACGACCTTGAGGTGTCACAGGCAATCGTTTATTCATGTGATGACACAGTCTGTATACGACGAGATTTGGCGTGAATTTATACTTGGTCCCTTCTTTGTATACTTTAGTTTGTTGCCAAGGTTTGTTCTTCATTGGTCAACACAATTATTAGGCTAGATAGTATCAGTTAGTGATATAATCTTTTATAGAAATTTCTTAGGTTAACAATATGTACTACTGATACTTCTTAGTCTTAACATATAATACTTTTGGTGTAGCCATCAGGCAAATCTCCGCTTAATTCATTAATATGATTTCTAATCTCTAATGATTGTTTTCTATTAGCAATATGTAGGACACCTTTCTTCATTACAGTGGGTATCCAACACACTGAGTGAATCTTCTTTGATAATAGTTTCACTTGTAGTATTGAAGATGGGCTCTTCCCATAAGGCCATAGTGTTGAACCAAGACTATAGGCCACTATTCCATTTGGATTTCTCTCCTTGTTTTCACTCAAAGAGTATGCAATCCCATGCAAACAGTGGGGATGATGCCCGACAATTAAGGTTGTAAGCCCACGACTATTTCCCAAATTGAAAAGCCTGTTTGCTATTTGAATTTGCCATTCTTCGACTTCATCTTGGAATTGTGTTCCCCAGTGAATACTAACAATCAATATATCGCAAGAAGGAGGCAATTGTTGTATGGATTCAATCATGTGTTCGACGATCTTCCAATCAATAAGCCAATCTCTGGTTTCTCCGCCTTCCGTTGTTCCTAAACAGGGGCTATTCGACGATGAGTTGACAAGATTCTGACAAGGGTACGGAACATCCAGAGCTGCATTAGTCGTCAATATTGCAGTACGATGAGGTCCAATGTTTTTCAGGTCGAGAGTATGCGTCTTCTTGACATCACCATCAATTGTTTGGTAGTCATTCCCTTTTCCAATAAGTGGTTGCACCCCGATTTCTCGTATCAATTCAATACCCCTATCAATATCCTTTTCATCTATATCGGCATCAAACCAGTGATTATTGGCTACAGTAACGAACTTGATTCCTGAACTCTTCAAGAATTGTAAGTCTCTAACATCGCTAGCAAACCAAGCACGTGGTTTTGCTTCATCGTCACTATAATTATAACTTCTCGGCTTCACCTTTCTTGTATCTTCCACTATACTTGTCTCTAAGTTTGCTATTGACAAATCAGATTGATGCAGTATTTCCTTTATCTCATTACTAAAAGGATCATGTTTTGAAGAAAGTGCATATACAAAATCGTTCCCCGATTTATGTCGGAAGGCAATATCTCCAAGGAAGGAGAGTGTAATAACAACTTCTTCTTCTTCGTTGATTTTATCATACCCCCTTAAATAGATGATGTATATCGATCGGTGAAAGAGCATAAGAATGAGTGTAAGGTACATACACTGCAAGTATCCGCTAATTCTCATTCCCCAACTAATATTTGAAACAGGTGACTCCTCGCGTGCGGAGTGAATTGCCAATAAAGGCTCCAAAGTGATAATATGAAGATAATATATGATGAATAGAGAAGGGGTCCCTAATTTTTGTTTCGATCTTTTACTATTATTGATAACAGGACGTTTTACACTATTACTGTCTATCTGATTTTAATTGCAATCGTTGTCGTAAGCTATTCATAATGTTGATATTGTTTGTTCGGTATGTATCTTAATCTAATAAAATAGAAATGGTATTCACACTTCTAATACATAGTAGAAGAGATTTATGTGTGTGTGTGGTGTTTAAGTATCGTACTGGGCAATCAATAGTCGCAAGGCATCATCATTATGATAGCGGGATAATTTTCAGTAATGGTGTGCATGTGTCACTAGTGTGCAGTCACAAGTCACGAGTCACGGGCGGGGTGAGTAGTATAACTCTACTAACCTCTGCAAACTGCTGCAATACGTTTCCTACTTATCCACTCTTACTCTCTCTGTTTGATGACAAAGTATTCATACATCCTAATAACACATGGGATACTCAGTTTGCAACATGAGAATGAGATGCTATTGAGGTATTGGAACTTCATAGTCTCGGTGTCAGCACATCTATCTTGGCGATCGATGTAGCAGGACTACTAATGTGAATAGTCATGAATGTGATTAGTAATATTCTATATATATCTCAGTCCAAGATTTATCTCTTATTTACAAATCTCAACAAGCTCTATCTTGGGCGGCTAATTTTTGATTTGCATTTTGTTGTCTCACTCACTCATTGCAATTGGGAGTCTTTGATAACTAAATGGGAAATACCAGGAACTTATGAGATTGTTTGATTAGGTGTGTTAGATAGGATAGAGGTAACAGATAGGTTTGTTAGATACTTAGAGGTAACAGATAGGCGTAAGAAGCCTGCAGCTGCCGCGTAACAATTCATCTATGTTCAAGATATTGTTTTTGATTAATATCCTAAGTTTATCTGCATTCGTCATCCCCACGAGCAAGATTATACATAGGCATATAAAGACACAAGTTGATATGGTCAAACTAACTAGTACATCACCCAAACTTCCATCTTCACCAATAACTCAGAAGAATAAGATGAAGAGTAATAATATACGATGGGTAGTACATGGTATTCTAACTGAATTGTTTTATAATGTATTTGTTCGTACCATAAACCGTACAAGAACACGTTTCTTTGCAGCAAAAGAAGACAGATTAGTGTTAGACAACAACATTAGAAACAGACAACCACCAAAACATGAACTTGCAATCGTAACTGGTGCCACTGGTGGAATTGGATCTCAGATTGCAACAGATTTAGCACACAAGGGATATGATGTAGTTATTGCTGCTCGGAATATCAAAATGGGTGAAGAGTTAGTTGAAAAGATACAAGATGAGTTGAAACAAGTTAATACTTCAAGTAGTAGTAAGGATGAAGAAGAAGAGTTACCAAAAATTACTTTTGTAGAGTATCATGCTGATGATCCACAAAGTGCAATTAGTATGTCATCATCTGTTAAAGATATGAAGTCTCCATTAACTGTGTTGATTAACAATGCGGGAATTATGGGCAAGTCTAAACAAATGTCGATGAGAGTGAATTTACTAGGTCCAGTTTGGTTGACATTTGCTTTGCTACCTCAAATGACAAGGGGTACTGTGATCAACGTTGGTTCATCTGCCCATTTAAGAGCTACTTCAGTTATTGATGAGGATCTTATCCCATCAGAAAGTAGTGGTGGTGAAAAGGAAAAGCAATCATATATTGATACTCTTCCTGGTGTAGCTGACGATGACTTGTCCACATATGCCGCTTCAAAACTAGCGTTAATGCAGTTTTCTACTTTACTTCGACAATGGTTAATCAGGAGCAATAATACATCTATACAAGTTATTGATGCCCATCCAGGTTTGGTATGGACACCTCTACTAAGAAATCACATCGGTGATAAGGCTGTTAGTACACTAACAAAGACAGGTATAGCAAACTTGATTTATAAGAGTTCAGCAGAAGGAGCGGCAGCTATTGTTTCGGCGTTGAGTTATTCTGCACCATCAACGACAAATGATCAAGTATACTTTGTTAATGGCAAACCTGGGGGATACTCTACTTCGAAGAGTGTATCTTTAGAAGCATCAAATCAACTGTGGAATATTGTGCTCAAGTCAGAGGTTGATGGCGTTGTTGAGCTACCTAAAGGGTGGGGAATTGAGAATTGATGGAGTTGGACAATATCTCTGTCTTGTTATTCTTTATATCTGCACATATATTCGGAAATCTCATAGAGGATATCAAGACGATACCAAGACGATCCTCTTCCCTTTTCTCCATCATATTTGGGATCTTCACATAAAGCGGTCAAATTTCTCAGCCAAATCCATCAACTCAATCTCATGACCATCATTCCTTAGAATCATTGCAACAGTGTCTTCCGCAACCTTCTTGTGGCGGATAATGAACATGACACGACGTTTGTTGTGAACGTTACAGGAAGATGCGTCGGGAGTGGAGCCAACATACGACATATCCAATAAATCTTGCAACACAAAGGCGGGCTGGACATCAAACTGCTCGGTCAAGTTGATAGTTTCAGTGGGGCTTTTGTTTGTTGTTGTTCTTTTCTCATCGGTAGGCCAAATGACGGATGTGTTGTTGGTTGTCTTGCCTTCCTCGGGACTTTCCACCAATTCATATCCAGAAAGAGGACTTGACTCGTCAAGACTGGGAGCTTTAAACACCCCAGGTTTGGTATTAAGAGATGGGTTCAGATTCTCCTCTGATGCCTCTTTCTCCACGTCAGTGTTTTCAGACTCATCATCGTCATCAAGAGTTGGAGCTGAGAAAGATCCTGTCTTAGAATTGTAAGGCACGTGAGTATAACTGGAGACCTTGTTCTTGGCATCATTCGCATCTACCGAGCTCTCTTTATCATTTGGAGATGTCCACCTACCAAGCTTGTTATCAGCAAATGTCACGGCCTTTGAATGGAAAGGGGTGCCTTCCCTATATTTTGCACGACCTCCTCCACTTCCCTTCTTGTCTGGGTCAGAAGGCGTCTCAAAGAGGTGGGCATTTTCCAAAGGGGTCTCTACAGTCGCAGCGCCACGTTGGGTGCCAGCTTCGAGCTCTTGACTAAAGTTGTCGTTGCCTTGGCTTAATCTAGGCTGAAGGAAAGGTGTTTTTACAACAGCTGCCTTGGAAGACAGTTCCCCATCGTTTTGAGTACCCAAGAGCTTCTCGGTCAACTCTGCTGCCTTGTCCTTTGTCATAAGATTAGAGCCATTTGGACCTCCATCACCTTTGAGAGCTTGTTCTTGTACTTCGGTTGTGCCTGCAGGCTGATTGGTGGGGTTCTTGTCAAAGAAATCAGCAACAGACTTGTTTGAGATTGACAGAGGATCATACGACTGCTCCTCATTTGAGATGGAAAGAGGAGTATACGACTGCTCGTTTGGCTGTTCCTTGGTATCACTTCGATTCTCCTTATCCTCATCAATATCAGTGGGGTCCGTATCCTCTTCTTCTTCACTCAAACGTGTGAGGATAGTAGGTGAGAACTTATTGACTAAAGAAGAAGGAGAGGTGACTTGATTAAAGGAAGTATCCACGTCTTCGGAATCTTCCTCATCTGAATCGTCATCATCAGAGTCGGCATCATCCGCTGCTACTTGTTTAATGACTGCCTTCACGTGTGGTGAAAGTGACACACTTTTCTCATCTCCGTGAATTAAACCAGCAGCATACGCAGCATCAGCTTCATCTGGTGATGACACAGGCTCGGCGGTGTATGATTCTAACTCGGTTGTCTCATCGGACTGAGAAGAGCTGGTGTCACTTGCATAGACCTTAGGCTCACGATGATCAGACCAGAAACTCTTGGATACAGTCGTGCCATCTTCACTACCTAATTTATACTCAACATTTGGGGGCGTATGCATGCCATATTGAAAAGCCACTTCATCATCAGATCCTACACTGCCATCGTCACTTCGTACATTATCATCTCCCTTCATGTTTTGGGTAGTAAGTTTCGAAGTTGACTTATTCTTTTCTTCTACATCTTCACCAAAGACCAGTGGTTTAGACTTTGATGATGAAGAAGATGAGCGTAGAACTCTCCGGGGGATGTCATCATTTGACTTGCTGCTAATAATAGATGTTGAGTTTCTCCTATTGTTGGTTTACCTCCTCCCTTCTGAGTCTCACCTTGAGATTTGGAAGAGGTTGTACTCCGGCGTGTGTGTTTAGGAGGCTTCTTGCCACTGCTGATTGGCTTGGGGCTCACCAAGTCTATTTTTATGGAGAACGAAAGAAGATTATACTTTGTGTGCACATCTTATGCACACATTAAATAAACACATATATAACTTATAACTTACCAATAACCCGGCCGTTTTGTGTCTTGTTTCGTAATGGATATTTGTGATCAGTCTCCTCGTCACTAGACGATGTCTTAATAGAATAGGAAGGCATGATTAATGTGTTTATTAAAGCTGGTGTATAAGTATTTAATAAGTGTTGTCTCTTCTACTTCTTCCTATTCAATAAGTGAATCAAGGTAATAACAAAACAAAAATCAATCCCCACCATCCTAAAAAGGGGATACGTGTCTTCCTATGTAACATCACAATCTAAAAATTCAGTGTCAGGTGGTCAAAGTTGATGACGGCTTATAACAACATTGTTCGAGCATTTGCACCAATAGCACTTGTCGATTGATATCCTCAGATTATACTCTAAAAAGTATTTAGCTCCGTGTCGGCTTTGAACACATCTTGTGTCTCTTTTATATTCAACTAAAAAAAAGTAAAATGTTGTTAGATGATGATTGTGATGATGGTCCACCCGAGGTCACATTCAACGACGTACGTCGAGGTAAGTATATGTATAATATAGGTAATCTATTTGGATTGTATTGCCTCTGTTGCAATTATAGAGTTTTATATTTGACAATATTTTTTTACTCACTAATCACATGCACCTTATTTCATAATAACACAGCATCCGGTAAACGTTTCAGACGTCGGTATAATCCAAACGAATGGGGATCATCAATCTTAACAAATCGACATAACGTATTATGTCTAGGAATGTCCTACCCCTGTGTTGAAAGTGTGATTAACAATTACAATTTGAGAAATTCCAATGGTACATTACGGAAACAAAAGTTGAATCAAACTATATTCAATTCGGCACCGTCTGTCGAACGTTCTGTAGAATTGGTACGACGGAATTTATTAAATGAAATTGATGGTAGAGATTTGGCACGAGTGGTAGCTTTAGAGGCTAATAATGATATATTGGCATATACAGTTAGTATTGAGGAGGGAGCATTTTATGATCAAAGACATTTACATGCCAATTTTAATAGGAGTACATTGGTTAGTCAAATGCATAAAAGATGGGGTGATACTGTACGATTTCGACAGGTTATATTAGATTACTTCTGGAGTCCATCGGGTAGTTGGGCAATGAAACATTGGCAACGATCCTTCTTTCATGATAATATACCAAGAATGGTGACTGATAAATTGTTAAACTATGGTGATTTGAAGAATGATATAACGTTTGTATCTGCATTGGAGGAAGGTAATGTTGAAGATAACTATATATCTTCAACGGCCGCGGTTGTTTATCTACCGTTTGGTTCACACTGCTTAAGTCAGGTGGTTGCATGTTATGACAAATTATCACAATACTACACAATTGGTTTCCTACGAAAAGATCAATTAGATGAACATACCCTGTGGAAGGCTACTAATACAATATGTGCCGAGTCCATGAGAGGTTGGTTATCGAAAAACATTAATCAAGAAGAACAATACTGTAAATTGGATGCTAGGCAGATTAAATGTGGCACTGGTGATTCGTCTGTGACTACCGAAGAGATATTAAATGTGTTTAACAGGATTGATAGGGCAGATGAGGTGCGAATGATTAAACTCACGGCATTACGAAAGTTTCACCCAAACTTTAAGAGTCACATGCTAGGGTCAAAGCCATCACTTGGGATGGATAAAGGAGGGTATGTTGGTTTAAAGAGAGCTATCACATCTTTACCATACCAATCAAATTTATTTTCAGATGCATCTGGTGAAGAATGGTATGAGAATGACTCTGATGCTTTTGCTAGTGATGAAGATAGCGTTAGTAGTGGTGATGATTCGGATTCAGACTTTGGTGCACCAAAACAGAGAAAGAAGGGTAGCAAGAAGAAGAAGAATGAAGTGCCTTCTGTTGCTAAAAAATCTGTGGGTGTTGTTGCATATGTGATGAACAGTAATAAATCATCGGAAGAGCTACGTAATGGAGGTAGGGATGATATTAAAGATATCGTGCGTCCTTCCCTCACGTTTGGTAACCGATATTGGAAGCAGATTAGATTATTGCTGCAGAAGGCTGTTGATGCTAGAGAGGAGGGAAAGACTGTTGATCGCGATACTCTTTTACAAATGTTCTATGCATCCAATCCAGAGACTAAGCCCAAGGAAGCTCAGACGAAGAAAGCTAGTTCCGCATCCACTGCTTCGAGGTCCGCTGGAGAAAACACCACAATTACTACCAAACCAAAAGGAAAGAAGAAGGCGCTCTCAACAACGGCACTGCCACCGGCTACTACTTTAAGTCGTCAGGTACAACGAGGCAGGTTGTCATTTGAACAAAAAGTCGAAGAGCTCAAGGCCTTTAAGGAAAAGTATGGCCATTTCGACATTGAAAAAAATAAGGATGGACAAAATCTTCTCTATGATTTCTGTGTCAGTATTAGGGCTTGCTATCGTTGTCCAAACAAGGATTATCATCGTGTAAGGTTGGATGAAAAACGTATCGCTCTTCTTGATTCTATCGGTTTTGATTGGGAAAAGACGAGTATGAAGAGAAAACCCTTAACGACTAAGCCCGGACAGCTAAACGCAATCGAAGGTATTACTGAGGTAGGCCCTAATGATGTACTCCTCGGCCGTGGGGGTAAGTAGTGTATGATATTCTTTGTCGTGTGCTTTTGCCAAAAGCTATAGTCTTACATATCATCTATTCTATTTACCAATATCATCACTCACGCACAGGATATACTAACAATAACCCAGGTAACATTAAGTGGCGGATCAGTGTTGAAATACTTAAACCAGAGTACAAGTCCGCATCTAAGGACAATAAGGCTCATATTGCAATGAGTGTTGTAAGAGAGTGGAGGGCTCTAGAGCCTCCTGGTCGCTTCCTCAAGAGGGATGACACGGGATTGTGGTATGATATTGGTGACGTCGATGCACGTGCTAAGTGTTCCCAAATTCTAAGAGAGCACAATTCTACCAAGCTCAAGTTAGATGAATATGGGAATAGCTGTGTGTCAACAACAACATCTACCAAAAGTGATCAGCCAAAAGCTCCAAGAAAGCAAGCTGGTAAAGAACTAACACAGAAACAATTGCCAAGGAAACGAAGTCTTTCTCGTCAACATTCTAACAAGCATACAAATAGAAAGAAGATGAACAGAGTTGATTCGATTACAACAGATAGTGATGAAGGACGGCCTTCTTTGACATCAGAGCCTCGACAGGATGAACCAAGTGCCCTAGCTTTGGAGTGGGATAGAATCTTGACCGCGTTTGAAGAGGATTATGCCAAAAGAAACAATTCGAATGATACTATAGTTCCAATGGATGAAAGCACAGATGAGTCGTCACAGCGAGCAACGTCTTTGCAGTCTCTTGAATCAACATCCCAATCTACTACTACATCTCTGACAACTCAATCAACCACAAAACCACCATCAGAAGAACAAGCTATCCCAGTCAGGACAACTCAACTTCAATGTTCACACTTACCACTGGCCACAGTGAAAATGGCGAAGTTGAGGCGGTCGAAGCAGGCAGAAACAGAGACAACTACAGCAGAGCTGCTTGATAATACAGACAGCGAATCATCTCTAAACATGAATGATGTACTAATGGGAGCCAATTACAACTCACACCCTGGAAACATACAATTTTTCAAGGCACTATCAATGTTTGATAACTTTTCAGCCGTCAGTGATTGTTATATTAATGCACTTGAATCTCTTGATCCACCTGGACGTTTCATGGGGAAAGATAAGTTGACTAATTGCTGGGAAAGCTTAGATTATGAAACTGCCATAGAATTAGTCCCTTATTTGGCGGATAGCTATACTCAGAATAGTAATGACGGCGATGAGTGCTCGTCCGCCTTTATATTGTCAGTTCAACAATTCTTAGAAGCGAAACAAGAAGGAGGTACTGATAGTAATGGAAGTATTAGCGAACTTACTGATCCAACATATCAAAAAGCAGTACTACCACAAACAAGTCCTATCCCAAGAGAAGTTAAGTGCTCTCCAAAGAGATCGTCCACCTCGAAGCAATTGAGGAAAATGCCAATTACATCATTAAGGATTGGAACAATACCAAGAAATGATGAATCGAAGAATGAGAAGAAGTCATATCAAATGTTCGAGGTTGTTGTTCCTGGTGGCGTATCATCCGGACAGACGTTTAGCTTACTTGCCGATGGACAACGTGTTACCTTGATATGTCCAGAGACGGCCAAACCGGGTGGTAAGGTACGATTTCGATTACCAATTCCCGAAACAGCAACAACTCCCAAGAAGGCCTGTCAAGATACATTTGACGTAGCATCTAGGGCATTAACATCAACAAGACATGGCGGTGCCCAAAAAAGGATGAGAGTGGCCAAGAAAGGAAAGTCTCTAGCTTTATCAGCAGCATTAGATGAGTGTGAAGGCAAGAACGAGGTAACAGATTCAAGCACACGTGACAGTATCAGTTACGAAACTTATGCTGAGGCTTGACAGTGATGCAAAGTGGAGGAAGATACATCCCGAAGGTAAAAACTAACATAAGAATAAGCATGTTACTCAAGTTGTTCAAGTCTGTTACATATATTTAAGGTGCCGATATTTCCTGACTAGGTTCGGGAAGGGGTGAACCAATGTCTTGACAATACATCATTTCAGACAACACGAGGCCGTCTTGGGCATCGGTTTTCACGCCCACATGTTCATGAAAGAATGATTTGCAGCATCCTTTCACGCCACACTCATATCGTTGTTCTTTCTCTTCCTCTAAATCTGCATCATCTTTATTCCGTCCTGACAGTTCACCTCTCATTCCTAAACTGCCTAATCCATTTAACTTTCTCATATTCTCCAACAGTGCCTCCTCTTCTGGTCTTATATTGCATAGTGAATCCAATGGCGGTAGTGAGGTGTACAATACACCAGCATTCTCCAAGAACTGTCCAACCGCCCTGGGTTCAATCTCATCCTCGCTATACTTGAAATCACGCAATCCTGAACTCCAAGCTACGACTTTACCATCACGTATTGCCAATAACATTGGTAAGTCATCCCTCTTCCAATCTGAATGACTATCACCATCGTCTGCAAAGTGTATCGATGTAATACCAATGCCTCGAACAAATTTAGTACCATGATATCGTGTTGCCATCTCCTCCAAACATAAATCTAATGACACTGATAGTTGTGAATATGGATCATATAAATGTAATACCGATCCTTTAGGACGTACTACATCTCTTTTCTGATCAGATCCATATCCCGCTGATGAGAATACTCGTTGGGGATGCATTTGTCTGTGTACTCCATACCCATGATACTTTGCAACTTCAAAGTGGTATGCTTGATTCTCAAGCTCAGCACGTCGACTGGATTGCAAGTCATCATATATACTTGAGGCGGAGGAAGGATCACCCGAAGTAGTAGGAAGATCTTCATCAAGGAGATAATCAAATTCATCATCACTATCACTGTTGTCACTTTGTTCTTCATTGTCTTTTGTTCCATCGTGTATGATATCACTATCGTTAATGACAGCAGTTTCTTCTCTTTCTCGTTTAGCCTCAGCCAACAATTCATACTCTCCACCATCAGTATTAGGATCATAACAACACCTACATCCACTACCAATAGATGGTATATTGTGCAGTAAGTTGAACTCATTGTATGTCTGTTGTTGGTATTGACGACGTTGTTTCTCGGCTTTAGCTACTCGATCATTGGCACGAAGTGATTGTTCTACTGCATTTTGTTTACGATTTGATTCAATCTAGAAAGGTGAATTGATAAGCAGTATCACCATTTAATATTATAAATAAGGTGTGAGGGAAATAATCATATTGAATTGATGTGTAGTAGTACATATACATGTGAGAGTGAGATATAATCATAAAATGTGTGGATATTAAAAAAAAAATGCTCATATCATATGTCACACAACATACCTCACGCTGACAACAACTATCCAAAGTTGGATCAATATATTGATCCTCTGTCTGAGCTACATTGACTGGTGCGCCAATTCCCTCGAACAGCTGATTAGTTGAGCTCATCTTAAAAGTACAATAACTAAGGGAGGATTATTTGTCTCATTTTTTTCTAAAGGGGAGGATACCATTGTTGGTATCCTTGATAAAAGGGGGCCGGGGGCGGGATAGTAGGTATAGCATATTTAGATCAGTATTCTTTAAAATAGTTGCATATTCCATGTCGAATGTATCTCATGGTTTAATGCCTTCTATTCATCCTCTCTCGTCGGGTTCTTCTGAGCTTATGGGTCATCTCTCTCTCGTCTCCCTCTCTTACTCCTCGAACAGCAATGGTTCTTGTAGTTCTCCTCTATCTTCAGCTCCAAGCGCCCTAACATCGACATTAGCCGCCAGTTGACGTTGACGTTGCATTTCTCGGCGGTGCTCTAAATTGTTCTTTCGTCTCGCTTTCTTACCCGTAACTCGTCTACCTGCGGCAGTATCACCTCTGTTCTCTGCATCGTTTTGTTCGTCATTATCATCTTCTTGTTCGTCGCTATCATGAGGTTGTACCTGAGCATTTGCTTCCTCTTCTCCATTTTCATTCCTCCTTTGTTGCAGTCTTTCAAGCCTTCGTTGTCTTCTTCTTTCATTAATCAAATTCTGCTCTTCCTCCTCCTGTGCCGCATTGTTATTATCATTCCATATGACTCCGTCAACATTGCCCCCATTCCCTCTATTATTCTGGTTATTATTATTCAATGCCCCAGCCATACCACCGGCATACTGTCGAGCCAATTCTTCTCCATCGACTGTTCCCATTATACGACGAAAACCATTATTGAATACTGAGTAGGCAGAGGGTATTCCGCTCCCAGCTCCAGTGTTATCCCCCAGTCCAATGGTATATAGTAATGATAATAGGGATGCTATGATAATCATGGGCCCAATATGTAGTAATTCATGCAAATACAATAATATACTATAGTAAATCCGTAATGCAATAATGATTGTAGTAGACTTTGCTAGCATAGACTTGTTGTCCGAAAAGAATGATGCAATAGACTTTATATCCAATTGTTTTGCATGTTGATATAACACATTGAAGACTTTTACAATTGTTGAAAGTATAGAAGTGCATCTTTCTACAACATTGCTAACAAGCCCTTTCAAATTATTATTCTCATCTTCATTACATATAAATACTTTAACATGGTGTAATGCTGGTTTGATTCGAAATGGTTGCATCTCATATGCTATTGCTTGCAGTAGAGCTATAAACCAATTTACATTGTTTGACACATTGCTTTGATTTTGTGTGTTGGATGCATTATTATCGGTGGTATCATAATGAGATTCAGTCGAGTAGAAGCGGACTTTATTCCATAACTCTCTACCCTGCAAATGCCGAGTTGGATCGAGACGCTGACGTCTTCTATTGGCAGGAAAGAAGTTTGGCGGTGCTGGTGGCATCTTATATATTGTATTGCGTTTATTGCTAGAGCCTGAATGTGCTATATGTTTAATCTCTGTCACGCCGCCTGACGCACAAACAAAGACAAAGGTTGCAATTTGCAATTGTTAAATTGATGGTATCCTGTGGGTATTTGTGTATAAGTTATGTCTAATCTCTGCGCGCCCACACTGCCTCTAATGCTATTGGTAATTCAATATCTGTTGTTCTGTGCGTTCTGCCTGTTATTATCCCCATCCCTTTTATTGTACACTCTTATTTTCATTTGTTTTGTTGATGAGTGATGAGAGGTGAGTGGTGAGAGTGCGGCCAGACGCCCGGGGGCAAAAGAGATTAAATCTTCATCACTCTCCTATTACTTTGGTAGGAAACGTTGCTCTCCTGTTACGGCGCCATTGGACCTATACTATCCTATCCCTCCCTAACACAATCTAAATGTCTGCTCCCGAAGGCGTAGACAGTAATAATGAAGTATCGGCACCGAGCCTTGTCGAAAATGAACCCCAACAACAAAATCCTAGCAACAATGCTCAAAATCAACCACCAGTATTAGCAGACGCTGCCGCTGGTGGCGGTGGCATGAATAACAACAATGCACCAGTGGCTGCAGCTGCTGATCCTGCTGCCAACGGTGGTGTTGGTAATAATAATGCCCCACAACAACAACCTCCACAACAACAACTTCGTGCATCTCTCTCCAATGATTTACAACAGTACTTCACTACTCTATCCTCAGCATTACACCGTCAACAATCTACTGGTACAAACTCAGCCACCTCCGGTGGATCAACGTCAGTACTAACATTATTACAACAGGGTGTGGCACCCATCACCGCTGCTAGTAATGAAAGTTCATCTATTGTACAACAACCATCTCTGACTCCACAGCAGGGTGCATTGTATTTATATGCCGTGGCACAAAATATTGTTGGTTTGGAAGCGGCAGTATTGGGTTCTGGTAGTTCTTCTAGTGGTGGTGCTGCTGGTGGTGGTAGTGGTGGTATGAATGGTCATGTGTTGGGTGGAGGCGGGATTACTGTCAAGCAGGTTGCTGAGATTATCATGGTAAGTACATAGTTTGTGTCGTAAGGGGATTGTTTTTGTTGTTTGGCTGGTTTTGCACAGTGTGCAAGGGTATTAGGTGCATATGTGTATGTACAAGTGCACAGGGATCATTATAATTTCTGTGCATATGATATGATACATCGAGTTGGGAATATCTTTTACTTCGTTCTCACTTATGTATATCCTTTCTACTCAATCCACCATATCACATAACAGGCAGTAAGCACTGCAGCAACATTTTGCAACTCTCGTACTATCATTACCCAAACAGGAATCTTGCCAGCCTTGTCACATCTCATCGAAAGTACTGGTACAATTACGGCACCTCCATCAACTTTGATGAACCAATCCAAGTCTGGGTTACTTCATTCGCTGACTCCCTTTCATTCGGAATTCCTTCAAGTTGCATTACTTGCTGGTCAGTATCGATATGCATCGGCCTTTTTGGCATCTCGTCCAGTGTCACATACTACATTGAACTCTCCGTATTTCAGGATTGATTCGTCATCATACCTTCGTACACATTACTATGCGGGTTTAGTTCATATTGGTGTTGGAAATTGGAATTCAGCATTGGATTCATTTCATTTATGTCTTACTATACCATGTGGATCTGTTAGTGCCGTTAGTGTTGCCGCACGGAAGAAGAGTTTGCTAGTACAATGTTTATTACTTGAGAGTGAAGAGTTGGATGGTAGTCCAAACCCAACACAAAAAGCAAATGTTCAATCAAAGACTGGTAGCGATGGCAAGTCACCAAAGTCTGCTTTGGAGAATAAAGTACTCAATTTACCCGGTGCTGCTAGTGCAGCTGTTTGTAAATACATGACAGCCTCCTTCAACCGTGTTGTTGGAGGAGAACGAAGAGGGAGTACTTCTGTAGGTGATTCTGCTCCTTCGGAATATGCTGGGGCTGAAACGTCAGAACAGCAGCCTTCACAACAACAGGGACGAGGAGAACGTTCATCTCGTCGTCGTATGAGGTCTGCCAATTCCAACTCATCCTCGGATGTCGCTGGTGGAGGAGAACGAGGAGGAGAGGGATCTAAAGCCAACAAATTTTCAAATCTTGGAAGCTACCATGAGCTCGTATCGACCTATATTTCAGGCAATGCTGCTAATTATACCAAGCTCTTGACAGAAATGATGGAATTACTGTATACTGATGGGAATTGGGGACTTGCAAAACAGTTGGAAGGAAGATTGTTAGCATATCGTAATATTCGAAAAGTTGCATCTGTGTACTCAGTTGTGGGCGTGGATGTATTGGAAAAGAATATGCAAGAGATGGGATCATCTGGTGAGGTAGGCAAACATGGTATTGAGGATCTATTGATCGGAATGGCAGCAACAGATGCCAAGGATCCTCTCCTCATTGACCCATTTGTTGCACGGATTGACCATTCGACGGGTATGGTATCCTTCCTTGATCAGAACGAAGACGAATCTGATGATGAGTGTGAAGATGAAGCTTTGATGGAGACCGATCTATCCAACAGGCTACAGTCGTGCATTGCCCTTGCAGAGCGTGTACGTGACCTGGATATCACTCTTAGTACTTCAACCAAGTATCAGAGAATGAAGAATAAGGGTAGTCGTGGCGCATCGGAAATGCTTCAAGGAGGAGCTGGAGCATCAGTTGCTGACATTGGAATGTCAGATGACGGCCCTTTGGACATCGACATGGGCAATTGGTGAATGATGAAGTAGTGTGAAAGTATCAACCTACTTGAGCCTCGTGCTGTTGACTATCATGCCAACCTACATAGCTCTCGTGCTGTAGCAAGACTCTCATGCTGTAGTTAGTAAGCAATATACTAAAGACTCATTTCTTTGCGCACTTTCTCTACTTACATCCTTTCTATAAAGTTATACTTTCTATACAAACGAAGACATGACATCAAGTAAGACATGATCAGCTACATACAAAGCGCACTCATTTCTTTGACGGCGATACTTGCATCTTCAATACAAGGGTCTTAAACTTTTCGGCAATGTAACTACCGAGAAAGAACGAAGGGAACCACTGCAATAGAACATTTGGATATCCGACACATGCTAAGAACATGGCTGGTCCGGGGCACAGGCCCTTTTTGTTGAAGAATATTCAACACCACTCTCTATTACTTTAGTCTATCTGACTATCTAAACATCAAAACAAGAAACTTATTCACTCTCTTCTTCATTGTGAGTGCATCTGATGAGACCCTTGGCGATCTTGAAGTTCGACTTGACTTTCGTGTCAATCTCTACAGCATCAGTATTTGCCATCTTTCCATTGACCCGGATTGCTGTGATCTCCATAATATCCTTCAAACGATTCTCTCCTTTCCTGTAATTATCAGTGAACACAATCTTCAATACATGACACGGGGTTGCCTTCTCTTGCACTTGAACCATGCAGTCATGGCCTGCACCGATCGTTCCATTGGCAATTCTGTACTGATTAGCTCTGGCAGATGTCTCGCTATCCTTGTGGTGGTAAGCCTCATTTTTTACAGTGAACACTGGATAAAGAGATACGAAGGAAGACTTAGTTGGATTAAACATATAGAGCATGCTCATATACAAATCAAAGCTTTCTTACCTAAACAATATAGTACTTTGCCTTTTGTCAAGTCCTGCTTATGATGTCCTCGCATGAAATCAATACCACCAAGGAAGTGTGTTGTACCCCAGACGTTTATATCTTTTGGATTACGTTTTCGTTTATCCAAATCTTTCCAATGTGGTGGGAGGACATCAAGGTCGTCGTTACAGACAAGAACAATCTTGCCGTCAGTAAGTACCCAATCATTCTCCAAGTCGACATCAGTAAAATGACACCATGGAAGTCCCAATATGGACATATGCACATCTGCATCATTGCCACTAGGTGAACAGTGCGTAAGGAGGTATTCAAATAACGATAAATCCTCGGGATCGGTATTTAATGCTGCTTCGCATGCATGAATTCTTGCTTCTCGAATCATCATATTGGCAATTGAGTACAAGGTTGAGTGCTTCCAGCAGAGACCCTCATAACGGTCGTTTGGATACTGTGCATATGTTTGACATATATCAAACCTACAAAGTGCATGTCCCAACAACCTTTCGGCTCTCTTTCCAGTTCTCACTTTACCTTCGAACTCAGGAGGAACTATATGACGTATAAACTTTGGCAACCCTGCCTCTGAACGCTCGTTAGCCTCAACAGCTCTTGCACTTTTAGCTTTACGGTCCTGTTTGACAAGTTTGATTATAATATCAAATGTATAAATGTTAGTGTATGAATGAACATATGAATATGAAATGAATGTTCACACTGAAGTACGTACCTTGTTAGCCTCACTATCTGGCAAGTAACTTGTGTAACATGCCTTGCAAAATTGTTCTGTCTTGGCTCGATTAGTACATGTGATTTTTCTGCATTTGACATATTCCCTGTCAATAAATCCACCCCTGTTCTTTTCCTTCTTCCATTCTACTCGACAAAAATCAAGGTCAGTTGCTATGATATCCATAATATCTTCTGGTGGGATCACTAAAGGACAATCTGTGGTGAATTTTTCATACTTCCTCCCATTTGAATGGAATAGAGTTTTAATTCCATCAGGATAATTACCAATGGGTATTGGGGTAGTTCGTACCACCACAGGAATGTAACCATCCTCGTCATCATCCTTCTTCTCTTCATCGTCGTCATCACTCTTGTGTAGCCTAACTTGTCGTTGTGGTGATGTATCACCACCGTTATCAATATTAACATTGCCACCTACACCAACACTGGTTGGTGACATGTCAAGAAATAAACCATCGAGTTTTGGCAAATCTAATTTGATTGCATTTAACTCAAATTCCAACCCTACATTTTCTTCTTTGTCTTTTTCGCATTTGGCAATTATACGTTGTGCTTCATACATTGCATATGTATGATCAACAGCTAGCTGGATATGATGATCCGATCCATACGTAATTTCATCTTGTAATACTTCATTCAATGTATCAAGGATGACTTTATGTGTGATATCTGCACTTTTCAGAGTAATACCACAACTTGTTCGATGTTGGCCTAGTTTCAAATAGAAAGTACGAATAATATTATTTTCCCTATTATATATTTATTTGTGAGTTTCATATACAAAATATTATTTTTTGTGGTGAGATGTGGCTGCACTGCATCATTTTAATAATATAAACTTACTCTTGTGTTGCTTTTGCTAAATCCAACAAACCGTTGGTGTACTTTCCACCTTCATCTTTATTTTCCACACCCGACATAATAGAATTAGACTATTGTATGATTTATATAACAAAAGGCAAGGTATAGCGTTATTTATTAAAGAGAGCTACTATTAAAACCAATGCTGTGACGAATATGTGATGTGTGATTATTTTGTTACGGATCATGTGATGGATCTGTGACTAGGTAATGGCACTTTTTTCTTTGTTATTATTAAGGTGTGTGAGATAGATTAACCAAATCAACCATATAAACACCTATATATAATATATATATATATATACATAAATACTATCACCTAATAAATCTACACACCGCCACTACTGCACTACATCACATCATATATCCTTTATTTATTCGTAAGTAAAAGATTTCTTTTTTGTTTCACATGAACTTATAGTTCATCTCATATATATGGTATAATTTATAAATAGAATATGAGCAAGGTTTATTTTGAAAATAAATGGCGACAGAATCTGGAGGTATTCAAGACTTGTATTAGGGATGATGGAACAATTGACTATACGTCCCTTGATCTGGATGCACAGAAGAGGTTATGTTCTTGGATTAATGTACAGAAGTCTTGCTACGAAAAACGTGAGAATAACGTGGATACGCAATTGACTGATGAACGAGTCCGTCTCCTATCAGAGGCAAAGTTTAACTTCAAAATTGAACACCAATCGACCAAGAAGAAGACAAAGAAGAAGATGGTTGTTCATTCCAAGAAGAAGACAAAGAAGAAGATGGTTGTTCATTCCAAGAATACTATTTGCGTTGCAAAGATTGGTAAGGGTGGTGGAGATACCGGTTGCAAAAGGGTTACAAAGGTTAGTAGTAAGAAGCGTCGTAGTAGTAGTAGTAAGGGTGGTTCTTGTGATAATTTTTTCAATTTGAATGTTGCTATTGGACAAGTTATTCATTCGAATAGTGAGGGTGTGAGAAGCCAGGGGGGTGGTAGGTTCCGTAGTACAAAATCTGGTATGTATGATATGTATGATATGTATGATATATATGATATGTATATATTATTTGAACTTACATTGGTCATTTTCTATATTCGTCTCATATATGGTATAGGCAAAACACCTACAACCAAAGCAGTTGATAAGGCAGCTATTTCTTCTACGGAGGCAGCAGCATCTACGGAGGCAACAGCACTTACCCTCCGTGCAACACCGGCATCTCGTGAAACGGAGGAACTCAAGGAGAGTACTACTCCTACACCATTTACGGAAGGTACTGGTGCACCAACACCAACACCAACACCCGCATCTCGTAAAATGGAGGAAGTCAAGGAGCATACTAATCCTACACCATCCTTTACCGAAGGTGGAATGAAACCATCATCTTCTTCTACTTTTCCATTACCTCAAGCAGTTGATTCGACACCTTCTGCAACAAAGAAGCTCAAGAAGCAAATGTCTGATGAAGAGTTGCTCGCTTGGACTCTACAAAATCTCAAACTTTTGTTACTTCATCATCAAACAAGTATTCTTGAGCAAGCTGATGCAAATGGGTGTACACCTGAGTTTACCCAAACTATGTTACAACATAATCGTCTCCATGCTCAGGGAATAATTGGCATTGCCAATCGAAACAAGGAACTTTTGGATAAGATCGAGAAGAAGCCTCAGTTGAAGACTCCCGAAGAATAGATTACAGATGTTGTGTCTTTCCTGGAACTTGTTGTTGAGATGTTTGGTGCCGACACAAACAACTGAACAACAACTTCCATATATTGTTGTTCATGTTTTGTACGTGCATCCCAAGTATTCTGATTTCTTGTCTACTCATTTGGTTTGAGCAAACAACAAAAACACAGTGCTATGATGACGGATAGTACTCTGGTTCGATAGTACTCTGGTTCTTGTCTACTACTCCGGTAGACAACAATACATAGTATAATGTGCCTGCATGATTTCCACAGACATTCAACCTAATTTATTAGAGATACCAAATATGATTATCATTTTGACTAGATATATATGGATAGTCAAACATATAATCTTTACCTCATTGCATTAACTCTAGCTTCACCTGCAGCTCTCGCCAAAGCTGTGCCCTCTTGATTTGCCCTCTGTATCAATCTATCTGACTCCCGAGCCGCTGCAGCCGATCTTTCATGCCTATACGTTACTCTTCCGTCACGAGTTTGACTTCGACGTTCCCTAAACACTCTTGCAGTTGTCGAATTGCCTAGGTATTTGCTATCCCAATCGATGATAGAGTACCCCTCTGGATAAAACTTACCATTCATCCAACAACCTCTAGTTCTTATTGCCTTATCTAGTTTGTTTAATTCCTCCACCTCTCTTGCCTTTTTCCTCTCCCGTTTCCTCTTCTTTGTTTCTGTAGATGTAACCTCTGGTACCGTCCTAACAGGTGGTGTTTCATGATCTATTACACAATGGAATGTGTTATGAGCATCTAATAATTCAATGTTAGAATCTCGAATGGTTGCAACTCCAAATCTAATGAAGAGTAATGAACCTGGTATTGTACTAATGTCTGTAGCAGTTCCACATACTGGTAATGAATAGCGAGGGTCGGCTTCGCCCTTCATATTGTCCATTGCATTTTCTAATGTCGCATTAACTCGATGATCGGGTTGTCTTGTTTTGCCAAAGTCGTCAACATGGGCACCAACAGGTGAATGCATGACATTGAACTGTCCTCGAGTTGATAATAACTCAATTGCATGTTGAGTAACACCATCCTCGAATAACTGTTTGATAACTAATAAGTCATTACCAGCAACCTTCTCCTCTACATAATCATTATCATCCCATTGACCAGTGCCAGGTATACCTGAAATAAGATACTCTGAGAGTTGGATGGTATTTGTATTATCATGAGGAATAACCTCATAAATCCTTTCATCATTTGATTTTGTTTCAACTAACCTCTTAATCTTACCCATCAACCATGATGCCCCGTTGTCTCTCTCATTCTCGTTTAATTGATAATATATGTCTTCATTACGCTTGTATGGTGGCAATGAAGATACCTCTTGCTCTATACTGTTACTGGCAGCGGCGGCGGTGGCGGCAACAGGAGACAGACTGCATCCATTCTCAATAAAGTTCACAGTTTCGTCATAACAGTTGATAGTATTGGCTTTGGCTTCTACACTGATTCTTCTAATCCCGGCTTTCTTATTTGCTTCGTTCTCCTCTAGAGCTTCCAATAATATACCCGCCGTAACTTTACTTACTGCAAATCGACAAAGAAGACTTCTCACATGATCTTTTTGTGATGATGATACCTCCAATACTTGATCTAATA
>Ga0214479_100448_pt1 | contig 24076 bp, 17 predicted proteins | sample M1_20Mar14CPVII9_5_FD_165054 | JGI IMG/M metagenome (GOLD analysis project Ga0214479, IMG submission 165054) | Marine eukaryotic communities from Monterey Bay, California, United States - M1_20Mar14CPVII9sort6BwellE14 | ecosystem: Environmental > Aquatic > Marine > Unclassified | place: USA...
ACATACTTTCAGGAGATGGAAGTCGGAAACACACGGGTTGTTGATAAGGCTGCAACAGCGTTGGCACTAAACGGACCAAACGACGCTAAGGTAGATTTGAAGTTAGGAAAAGATTTTCAACAGCTCCTAGGACGGCGAGATTTTGATCTAAGTAGTGATCTTGTTTTTGTTGGCTATGGAATTTCTGCACCCGAACATAATTACGATGACTACAAAGGTGTAGATGTTGAGGGGAAAATTGTGGTGATGATTCGTTACGAACCGCAATCTGAGGACGAGAGCAGCGTTTTCGACGGAGCTGATACCTCCCGCCACTCATCTGGAAGCCAAAAGGTTACGGCAGCTCGGCGCGCGAAAGCGGCTGGAATCATAATGGTAAACGATTCAGTCAATGCTGCTTCGGCTGACGAGCTAATTCAGGCTGATCGGTTTAGAACCAATGGTTTGCCGTTTGCTCAAGTCAAACGATCGGTTTTGGACGATCTTTTAAAGAGTTCTCCTTTGAACACTCCAACTGGTAAAAAGCTTTCAAGCGTGAAAGCAATCGAAGCTCAGATTGACAGCAATCTGGAGCCAATTTCCCAAGTGATGGATGGTTGGTCTGCCAACTTTAAATCAGCCTTTAAAATTAAGAAGACCAAGACAAGCAACATCATTGGGATTATTGAAGGTGAAGGCCCCAACGCAGATGAAACGATTGTGATTGGCGCACATTACGACCACCTCGGAATGGGCGAGTATGGTTCTCGGGCGCCAGGACGAAAAGAGATTCATAACGGTGCTGATGATAATGCTACTGGGACAGCAGCGGTGATTGAATTGGCTCGCCGGTTCAATAAACGCGACAAGAAGCCCGGTCGCAGACTTGTGTTTGTTTGTTTTACAGCGGAAGAAATGGGACTACTGGGGGCGATTCACTATTGTGAAAATCCACTTTTCCCTCTGGAGACTACCGCTGCAATGATCAACTTTGATATGATCGGTTGGCTGCGTGATAACAAACTCACTTTGTACAACTGGAATTCGTCAGCTCAATTGGATCCTGTGTTTGATTCTGCAAATGCAGACTTTGGGTTTGATCTCAACAAACCGCCACGCGCGTTTGCGGGGAGTGATCACCTACCGTTTAATCAGCGGGATGTTCCAAACGTATTTATTCACACTGGCCAGACTGCGGTTTACCACACTCCTGAAGATGACTTTGAAACGCTTGACTGTGAAGGCGCTTTGAAGGTGATTGACTACTCGGAGAAGGTTGTCGACGGACTTGCGTCGATGGATAAGAAGCCAGTCTTTGGTGCCCCTAAACCGTTTCGGTTGGGAGTCATGCTTGATGATGACAACGGCGTTGTTACTGTTGAAAGCGTGACACCGAATTCTGCTGCTGAAAAAGCAGGGTTACAAAAAGGCGATGTCATTGTTGAAATGAATGGTGAGGCAATGACGAAACGGCGAGATATTTCTCGCTTGATTCGGCGCGATGCTGGGAAGACCGCGAAATTTAAATTGAAGCGGGGCGAAACCGAAGTTAACTTGAATATCAAGCTCAAGAACGACTAGTGCTTGGGGGAGATGGGGATTAATTATTCCCATTGAAAAAATAGGGCCTGCCGCAATCTTGCGGCAGGTTTTTTTATTGTCCATTTTCATCGAAATGTAGACTCGCAAGGTGGATGGACGCGTTTTTGCGATTATTGATGAGAGATAATTGGCAGAGAATATCTTTTTAGAAAACTAAGATTGCAGAGAAGTCAACGAAACACCGTTTAGCATCTATCCGAGAATTAGGTCGAGCGATTGCGGTCGGTTGCTGGTTGGTAAAGAATTGTGTTCTTATTTGAAAACTCACAGCTGGTTTACAATCTATGTCTCATAAAAATCGAGAAGAACAGACCGTGCAAGAAAAGATGCACGAGATCATTTTCGGCGCCCACACCACTCAAGGGTGGTTGTTTGATATGGCATTGCTGGTCGTGATTGTCTTAAGCGTCATCTCGAACAGTCTGGAAACAGTGGCAGGGTTTGAGGACCGCTGGAAGGATGCTTTGTTCTGGGCGAGTTGGGTTTTCACCGGGCTGTTTACTATTGAATATGCTTTGCGAATTTACTGTGTGAAAAAACCTTGGCGGTTCATTTTTAGTTTTTGGGGAATCGTCGATCTCCTGGCAATTCTTCCTGAATACCTCTTGTTTCTGTTTTTCTCAGCAGGCGGGCATTCGAGTGCATTTTCGGCTATCCGTTCGCTACGGTTGTTGAGAGTCTTTCGAATTCTCAATTTGTCATGGTTTCAGCGAGAGGGCGAGGATTTGGGGAATGCCATCTGGCGAGCCCGCGGGAAAATTGTAGTTTTTATCATGGTCGTGTTAATCATCGTTACCATCGCTGGCACGATCATGTATGACGTTGAAAGTACATTTGATCCAGACTCAAAATTTACGTCGATTCCAATGGGGATCTACTGGGCAATTGTTACGATGACTACCGTTGGATTTGGTGACATTGTTCCCAAGACAACGGGCGGGCAATTCATCTCGGCGATTCTTATTTTGGTGGGTTATAGTTTGATCATTGTTCCTACCGGATTTGTTTCAGCCGAGGTGCTAGAAAGAAAACGGCGACGCGTGATATCAACCGTTGCATGTCCTTCCTGTCTGACTGAGGATCATGATGACGACGCTCTTTTTTGCAAGTATTGCGGCGGGGAAATGTAGCGATGTATCGTCGAGGGGGAGCACCGGGAATTGAGCGTCGGACTGTTGGAGGTTGGTTGAGGGCGAGGACGTTACCATTTGGACGTTGGAGAAATGTCGTTAAACTGAAGTTCGGTCATCCCGTTAAAATGGCGATTCAAAATTTATGACGAACTATGCAATTGAACTGAATCAGGTAACTAAGCGGTTTGGGAAACAGACGGCGGTGGATCAAATTGATTTGGCGGTTCCTGAGGGAGCAATTTACGGGTTTATTGGCCCAAATGGCTCCGGCAAGACAACGACCTTGCGGATGATCTTGAGGATATTTCAGCCGGACGAGGGAGTCGTGACCGTTCTGAGAGGCACGCACGGACGGACGGCAGACAACCGGCTCGGCTATCTTCCGGAAGAGCGTGGTCTCTATAAACGAATGAAGGTTCGGAATGTTTTGAAGTACTATGCGAGGCTCAAAGGTTTTTACGATTGCCAGTCGGAAATAGATTTTTGGCTCGAGCGACTGGGTGCTTCCGAGTGGGCGAATAAACGAGTGGATGCGCTGTCCAAGGGAATGGCTCAGAAGATTCAGTTTATTTCAGCGGTCGTTGCTAAGCCCAAATTGGTCATTCTCGATGAGCCTTTCAGCGGACTTGATCCTGTCAATCTGGATTCGTTGAGAGCGGCAGTGTTGAGCTTGCGCGAGAACGGAACGACAATTGTGTTTTCGACGCATGATATGGAAATGGCTGAAAAAATGTGCGATACCATTTTTATGATTTTCCGAGGCAAGAAGGTGCTCGACGGAACGCTTAGTTCTATTCAGGCTGATTACCCGGCGGACGAAGTGCGTGTGCAGGTCGATAAGTTCCCGCAGGACGGAGGAGTTAACGAACGAGGAGAAACTCCCGTGCCGGCGATGGATGGGATCTCTGAAGTCCACTTCGATGGGCGCTTTCATCGATTTCGTCTCGATCATCCAGACTGCGTGCAGGAGGTGTTGAGCCGACTCTCGGGCATGCGTTCAATCAAGCACTTTGAGGTAGTGAAGCCCTCGTTGCATGACATTTTTGTGAAAATTGCCAAGCCGCACACTGACGGGCGGTAATTAATTCCAAGCGAGTTGAGAGCGGAAGTCCCAGTAATCCATTGGTGTTTCCGCAAATTTGGAAGTCTGGCATTCGAGCTCGTCGTCCCAGGGGAGTGCCGTGGCTTTGACATTGGAAGTAACTTGTTCGGTAGTTGTCGCACCGCTTAGAACGATTCCAACCCATGGTCGATTTAATGCAGCGGCGATGCTAATTGCATCAATGGTGGTTTGATGTCTGCGGGCAAGCTGGTTGAGCTGGTCTTTTTGCGAACGAAAATTGGGACATTGGTTTCGAGAGGTGAGCCTGCCGTTGGCCACGGATTCTTTGATGATCACTTTTAGTCCAAGGTCGTGGGCTTTTTTTAAAGCGGTTTCGGCGGATTGCTCGAGAAGGTTCCAAGTTGCCTGAACTGATTGAAACAATCGCTCACCATTTACTTCCACAGTGAGTGCTTTTTCAATGGTTTCTGCCTGCTCGGGGCCCGAAACTGATAGCCCAACGGACGTTCCGGTCTGACGAATTCGGTCGAGGAATTCAAGGACGGGTCGGTTGTTTAAGACACCGCTTTCCTTGGTGGCAGAGTGGATTTGGTAAATCTTTAAATGCTCACCAAGTTGATTAAGGGAAGTTGCGTATTGTCGTTGGAGGACTGGGAGTTCGTGCCGTTTAACTTCATGAGCTACGCCGTTTGGGGTTCGAACTTTCCATGCTGCGGTGTAAGTGTATCCCCACTTAGAGCTGATGGTTATTTCCTGCGAGGGTATCGACATTTCTCTGCCCCACTGGGAGATGAACTCCTCTGCGCGGCCGTAAGATCGAGCGACGTCAAAGTGGCGAATGCCAGAATTCCAAGCTTGATTGAGTACTTCAAATGCATTGCTTCGAACAGACTCAATGGAGTAGTCGTGATTCAAATCTTGGCCATGCCCAAGATTGATGTATCCTGGTCGGCCGAGAGAAGCCATGCCAAGCCCAAGCTGCGCCATTAGGTGGTTTTCTGGTTGAAGTCGGATTGCGATTGATCAGGAACAAAAACAGTCAGAGTTAACTAAAGATACGGTTAACTGAAGATGAGATTCTACAAAAAAAGCCGAGCCTGAAATCAGGCCCGGCTTATTTTTTTTGCAATTTTAAAGTTGCGTATTAGCAAGGGTTGGGCTTGCAGCACTTGCGTGCTTTAAGCTTAGCAACAACGCCAACGCGCTTCTTGCAGCATGCAGTTGCAACTGGCTCAACAGGAGCAGTTTCGCAGCATGGATCCGGCTTGCAGCACTTACGTGAGCGAAGTCGTTGCATGAGTCCAACGCGCTTCTTGCAGCAAGGATCAGCTTCGCAGCATGCAGTTGCAACTTCAGCAACTGGCTCAGCTGGAACTGGCTCGGCAGCTTCTACTGGAGCACAGCAAGGATCCGGCTTGCAGCATTTGCGTGCTTTCAAGCGAGCCATAAGACCTACGCGAGTTTTGCAGCAAGGATCAGCAACTTCAGCACAGCAAGGAGCTGGTGCAGGCTCGCAACATTTGCGTGCTTTCAAGCGAGCCATAAGGCCAACGCGAGTTTTGCAGCAAGGATCAGCGTCACAGCAGGTTGCTGGAGCTGGAGTGCAGCATGAAGGTGCAGGAGCGCAACAGCGCTTCTTAAAAAGTGGGCCAGCAGCGTCGGCTGAATTGGCCACCAAGAACAGGCTGAATACGATCAGCGAACAAATAACGCGATTCATGAAATGGGTCTCCTATCTCTTAGAATCGAAAACGATGTGAAAGGGTTGATTTAACAGCTGAAAAGTTATGTTGAAATTTGGGGCCTGTCAACAAGATGGGGTGTTTTTGCCGGCTAAACAAATGAAAAAAAAGAGGTAAGTGATTCGGATTGAATGCAATACCAGTTTAGCGGGGAAAAGAGTGCCTTAGCTGGCACGTTGGCGGTGTTTTTATTTCTTTTGTGGGGTTTCTGCCGCATGTATGAGTTCAAAAGGAATTCGAGTTTTTTTTAAAATTCCTCGCTGTTCAAGGCCAACTACCCTCTTTCATGCGTCATGTATCGCACATTAGGGGGATTGGGGGTATCGGGTTGTTAGGGGTAGAGAGGATCGACGGCTCATAAAGGCCGTTGGCCGGTTGTGTTTTCACAACGTTATCGCCTGGTAATCTAGCGTGACGGGTTTCGTAGCCTATTTGACGTAGTTCTCTAAAGCCTGCGTTCATTTGGGAAGTTGTCCCGATGCTTGGAACAGCTGTTACGCACGCCCCGGTGGTTGGTTGGATTATTGGGAATTGAGGCCAATTACGCCAGATTGGTCTCCGGCGGCCTCTCGGTTGGTTGAGCCTTGATTGCAAAGGCGGAATTGGCGGAGAGGCACGCTTACCGGAAGAAGTCGGCCTTTGACTGGACGTTCAATTTGCAGTTGGTCTCGGCCAGATCTGTAATCGCTTTCACTGTTCTGGTTTTTATTACCAAGGTCTAGGCCTCAAAATCGTTCGGTAATCGATTAATCCAGCGATGAATTGCAATAAGGGGCACCCTTCGCGGTTTGTCCAGCGTAATATAGTAACGTTCTTTCAAAAGAATTACGTTCTATGAGTTTACTGCTGTGATTTGCCAAGGTTTTCAAATGAGATATCAATCGGTTCAGGTTTTCGGGTTCACTTTTTTAATGGCGTTTTGCATCGGACTCGTCTCCGCGCCAAGTTTGTATGGTCAGGAATCAAAAAATCAGAAGTTCAGCCAAGAGGATAAGTTTCGCCAGTTAGAGGAGATTCTTCCAACTCCCAACCGGGAACGTGCGGCTTCGGGAGCGCCTGGTAGTGACTATTGGCAGCAGAAGGTTGATTACGAAATCGACATCCGCTTGAATGATGAGACGCAAGAGTTGTTTGGTAAGGAAGTCATTACTTACACAAACAACAGTAAGGATCGTCTTTCGTATCTTTGGTTACAGCTTGACGCGAATATCCACCGCTCCAACTCAGATGCCAATTTGACGACGACGACTGATAACATCGCGGGATTGGGGTTTGGCAGTTTAAAAACGATGTTAGCGAAGGAGGTGTTTGACGGAGGATTTCACATTACACGGTGTGAAGACGCGAGCACCAAGAAAAAACTCAAGCACACTATCGTGAAAACGATGATGCGTGTTGACCTTCCACAGTTACTGGAACCTGGGCAGACGTTTCAGTTCCAGGTTGATTGGAATTATGAAATCAATAATTCCCGCATCCTTCGAGGGCGAAGTGGTTGCGAGTTTTTTGAAGAAGACGGAAATTACATTTACGAGGTAGCTCAGTGGTTTCCTCGGTTGTGTGCGTACACTGATGCGACTGGTTGGCAGCATAAGCAATTTCTTGGACGTGGAGAATTTACACTTGAGATGGGTGACTACGTCGTCCGGATTACTGCCCCCAACGATCATGTTGTCGCTTCGACGGGAATACTTTTAAACCCTGAGCAGGTTCTTACAGAATTGCAAATGGAACGGCTGGAGCAGGCGAAGTCGACCAAGCAACCGCTTTTCATTATCACTCCTGAAGAGGCAAAGAAGAACGAGTCGAGCAAGCCAGACGGAACGAAGACCTGGATTTTTAAAGCAGATCAAGTACGTGATTTTGCATTCGCCTCTTCCCGAAAATTCATTTGGGATGCGATGCAACATAATGTTGGCGACTATCCCGTGATGGCCATGTCTTTTTATCCGAATGAAGGCGAGCCGCTGTGGAGTAAGTACTCGACCCACGCGATCATTCATACGTTGGAAGTTTATTCGCGGTACACGTTCGACTACCCCTACCCTGTTGCGATTTCGGTTAATGGGCCGGTCGGTGGGATGGAATATCCGATGATCTGCTTTAACGGACCGAGACCGGAGAAAGACGGAACCTACTCGGCGAGCACCAAGTACGGATTGATTTCAGTGATTATTCACGAAGTCGGCCATAATTACTTCCCGATGATCGTGAACACAGACGAACGGCAATGGACTTGGATGGATGAAGGTCTCAACACGTTTCTTCAATATCTGTCGGAGCAGGAGTGGGAAGAAGGGTATCCGTCACGACGCGGAGAGCCTCGCGACATTGTGGGGTATATGCGAAGTCCGAATCAAGTTCCGATCATGACTAACTCAGAGTCGATTCTTCAGTTTGGTCCTAATGGTTATTCAAAACCGGCGACCGCTCTCAACGTCTTGCGAGAGACGGTTTTGGGACGGGAACTGTTTGACTATGCATTCAAAGAATATGCAAAGCGTTGGAAGTTTAAACGGCCGATGCCGGCTGACTTCTTTCGTACGATGGAAGATGCATCCGGAATTGATTTGGATTGGTTTTGGAGAGGTTGGTTCTATTCAAATGACCATGTAGACCTCGCCATCACTGAAGTTCGGCAATTAAATATCAATACCAAGAATCCCGTGTTGGAAAAGAAAATCCGGCGAGCAAAACGGGATGGAATACCAGAATCGAATTCAGAGGCACTTAATAAAGACTTGGTGAAACGAGCTGATCGGTACCCTGAACTGAAAGATTTTTATAACAGTTACGACTCTCTTGATGTCACACCGGAAGAGCGACGGAGTTATGACAGTTTTATGAAATCCCTCACCGACGAAGAAAGGAAACTAATTGGGATGAAGAGGAATTTTTATCTCATCACGATCGAAAATGTGGGCGGTTTAGTAATGCCTGTAATTATTGATGCTGAATTCGAGGATGGAACCAAGCAGCACGTGCGAATTCCGGCTGAGATTTGGAGAAAAGACAATTTAAAGGTTACCAAATTGTTGATGACGAAAAAGCCAATTAAGTCACTCGTTCTTGATCCGCGACTGGAGACTGCCGACGTGGAGTTGGAGAATAATTATTTTCCTCGTCGAATCATGAAGTCGCGGTTCGATGTCTACAAGAGTTCACGTTGGGGCAGCGGTGGGAATCCGATGAAAACTGATTTGAATCGGAAGAAATCCGGTAAAAAACCTGCCAAGGTTGGTCAAGTTTCTGAGGAAACTAAGAAGTCAGCAGCTGGAACGGGTGGTGGTAAAAAATCAGATGAAAAGAAGCCAGTAGTCAAGAAGCCGGCAACCAAAAAACCTGCGACCAAGAAGCCAGTAGCGAAGAAAGGAAAAGGCAATGAGTGAAATGAACCGCCAGCGATTTAATCGACGTAGCCTTTTTCTAGGAGTGGCTCTTGTTGCAGCGGTCGTTTCGTCGCCTGCTGATTGTCAAGCGTCTCATCCTTATCACGTAAGTCATGCGGAAGTTAATTGGAATGAGGCGTCCGGTAACTTTGAAGTTGCACTGTGCGTTTGGCCTGCAGATTTAGAGAAAGCCCTCAAAGGAGATACTGGGAAGAGCGTGGACCTAGATGAGGTCGAGAACCTCGATCAGTTATTGGAGGCTTACATTGGAAAAAAGTTTCGCATTACCAGCTCCGATGGACAGGGAGATTCCAATTCCGAAAAGGCTCCCGCCTCATCGATTCGTTGGGTCGGTCATGAGCGGGACTTAAAAAAGGCGTGGCTCTATTTTGAGATTTCCGGTGATAAAACGGTCCGCAAGTGGAAAGTTGAGAATCGAGTTTTTTTCGAACTCAATGAAGATCAATTAAATCACGTCGACTTCAAATACGGCAAGTCTGCAAAGGTCGTGATCAGTCGTTTGGGGCAAGCGGTGAATCCTGTCGATGTTTCAAAACGAAGTGATTCACCAGACGTACTTGAGAGATAGCAAAACTGGTGGCGTGGCTTTTCAGGTGAACCCAAGGACGTTTGATTGACGCAACCTACTGGGCTAAAAAGGGAATGCCAGTAAGGTTCATCGTCGCGATGAAATCTTGTTGTACTTTTAAGAACGCATTGAGTAGGTTTTGTGGGGAAATTTCTTTTCTGCTGGCAATTTGCAATGAGTCGGATTTAATGACAATTGTCATCCCGCTTTCAGCGGTCTGAATTTCACACCAGGTCAAATCTTTGTCGTAGTCGATGCTAAGGTTTGCGGGCTCGCAGTCTTCGATATGGTCGACAATTGATTCGAGGTCGAGCGTGTCTTTAATGGCGATTTCCATCTCGTTGAATCGTTGTCCGAAGACTTCTTCGAAAGGACCAGCAAAAATACGTGCCGGTTCAATGATGGATGTAATTAGCCGTTTCCAAACCACCGTCCCAGGGTCGTCTTCTGCTTGACTTGCGTGGTACTCGTAATTGAAAAACGGAGTCGTGATGACTCCCATGCCGTCGTCTGGGCCATGAACCTGTATTTCTTTTCGTTTCAGCCCATAGGCTTGGCGAAGTGCGCGAAATGTTGCCTGTAAATCGTTGTCGATTTCATCGAACGTTAAATCGACGACAAATCTTTGATCACCAGCATTGTGTGTTGTTGGGATGCGGTGGTGCTTTGCAAATCCAGTGACTTGTTTGATCGGTTCCACCGATTGGTCTACTAGTCGCAAAGCATCGACGTTTTCGGAGTCGGAATTCGACATGGGAAGCCTGTTAATTTTTTGGTGAATTGGTTTGCTTTAAACGCTGGGAAACCCTTGGATTCGTCGCCATGCGCTGACTTGGCCAAGGTGTCCGTTTTCGTGATTAAACATCAGATAGGGAAGTGCGATTGCGGCAGTGGGCATCACTTCCTGCCAGCGTGGCAGTGCTACTGTTTTTTCAAATACGCGGTCATCTTCATTGCCGAGTAATTCGGCGATCGCGAGATGGCCATTTGTGAATTCTGCAATTAATTCTTCTTTGGATTGATAAGTCGAAGGATCGGACGTTGGTTGGGAAAGCATTCCAAAGCGATGGGGTTTGGGATCGTCAAACGCCTCCCCTTTGATGATTGAGCCAATTATTGGGATGTAAGCATTCAGATGGCTAAGAACCCAAGCAGGATGGTTCGCTGGTGCGGTTGGTTCGACTGCCGGTTGCAAAATCATTTGTTCCTCAGTTAGGTCGGCAACCAAACTAGGTGCGTAGTCCTGATTTTTTTTCCAAGCGAATAAGAAGCCATCGATTAGAGGCGTTGCCATTTTATCACCGTGTTAATTTGTAAGAACGAAAATGAAACACAAACCTCCGGTTTTATACCGTGAGATCGTGATTTTGGAAGTAGAGGGGCGGAGTTTGATATTTATTTCAAGCACTCTGCGGAGGTGCGGAAGAGTTCTCTGAGTGGTGAAACAACTTTGTTTTTAATTGCCTCATCGTTTAAACTCTAACGTGGGCGGCGAGAAATGGATAGGACAACGGAGGATTTATGGCGTTAACTCGAAGAACGTTTTTGCAATCGACGGCGGCGGCAATGCCCGCAGTGATGGGGGCAAATTCATTTGCCTCCGTGGGACGGGTTGCCCCCAGTGATCGTGTTAACGTCGCAATGATTGGTTGTGGGAAGATGGCGAATAGCTATCACATTCCACAGTTGCTGCAGCAGCCGGATGTTCAGTTAGTTGCGGTTTGTGAAGTAGATACGAATCGCCGCGAGTGGGCGGCAGAGAGAGTCAAGCAAAAGTATTCAGATACCAAGCAAGATTTTAAGGGCTGTTCCACCTATGTAGATTTCCGTGATGTGATTGCGAGGGAAGATATTGACGCGGTGTGCATTGCGACTCCGGATCATTGGCATGCCATTCCGCTAATTGAGGCCTGCAAAGCGGGGAAAGATGTCTATTGCGAAAAGCCTTTGACTCTCACGATTGCGGAATCAAAGGCGTGTATTGATGCCGCGCGAAAGTACAAGCGTATTGTTCAGACTGGAAGCCAGCAGCGATCAGGAGTGTTCGGGCCATTCCGGCGAGCTATCGAGCTGATTCATAGTGGAAGGCTCGGAAAGATCCACCGGGTAACGGTCGGTGTTGGAGATCCGAGTATCGATTGTGATTTGCCGGAAGAGCCGATGGAGCCTGGGCTTGATTGGAATATGTGGCAGGGGTGCGCTCCGGAGCGTGTCTATAACTCAATTCTAAGTCCTCGGGGTGTGCACAAGCACTTTCCAGCGTGGCGAAGTTATCGGGAGTATTCAGGTGGTGGTCACACTGACATGGGGGCCCACCATTATGACATTGCTCAATGGGCATTGAAAATGGATCAGAGTGGCCCGATTGAAATCATTCCTCCGGAAGATCCAAAGGCCAGACGCGGCGTTCGGTTTTTGTTTAAGAATGGAATCGAAATGGTCCACGGTGGGCCAAGTGGTTGTGTCTTTCACGGTGAGAATGGGACGCTCCATATCGATCGCGGCCGGTTGACAAGCGATCCCGAAGAAATTGTTAAAACGCCAGTGGGCGAAGACGAGGTGCATTTACCAAAATCCCCCGGGCATCACAGGAATTGGCTCGATTGCATTAAATCACGAGAGATGCCGATTGCCGAGGTAGAAAAAGGAGCAAGGACCGCAGCGATTATTCACTTGGGGAACCTTGCTTACCAAAACCAGAAAGCCCTTAAATGGGATCCAGAGGCGTGGCAGTTTAATGATCCGGTCGATCGTCCTTTGCTTGACCGAGAGCGTCGAGACCCCTGGCAATTGCCAAAGGTCTAACCAGTCATTTTGAAATTTTTTAGTTGATTAAACATGAAAACGTTGTTCCAAATCGTCGCGTTCTTTTTATGGCTTGCGGCAGCAGGTTTTGCTCAGGAAGGGGCGCCGGTTGACTTTGCCCGTCAAATTCTTCCGATTCTTTCTGACAAGTGTTTTGTCTGTCATGGACCGGATGCTAAGGACGAGGATCTTGTCAGGCTTGATTCGTTTGCAGGTGCGACGGCAGATCTTGGTGACTATCAGGCAATCGATCATCTCCATCCTGAAAAAAGTGAGTTGGTTGCTCGCATTGATTCGGTGGATAACCCAATGCCGCCGGTTGATTTCGACAAAAAATTGACAGAGCAGGAGCGAGCGTTGTTGAGACGCTGGGTAAATTCTGGTGGTCAGTACAGTAAGCACTGGGCGTTCGTGGCGCCGGTCAAGGCTAAGGACGTCAAGCTTGAAACGAATAGCAACCCCATTGATTACTGGGTTGGTTCGCAATTAAAGGCAAAGGGGATTGATTTCGCGCCGGCCGCGAGTAGGCCAATTCTTGCCCGTCGTGCAGCGTTGGTACTGACGGGGTTGCCTCCGGAACAAAAATTGTTGGATGCGTTTCTCGCTGATAAAAGTGAGCAGGCATACTCGAGGTTTATCGATGAGTTACTTGCTGACCCTCGATTTGGTGAGCATCAGGCACGTTACTGGCTCGATGCCGTTCGTTATGGGGATACCCATGGTTTGCACTTGGACAACCGAAGAGGAATTTATCCCTACCGAGACTGGGTTGTCAAAGCTTTCAATGACAACCTTCCCTACGATGATTTCATTACCTGGCAATTGGCAGGTGACTTGCTGCCGGAATCAACGTTAGCCCAGCGGGTTGCAACGGGGTTTGTGCGAATGAACCCGACGACCGGGGAAGGCGGAGCGATTCCACTTGAATTTCAAGCAAAGAATAACTTCGATCGTGTTGAGACCTTCGGAACGGTCTTTTTGGGGATGTCGTTAAATTGTGCTCGCTGTCACACGCACAAATATGATCCTATTAAACAAAGCGAGTATTATCAGTTACTCGCGTTTTTTAATAGTACTGCAGAACCCTCGATGGATCGTAATGCTTACGAATACGGTACGGTCGAGCGGGCTCCCGAGGACCAAGACGCTTGGGCGAATTGGCAGTTGTTGGAGTACGCTCAGGAAACCTTGTTGGCTGACGCGGACAAACAGTTGAATGCCAGCGATATAGATTCGGCAATAATTGCAAACTGGAAGAAAAGTTCAGACGATGAAAAGCTAGGGCTATTAGCGGGGGCAAGTGCCCCTTGGCTGCAGATGGACGGTAACGCAAATGCGAAGTTGATCCAGTCTCGTAAGTCAGAGGCTGTAAAGAAATTCACTACAACATTAGTAGCAAAAGACCTGAAAGAGCCACGCAAAACACACGTTTTAAGGCGAGGTGAATACGACTTGCCAATGGGAGAGGCGGTGACTCCCGGGGTCATCGAGGTCATGGGTGACTTGCCTGAAGCAGCTCCGAGTAATCGTTTGGGGCTGGCGCAATGGTTAACCTCGCGATCGCATCCGCTAACCGCAAGAGTGATGGTAAACCAAAGTTGGCAGAGAATTTTTGGTATGGGGTTGGTTCGAACTCCTGAAGATTTTGGCGTTCAGGGGCGGCAGGCAACCCACACGGAATTACTCGATTGGCTTGCTGTAGAGTTTCAGGAACAGGGGTGGGATCACAAACAACTTCTGCGGACGATGGTAACGAGTCAAACGTTTTGTCAGAGTTCTGCGAGACGCGAGGACGTTGCCGATTCTGAGAACTTGTTGTTTGCCCGCGGGCCAAGTTTCCGGCTTGATGCCGAGGTCCTTCGGGATGTCGGTTTGTGGGCCAGTGGGTTGCTGGACTCAACAATGGGTGGAGAAGGGGTAAAACCGTATCAACCACCGGGGATGTGGCTTGCCATGGCTCACCCTGGGAGTAACACCAAAAATTATGTTGCTGACAAAGGGCCACGGCTTTATCGACGGAGTCTTTATGTTTACTGGAAGCGGACGAGTCCGCATCCGATGATGACTCTGTTTGATGCCCCCAGTCGCGAAGCGAGCTGTGTCCGCCGTTCGACAACCAACACATCTTTACAGGCGTTGGCTTTGTTAAATGAGACGCAGCGAATCGAAATGGCAAGGACCTTGGCGGCACGATTGATGACGGAGTCTGACCAAGACGCTAAGCGTTTAGATCGATTGTTTCAAATTCTTGCTTGCCGATTGCCTACAGAGGCGGAAAGAAATGCCTGCGATCAATTGTTAGTCTCGATGTTAGCTAGATTTGGAAATGATAAAAAAGCGGCAAGTGAGCTGGTGAGTTATGGGGAGGCTCCCGGAAATAAAAAGCTTGATGTTGTGCAGCAGGCTGCCTGGACTCAGGTTGCAGCGACGGTCTTGGCGAGCGATGTGGCTATTTTACTTTATTGACGAAACGAAATGCGACCATGAGTGAAAATCCAATTCGAGAATTTGAGTTATTGACAACACGTCGCCAGTTATTTGGGAAGGCGGCGTTGGGTTTGGGAACCGCGGCGATGGCCAGTTTGTGGCAACCGCAGCAAGTCGCCGCCGGATTGAATGAACGTGAACCGGGGATTGGAATGCACCATCCCGCCAAAGCGAAACGCGTGATCTATTTGTTCATGAGTGGCGGCCCGAGTCATCATGATCTTTGGGACTATAAACCCAAGCTAAAAGAAATGGCCGGTAAGCAATTGCCAGACCATGTGCGTGATGGGCAGCGGATAACGGGAATGACATCCAATCAAAAGAGTGGATTGCCCGTGTGTCCGAGTAAATATAAATTCAAAAAATACGACAATCATGACAAGGGTGTGTACGTAAGTGAGTTGCTGCCGCACACCTCGACGGTTGTGAAAGATTTGTGCGTCATTAAGAGTACGTTTACCGAAGCAATTAATCATGATCCAGCGATTACTTACATTCAAACCGGGAGCCAAATTCCAGGGCGACCAAGCCTCGGTGCGTGGTTGAGCTACGGTTTGGGGAGTATGAATGAGAACCTTCCCAGTTACATCGTGATGCACGCGAAAACTCGATTCCCGGAACAAAGTTTGTTTAATCGCTTGTGGGGTACGGGGTTTATGCCGTCCCAGCATCAGGGGATGTTGATGCAGAGTCAGGGAGATCCCGTCCTGTATTTGAGTAATCCCCGCGGTGTCAGCCGAAAAGACCGTCGAGCCCAACTCGATACGTTAACGGCTTTGAATCAAGAGGTGCACCGGAAATTTGCTGACCCAGAAGTGTTAGCTCGAATCAAACAGCATGAGATGGCTTTCCGAATGCAAGCTTCGGTACCTGAATTAATGGACCTCTCTTCAGAAGACGAGAAAACGTTTGAACTGTATGGCGAGAATGCAAAGCAGCCCGGCAGTTTTGCGGCCTGCTGCTTGAATGCCAGAAGGTTGGCTGAACGAGGTGTGCGGAACATTCAAATTTTCCACCGCGGTTGGGATGCACACGGCAACCTTCCCAGAGAGCACGAGTCTCAATGTAAAGACATTGATCAAGGCTGTGCCGCGTTGATTAAAGACCTAAAACAGCGAGGGATGCTGGAGGACACGCTGGTCGTGTGGGGAGGAGAGTTTGGCAGAACGGTTTATTGTCAAGGGAATATGACGGACGCGAATTATGGACGTGATCATCATCCAAGATGTTTTACAGTCTGGATGGCCGGTGGAGGTGTTAAGTCGGGAATTACCTACGGCCAAACAGATGAGTACGGTTACAATATTGCGGATGCCGATGGAGTCGCTCTGAATCCCCAGCCAACCAAAGAAGCTTGGACCCCGGGGACTATGCACATCCACGACCTAAATGCGACAATCCTGCACTTGTTGGGAATTGACCACACCAAATTGACTTACCGATATCAGGGGCGTGATTTCCGGCTGACCGATGTCCATGGACATGTAATCCATGATCTCATCGCTTGACCTTGATTTTAATATCTCTCGATTATTTCCGGCGCAGCGTAATCTAAAAAGGAGCCTCGGTGACATCCAAGGTATTTAAGGACGCGAAGGCAGCATTGTTCGACATGAAAGATGGAGCCTCGGTTATGAGCGGGGGATTCGGACTGTGTGGAATTCCTGAAAACAGCATTTTAGAAATACGTCGTTTGGGGCTTAAGAATCTACATGCAATTTCCAACAATATTGGGAATTCGGGGCGTGGATTGGCGTGGTTGTTAAAAGGGAAACAGATCAGTCAAGCGACTTGCAGTTACGTGGGCGGTAACCCTGATCTGGAAGAGCAGATGCTGGCTAATGAAGTTGAGGTTACTTTGGTTCCGCAGGGAACGTTCAGTGAGCGAATTCGGGCTGCCGGAATGGGCATTCGCGGGTTTTATACCCCTGCTGGATCCGGGACTGAGATTGCTGAAGGAAAAGAATCGCGGACGTTTGATATGCCATGTTTGCTAGAGCTTCCGTTGACTGCTGATTTTGCAATTATCAAAGCTCAAAAAGGTGATGCCTATGGCAACTTGTGGTTTCAAGAAACGGCGAGGAACTTTTCTCCCTTGATGGCGATGGCCGCGAAAGTGACCATCGTCGAGGTTGAGGAGTTGGTCGAGTTGGGTGCGATTTTACCGGAAAATGTTCACCTCCCGGGAGTGTTCGTGCAACGCATTTACCAAGGTGCTGACTACGAGAATACAATCGAAATTCCAATATTTGAGGATCAGGACTAACACGGGTTTTCGTAAAGTGGATCTGTGGAGGATTTTGTAATGGGGGAGTCTGGCGTGTCTGTTTCGAAAAATCATTGGTCGAAGAATGAAATGGTCGATCAAGTGATCGAGATGTTAAGTGACGGTTCGAGTTTGAATCTTGGAATTGGAATCCCAACGCTTGTTGCTCAACGGATTCCACCGGAAAAGGGCATTTGGATTCACTCAGAGAACGGGGTGTTGGGTGTCGCTGGCCGCCCCACTCCTCAAACGGTTTCAGCCACATTGATCAATGCTGGTAAAGAAACGATTTCGGTTAAAAAAGGAGCCAGTTACTTTGACAGTTCGATGAGTTTTGGAATGATTCGTGGAGGGCACATAGATGTTTGTGTACTTGGCGGAATGCAAGTCGATGCCGAAGGAAGTCTTGCAAACTGGATGATTCCGGGGAAAAAGGTGACGGGAATGGGAGGTGCGATGGACCTTGTTCATGGTGCCAAATTAGTCATTGTAATGTTGACCCATTTTTCAAAACGAGGGGAATTGAAGTTGCTGCATCGGTGTACTCTTCCTCTCACCGGTAAGGGAGTGGTTCACAAGATTGTCACCGACTTAGGCGTCTTTACGCCAACGGGCGAATCATTTCAGGTCGAAAAACTTGCTCCTGGTGTGACAGAAGAGCAACTTAGAATGCCCGACGGTTTGCTTTCATCGGCAAAGTGACGTGAGTGTTTTCGGTTTCTGTCTTTTGCTATTTCGGAAACGGTTGGTTGCTGAAGAGCGGTCGTCAATTTTTACAGATTCAATTTGTTTTACTTTGTGATATTACAATGCCCAAGGCGATTTTTACTTCGGGACTTAGAACTCCCTTCGGACGCTCTTTTAAAGGTGCTTACCGGGATGTCCGAGCGGATGATTTGTTGGTTGAGATGTTGAATGCTCAGGCGAGTCGCTCTCCCGAATTGTGGAACTCAGGGGCAGAGGATTTGATTGTTGGTTGTGCTTATCCCGAGCATGAGCAGGGGTACAATGTCGGTCGCTTGGCGGCTTTAGGGGCCGGGTTGGAAGTGCCGGGAATGGTGGTGAATCGACTTTGTGCGAGTAGTCTGGAGGCGGTTGCGGTGGCAGCAGCGCGTGTGAAAGCTTCGTGGGGCACAAAGTTTTTGACAGCGGGTATTGAGTCGATGAGCCGGATTCCACGCCGCGGAGCAAATTTTTCGGAATCCGAGAGAATTAAGGCTGTTAATGAGCACGCCTATATTTCGAACGGTCAAACCGCTGAGCAGGTGGCTGCTAAATATCCTCAGTTAAACCGCGTATCACAAGAAGATTTTGCAGAACGAAGTCACACGCTTGCTCATGAGGCGCATCAGAGTGGGGCTTATGTGGAACAATTGCATCCTTTTTTAATTAGTGGCGATGAATTTGTTAGATACCCTGTGAATCGGGAGAAAATCGCGAGCTTACCGCCCGCGTTTAATGAGGGGGGCACTGTAACAGCTGCGACGTCCTCGCCGCTGACCGACGGAGCGACCAGTGGGTGGGTGGTAGAAGAAGCGTGTGCGAGGTCGCTTGGGATTTCGGCTGGGCTAGAGATTGTCGATGTCCAATACGGGCATGTGTCACCAGAGTTAATGGGGCTTGGGCCGGTGCCGGCGACCCGAAAAATATTCGAGCGGAATGGTATTACCGCGAAAGAGGTTTCGGCGTTTGAAATCAATGAGGCTTTCGCGATACAGGTCTTAGCTTCCATGGTGGATCTCGAGATTCCAATGGAGCGGGTCAATACATGGGGTGGTGCATTGGCGTTAGGGCACCCTTTGGGTGCGAGTGGATTAAGGCTGGTGATGACACTTCATGATCGGTTGAAACAGCAAGGTCAGGTGGGAGCATTAGGCATTGCGACGTTGTGTGTCGGCGGTGGTCAGGGAATGTCGGCTTTATTTCGGTGGGTTCAGATTTAGTAACCTTCCTGATTTCTCAATGTGTCTAGGCGGGAATGGGCCGCGAGTATTGGTGTCGAGCAGCACTTGGGCTGGTAATTAACCACAAGGACGACGCTGGGTTAATTAAATCCAGCGTTTCTGGATGGTAAAGCTGCGTGTGGCGGGGCCGAGTGCAGACGTCCCGTATTTGACGGGTTAAACCGCAGTGGTATACTTGGACGATCGCAGTAATCTACTTGCGACTTGCTTTTGAATCTCTTCTTCCAGGAGTCAGTAAATGGGCTTGTTTGACAAGCTGCGAAATGAACTCGTCGACATTATTGAATGGATTGACGATTCGCGGCACACAATTGCGTGGCGTTTTCCCCGGTACCAGAATGAAATTAAGAATGGTGCCGAGCTTATCGTTCGTCCCGGTCAGATGGCAATTCTTGTCCACCGAGGTGAAATTGCTGACGTATTCGAACCCGGAAACTACAAATTAACCACTGACAACATTCCAATTCTCAGTACGATCATGGGTTGGAAGCACGGTTTTAATAGCCCGTTCCGTTCAGAGGTTTACTTCGTCAGTACTCGTCAGATTACTGATTTAAAGTGGGGAACCCCCAATCCAATTATGTTCCGCGATCCGGATTTCGGTCCGATTCGTTTGCGTGCGTTTGGAACTTATTCTCTGCGAGCAGAAGATCCCAAGGCGTTGTTGAGGGAATTGATTGGAACAGATTCGTCATTTGAAGCTGATGAGATCAGTGAACTGATGCGGTCGATTTTGATTACTGCCTTGGCAGATTTATTAGGTGAATCGAAAGTGGCCGCTCTCGATTTGGCAAGTCATTATGGTGATTTCTCTGAGCAACTTCGCAAAGCGGTTGTAGAGCGAGTCGACGATGAGTATGGACTCGATATCCCGCAGTTGAACATCGTCAATATTTCCTTGCCTGAGGAAGTTGAAAAAGCAATTGATACACGCAGTAGTATGGGCGTGATTGGTGATATGAACCGGTTCCAGCAGTTCCAGATGGGCAATGCAATGATGGCCGCTGCTGATAATCCAGCAGGCGGTGGTGCTGCCGATGGGATGGGGCTTGGAATGGGTTTCGCAATGGCTAACCAAATGGTCCAATCACCTGGCTTGTCTGCGCCTCCCGCGCCGCCGCAGGCGACGTGGCACATCTCAGTTAATGGTCAGTCGCAAGGGCCTTATAATGACGCCCAGTTGGTTCAAATGATCCAGAGTGGAGGTGTTCTTGCATCAACCAATGTTTGGTCACCGTCCCTAGGGCAGTGGATGACTGCGGGGCAAGTCCCCCAATTGTCAGGTCACTTTGGTGCCGTCCCCCCTCCTCCACCGCCTAGTTAATTAAAATCATCATCGTCGCCGGCAGCTGATTTGCAACCATAAGTCTGCTACGGCGAAGACGATTTTTAGTAGGTCACGATTGAATTCTTAGAACCTCGTTTTGGGTCTAGTTAAGTCGAGCGAAAGCGATATGGAATCTCCGGAATCTGAAGTCGAGGAACTCCTTGGACGCAGCGACATTGTCGGCGCGACGACGGATGAGGGAAAGGCCCGAATTTTCCCATGCGATAGCTGTGGAGCGGATTTTGAGTTCCATATCGGTGAGCAAAAACTGAAGTGCCCGTTTTGCGGGTTTGAGAAGGACATTGAACTTGCGGATGACAGCGAGGTGGTGGAGCAAGATTTTCACGCCATGCTTGAACGCATTGTTGAGTTTCGCGAATTAGATGAGCAGGCAAAGGCAAGTGAGACTGAAAGGGCGAGCGGTTGTAGTGAAGTTCGCTGCGATTCTTGCAGCGGTGTCGTTGTTTTTACGGGGACGTTAACCAGTACTGAATGTCCTTATTGCGGTTCTCCAATTCAACGCGAAAACGTACATACCGCGACTAAACGTGTTCCCGTCGATGGTGTTTTGCCGTTCCTGATCGAACGCAGCACCGTGCAGGGGAAGCTGAAAGATTGGGTGAAGTCGAGGTGGTTTGCACCGGGAGATTTTAAAAAGCGAGGTGCCCAGGGAAAGTTTAACGGGGTTTACCTTCCTTATTGGACTTTCGACTCCCTCACGTTTAATTCTTACTCGGGGGAGCGTGGGGAAAACTATACGGTCCGTGTAGGGACGGGTAAGAACAAGCGAACCGAGACTCGCACCCGCTGGTATCCTGCGTCGGGAAGATTTCAACGTTTTTTTGATGATGTATTGGTGGTTGCCAGTCAAGGTTTTCCTGAAAGCTACATCATTGCTTTGGAACCCTGGCCGCTGACCGAATGTGTGCCCTTCACCCAGCAATATCTCGCTGGATATTTAGCGCGGACTTACGATATTGAATTAGATCGTGGATTCGAACAGGGGAAGAAGCGAATTGATAACGCAATTCTTTCCGACGTTCGAGGACGCATTGGTGGAGATAAGCAACGTGTTCATTCGGTCAAATCGCGGTACGACGCGGTTACCTACAAGCATCTATTGCTGCCAGTTTATCTCATGACTTATCGGTTTAAAAATAAACCGTATGGGATTTTTGTTAATGCGGTGACTGGTGAGATTCAGGGGCAACGTCCCTACAGTTGGGTGAAAATTCTAATGGCGATCCTAGCTGGAGCTCTCGCCATCATCGCCGCTTTCGTTATTTTCAATATGGCAAAATAATTGAGTGTCGGTTGTCTTCTTTTGATGGCGAAATTTTTGGTCGGCGAAGCCTTTTTCGTTCGCGAATCAGCTGAATTAGATTTCAAAAACTGTTTGAAAATTGGTTCGCCGGAGCGCAACGTCTACTATCTGGATTGTTCACTCGAATGATAGGGATTGGTGAATGATTCTTTTTTTGAAAAAGTATCAAAACCCCCCATCTTTTAAGCGATTTTGTGAACGACTTTGAGATTAGCCATTCCGAGTTTTTTTTTGAACTGACGGATCGAGAGGTTCGGGTTGATTGTCGCGAGCCGAAGGCTAACATGACGGAATAGGGGACCGGTCTGCGACCGCTCTTTTTTATAATCTCAGGTTTGAATTCTTATTTCGATGGAATCCTCCCATGTCAACGATTTCTAATTTTACCGCTTCAGAAAAAGCTCAGTCTTTTGTTAGCTCTATCGAAAAAGCGAAGTACGATCGCCAGATCACATCGGGTTTAAAAAAATTCATTGACAAATCTGTTGCCCCAGAGATGCAGGGTTTTTATAGCGAAGATGAGTTAGCAGCGCTGGTGGAAATCAAAGGAACAGAGAGAGATATTGAATCCCGCATGCCCGTTAAGATTACCCGGCATTATTTTGAACAGGCTAAGAACAGTGCTGCGATTCAACAGTTAATCAAAGCGAGTCCTGCCGAGACCTTTGATCTTGCGGGTTCACAAGATCCGGGCAAGCAAATGGATTACAGTCCAGTGGAAGGCTTGTTACACAAGTATGAAATCGGGCTGATTTATGTTGCGTCAACGTGTTCCGCACATTGTAGATTTTGTTACCGCGAGGAGCTCATTGCGAAGAAAGAGGTGTCGCGACCCGATGGTGCTATGGCTCCCAAGGGACTCGCGAAAGTTGATGAAATCTGTAGCTACATCATAGCTCACAATCAAGCAGTGGAGGCTAACGGTGGTAAGCATCCGGAGACTGGTCGTGAGAAGCTGAGAGAGATTTTGATGTCCGGTGGCGATCCAATGGTGCTTAGTAACAAAATTATTGGCAATTGGTGGGCATCTTTGGCCGATGCCGGGATCGAGAACATCCGCATTGGAACTAAGGAACTAGCCTTTTTCCCGGACCGATTCGATGATTCGTTTTTCAAAATGTTGGACGGATTTCACGAGGCCTATCCCGGTGTCAATCTGCGATTTGTCGTTCATTTTAATCATCCCGATGAGTTTCTTAAGAAAAGCTCCGAGGGTCAGTATGTTACTGATCAAAGTGGCGGGTTGGTCTGGTTGGACAACACACGCCGCTCAGTTAAACGACTTAAAAGTCGCAACTGGGTGAACATTGATAATCAGTCGCCGATCATTAAAGGAATTAATGATAATCCTGATGCCCTGCGAATTTTACAGCGTGAGTTGAAGCGTAATGGGATTGAGAATTCAAGGTTTTATTGCGGACGCGATATCGTCGGCCATCGGGCTTTTAATATAACGATTGAGGAGGCTTGGAGAATTCTCAATGAATCTCAAAAGGGGCTTTCAGGGATCGAAGCGCATGCCAAACTATCGATCACTCATTACAAAGGTAAGACTGAAGTCTGTGCGGTGACCGACGAACCGATGGACGTTCCTCATGGTGAAAATGGTGTCTTGATTTTTAAGCTGTACCGAGGAGCCGCCGACGCAAAGTATCGCGGGAAAATTGCAATCGTTGGGCGGAATCCGGAAGCGATTTGGTTCAATGATTACGAGGATCGCATTATCTTCGACGAGGCCGGTTTGTTTGCAAGCACAACGGGGAAACCGGTTTATTAGTGGCGAGTTGAGTAACTTTTAATTTGAGTTGTTTTTCGATTGATAAGAAGAATGAAACCGCAGACAAAAAGCCAGTCCTTGTACAAAGAAGCTCTTCAGGTACTCCCCGGCGGGATTAGTCGAAATACAATTTTCCGCAGGCCTAATCCTGATTATGTTGATTTTGGAAACGGATGTAGGGTTACAGATCTCGATGGTGTAACTCGTGTTGATTTTGCGAACAATATGGCGTCTTTAATTCACGGTCATGCCCATCCAGTCGTCGTCGAGGCGGTCACTCGTCAACTTCAGCAAGGTACCGCGTTTACGATGGCTACCGAGGCTGAGCTTCGATTCGCGCAGCACATCTGTGATCGCAATCAGGGCTTTGAAAAAATCCGATTTATGAATTCGGGAACCGAAGCGGTGATGGCGGGGATTAAGGCTGCCAGAGCAATTACAGGACGGCCTAAAATTGCCAAATCGGAGGGTGCCTATCACGGAACTTACGACTATGCAGAGGTCAGTCAGAAATCTAATCCAAAGAATTGGGGCAGTGTCGCATCTCCCCAAAGTGTTCCGGTTGTCGAGGGGACTCCTCAAGCTGCACTCGATGACGTTATTGTATTTCCGTTTAATAATATTAGCCA
>Ga0214479_100450_pt1 | contig 24043 bp, 16 predicted proteins | sample M1_20Mar14CPVII9_5_FD_165054 | JGI IMG/M metagenome (GOLD analysis project Ga0214479, IMG submission 165054) | Marine eukaryotic communities from Monterey Bay, California, United States - M1_20Mar14CPVII9sort6BwellE14 | ecosystem: Environmental > Aquatic > Marine > Unclassified | place: USA...
TCTACTACATATTTGTAGTTTATATGCCGAGCTATATGGTCTAGATAGGCCTGGAAAAATTCGCCTATTTTTTCTAAGTAGCACTATACAGTAAAAGTAGTAAATAGTGAATAACTTTTTTTCTAGTGAAAATCATCGCCTATACGTACCATATTCGGAATCAGCATGCAAATCTGCATAAGATAGGATATTTCCACATTCATCATTCATAATTCGACGATTGGAAGGCTTTCATATTTCAGATTTGTTAGTGATTTTGCCTCATTTTTACTTGGCCAGGCGGACTTTTTGAGGATACCGGTATCATTCATGGGCTTTATATGGTAAGATCAGAACAAGATCAGGACAAAAATTTTGACAAAAGCCCCTGATTACAAAGGGCTATTCGATCACAATGGACAGCTTGGCATATATTCAATGATGATGAGGAATAATGTAAATGAGGGTTTGGCAGCATCAGAATTGTATAACAACAATCTCTGCTTGCTATGTGAGGCCATAGAATTGCAACAAAACACCAATAACAATAATATTTGCAGTGATAAAAACAAAAGGCTGGATAATAAAAATACATTAATCATCAGTACAACAAACTCAATCAAAAAGAAACACATATACAAAAGAAAGAAACCGTGTATTTTTGAAGGATGTACATCTTTAAGAAGAGGAGGTACAAAGTATTGTGTGCGTCATGGCGGAAAGAAGTATAGATCCTGTTGTAGATATCCTGGCAGTTGCAATAGTTTTCCACGGGAAAAAGGACTATGTCAAAAACACCACACACAATATACAAAGGCATGTTACTCGATATTTACAGTCGACACCAGGTAAACTGCACCTGCCAAAGCGGGCATGCCTTATCCTAATATAGATCTCTTACCTGCCATTATCTAGGAAGAAGTAGTACCATCAAACTTGAAGAAGATTTGGGAAATCTTTAATATCAAAATATAGACACCTAACCTCGGCAGTCTCCTAAGATATAAAACATGTTGACACTCTTATTATTTACAACTATTCTGAGTTATTTTATTGCCATTAAATATGTCAAACAGTACTATGAAGAGTATGTTGTTTTGTATAGAATTAGTATTCGAAAGAAGAGAGAGGATACCGTTAAGAAAGATCGATGGAAATCTAAGACACAAAAGATAAAGAATTCGATGAATCATAATGAGGTGATGAATGGTCTCATAATTCTCAGATAGAGACAAACGTAAAGTGATTATAGTAAAGAATACTTAGTTTAATATACTATCTTACATTCCTAAAGCTGATAGATATATAGAGGCGGTTTAACACGTTTATAAACGTCAGATCTGAACCCCAGAGAGTTTATATTATTGCAATAGAAGGTAAGAGGAGTATAGGAGAGTTATCGGTCGAAAGCCCTTAAGAAGAGAGTAGTAGAGAAGCCAGATACGAGAGGTATCAGTTAGTTGATTGTAGATATTACTTTGCGAAGTAGATATTGCAATAGAGAAGTGGATTGTAGATATTGCTAGAGAGAGTAGATATTGCAAGTCCAAAGTATTGAAGAAGAGAAGAGTATCGTAGTATAGATATTGTATCCGAGGATAGTATTATACAGATAGAAGATGAGTGAACTGAAATCAATCCGCGTATTGGAGTTCGATGGTAAAGATTCCAATTGGGAAGGGTGGTCAGAGAAGTTTAAAGCTCGTGCTTAGAGACGAGGCTATAAAAAGATGTTGGAAGGAAAAGAGAATATACCTACAGCAAGTGAGTTTGCAGCGGCAAGTGCTGGTAGCTCGGATGATGATAAGAAGATAGTGAAACGTGCAGAGATGAATGAAGAAGGTTGTGAGGATATCATATTGAGTATCAATCATACAACGAAGCAGGGAAAGGTAGCGTTCAGTTTGGTCAAGAATTGCAAGACAACTGAGTATCCGGAAGGGAATATTAAGCAGATGTGGGATCGTTTGGAAGCGAAGTATGCTCCAAAGACAGCGCCATCATTGCTGAAATTGAAGAAGAAGTTTGCAAATAGCAAGTTGGATTCGATAGAGAAGCATCCAGATGAGTGGATTACAGAACTAGAAAGTTTGAGGAACGATATGGATAGTATTAATATATCGACGAAGATGTCGGATATGGATTTCATGATACACGTGTTGAATAATCTACCAGAGTTATATGACGTGGTATTGGATGGAATGGAGAGTAGACTTATGTTGGCTGACAGTGATGCAAATAAGTTGACGATCGAAGATGTAAGAGCTAAATTGAACAATAGATATGAACATATTGATGAAAGAGAGACGATCGATTTGAATACTGAGAAGGTATTAAAAGCAGGTGTGTTCAAAGGAAACTGTTACAAATGCGGTGAATATGGGCATTGTGGAAGGGACTGTCCAAATGAAAAGACAGGTCAGGATCATGGAGGAGGTACGAGATACAAGTGTCATTATTGCGGAAAGTATGGACATAAGAAGTATGAGTGTGAACTGAGGAAAGCACACATGGAAGGTAAAGGACAGAAGGATGAAACCAGTAAGTTAGCGGTACAATACGAGAGCGATGACAATGAAAGTATTGACGAGTTGGGTTTCTAGAGGATATCGATGATTATCGATTAGGAAGGGAGACGGAGACGGAGATTGTACAGAAGAAAGCATTTAGGTGAGACTCCTACATAGCAGATGAAAGAGCACTGCAGATATGCGAGGTATATGTTTTAGTAAAAGAGACAGAAGAAGAAGAAGAGGAAAGATAAATTCCTATACAAAAGGAAGGGTGTCAAACAGTACTATGAAGAGTATGTTGTTTTGTATAGAATTAGTATTCGAAAGAAGAGAGAGGATACCGTTAAGAAAGATCGATGGAAATCTAAGACACAAAAGATAAAGAATTCGATGAATCATAATGAGGTGATGAATGGTCTCATAATTCTCAGATAGAGACAAACGTAAAGTGATTATAGTAAAGAATACTTAGTTTAATATACTATCTTACATTCCTAAAGCTGATAGATATATAGAGGCGGTTTAACATAAATATAAATCCACCATGAGTGACAGCAAGCTAGACTATTCGCGTCAAACCACTATTGAGAAATCTTTATGTAAAAATGAACTGCATAGCCTTGAGAAACAAAAGATAATTCTATTATGTCTTACAAGAAACAAGAAAAAGAATAAGCAACTTCAATGTGGTAAGAATTCTCCTGCCATTCCTTCTCCATTTCCATTATGTTTGATCCTCATCGAATTCATTCTCTTGGAGCAAACCACATTTTCCTGCCAGAACAACGTCAACTTCAGCTATTTTTTCTTCCAGTATTTTCTTCTCCTCTGCTCCCAAAGTTCTACGCAATACATAACTTCTGTCTGTGGCTAATTCTGCTGCTTCACCGATGTGCACTGTGCCACTGGCAACAACAGGCCTGCCAGTTGACAAATGCACTCGACTACCAATACAATGATACCCCACATTTTGCTTCAATGGATCAATTGACCACACATAATGGATTGGGGGGACTAAAGGATCTCGAAGAGGAACAACATCAAGATCATACTGCTGGAGAGCTCTATACAAGGAATTTTTCTTTGATTTCTTGGTTGGGCGCTTTGAATCAGACGCAATTGCATTGGAATCCTGATATTTTGAAGCCCACAAGGTACACTCCATTCTAGCATTCTGTGTTTGCTTCGTGACATCAGCCACAACTGCATTTTGGAGCTGTTTGGGTTCGAAAGCAATCTCACCCAATTGCCTCATGTATGTTTGAGGTAGTTTTTTCGGTGACGACTCAGCACTGCCACAGATATTCTTTGGCGGATTATCCAGTACCACGTGTGTGTATGTATGCCCCCATGTTGTTGTGTCTGGCAACAGAGGAAGTTCCAACAAAGAAAATGTTTCCTTTTTAGATGGATGAACTCTTTTTTTTTTAACAGATAGAGAATTGTCGTTGTTGCACAGACCCTCCCAACAATTTGCTTCCTTGAAACCCATCTCAATCATGTCCATCTCACTGTACTTTGTCTTGGTTTCTGCTAAAGCTTGATCCACGTCTTTTGCGCGTTGAACCTGGGTATGTGCCAATGATGTAAACCGGTGTACTGATGTGGCGTCATTGGTCAGGTATGTCGTCTTTTTCATGAAATTGGGCGTCTTCTCATCCAAAATGCGTGACTGTAAGTGATGCCTTTTAAGACGAAACGCGCTCCCGCAGCTAATGGTTCCGCTCGTCTCGTTAGGTGTTTTGAAAGGCATAGCACCATGTCCCTGTGCAATCGCCAACCGTGCAGAAGCCCTGATCCTATCCTGTTTCTGTTGCAGCTGCTCAGCAGCAGTGTCTCCAAAATTTCCTTCCCAATTAATAAGAGCATGATCTTCTGGATGAAATGTTGAAAGAGCCCCATTAGATAGAATCGTGTCGTTCATAATTACCTCCCCTGCGGATATTTCATCATCATCTTTTTTATTATTATTGTAGCACTGTTCGTGATCCATGGCACTTAAAGCCAATTGCACCCCCAATTCGCGCTCTGAGTGAAGTCTCCATGTATATTGAGTTTCAACTGCATTTCGAGCCTTGTACTTAGTCCACTTATTGGTCAACTCCCCCTCGAGCCCCAACCCCACAAAAGTAGGCCCAACAGGTGGTCGGGGTGGGGCGTTTCGAAATCGGAGGTCAATGAAGAATCCCTCGGCTCTTTCCTGAAATAGGGACTGAAAGGGAGACGACCCCCCACTAATTGATAAGTCAAGCTGGGGAGACGATTCCAGCAGGGGCCTCTTCTTCTGTGCCCCAAGAATACGTCGAGCGTGTTCACGGCGTTTGCGTTCCTTCTCTGACAATTGTCCAGATTTGGTTTTCGTCTGTCGTTTCTTTTGGCGCTTTGAACGACGCTCTTGTTCCTCCCGTCGATGCCGTTCATTATCTAATTCGATGTCATCCATCATTCTAAAAAACTGTGACAACTTTAGAAAAAATCCACCTGAAATTTCTTCGTTTGGTACGTACCGCTAAGTAGATAATTCACTCGTACTTTGGTACGTCGATAGCACAGTGTTCCCCCCAAATATTTAGGGGGATACCATAGTGCAATTCTGGCGATTCAGCGCCGGAAGAGATAATACTCTGAAATTTGCAATGGAGTTAGCTATGCTTACTAAAAGGCGATACATGTTTGTGGTAGGGAGTTATTTATTTTAAAGCTCGTCATTTATTCAACATATATCTCTACTAAGAGTTAAGACTATGGCAAGCTAGCTAAAGTAAACACTGTCCAGTCGACTGTACAATGTATCCCGGCCCTGGCCCTCGCTAAATGGTTTGTGTCGCCTCAAAACAGTGGGGGTGCAGGCAAATTCAACTAGTGAATAAAAGACTAACCTCCGTTACGATACTAGTTTAGTATCCTTTTTCCTTTGTTCCTTCTGCTTTTGTGTTTTTATTTCCCTCTTTCGTTATGTCAGCTCTTCCTAGAGGGACGTTCATTTTTATGTGTACCATTCACCCCGAACTTGGAGCATGAGTTTTTTCTTAAGCCTCCACATATTATAGCTGCTCCGAAGAATGGATACCAACAGCAGTTCCTTGTTCTGTGTTGTTGCGTATTTGAGCCGCTGTTAGAGATTCGGTAGGCTAGGCTTGGGAGGATAGAGGAACATGTTGGGTCTGTCCTGGTGCACTCAGTGGCTGTGTAAATACTGATGATTGTTGGAGCCGGTGTCTTCTGCGATTGTCCTCTTCTTCTAGTATTGTTGACCTGTGGCCTGGGAAGATGATATCGTTGATCTTCCATCTCTTTATTGCCGGCGTGACCATTGTTAAAAGTTTGGTATTGATAGTAGTTCCATCGGCTTTAGCTTTGAAGTCCATACAGAGCTGCTGGATATCAGTCGTCTTGGGGTAGAATGATCTGCACAAAACTTTCGTACATTCCGAACTCTTCCTTCGAATGTGGTGGTAAAGGTGGATACTTGACACGATGACTTTAGCTATAGAAACCACATGCCACTACTCTTTCAAATTCTCAGCTGGTTCACCCTTGTCAACATATCTTTCATCAAATGAGAGTGGGAAGTCTAATGGCTCGTATTCACTAGCGTAGACTCTGTTTGGAAAAACAATAACTCCCCAAATGTCTGTAATTCTACTCTGAATTCTATCTTCCACGTTAAGCATGGGTGACCAAAGTCGGGCTCATCACAACGTCTAATACCAGCGTTTACATTGTAGAATGCAAGTATCACTTGCAAATAACTTGCAAATAGTGTGCACTTTCAACCATATGGACTCAACTGCTATTTGGTGGAAGTTTTCTGCGTAGCCACAAGTCTAAGCCATTCGAATCATATCCATCATGTTTGTATATTATCTGGCAAATCATCATACCTTCCCTCTAGACATCTCTTTGCCCATCCCTTAATGTGCTTTACAAGTTCATCAGTGACATACTCCTTGAATACCTCTTTCGTTCATCAAGTTCTCTCCAGCAACCTTTGCCTTTTGGTACCACCAATCCTTATAGAAGAAGAAGTGTTCTTCGAATTCTTCAATCCCTTTAGATGCTAAAACGCGGGCTTTACTCTGTCTTCCTCAACTTTGTTAATTGTTTTGTGTTGCAACACGTAAGAGAATGAAGATTGACGGTGATGCTAGACAATCTTTCTTCAAAGGAGTGTTGTGAAACTCATGCCAAATATCACTCTTAGCTCGACTTCTAATTTCTGTACCATCGTCTTCATCTTCTTCAATATGACCACTGTTGCACATATTGTCTTTTACTTGTTCGATGCCAAGGTCGGCATTACCTACACTTTCATTCGTCGCAGCTACTTGTATTTCGTGTTCATTCGTATCTTCTTCTATAATTGAATCAGCCTTGGAAGCGTTATTATTGTTACTGTTCGTAACGTTGGTAGTGGCACTACTAGCTGCATCGAGACGCTTGTGAATTTGACGAGTGTGCGCAACAATAAAACTGTGGCTAATCATCGTAAACGTGTCTGTAAATGGTTTCACCTTTTTCCTCCCGATACTAACTGTTGTATATGTTTGGTAAGTTTGTTTATAACTGTCGTCTGTAGATGCTCCAATGTCGTTTGCTAACTGAGAAGAAGATTGCATATACGGCTCCATTACTGACATAAATGTACGTAAGCATTTCGAAAGCAGACTTGGACGTAACTCAACTCCACAGTAACTACCCAGATACCAACCTGACCCTCTTTATCATATGATTACTTTTGTAACGTCCCATATAATATTCAACTTGGCATAAGAAAAATAATATTGGCATATAGGCCAGGTCCACGTTTGTTGGGTAACATGAAAGGGATTTGTTGGTGGGTAAACTTGCCACTGATGCTGCACTACGGTGGAAAAGGATGTGGGCTGTTGCATAGTCGTCGCACTGTTATGTCCCACCAATCATCCCAGTTGCCATTGAATTTAGTGTCTGCAGATTTGCATTTTGTTTTTGTGCACGTAATAGTTTGAGGCATAAATGTTGATACTGCTTCAACGAATCAAATACGTTACCCAGTATTACCAACGTATTGCCTATCGGCAAATGATTTAGATAGGGGACAATCTACAGTAGAATATCAGTTTAGTTAGCTAGCAGGTAACACTAACCAAACTGATTTAATAAGCGATTTACGCCGGGAATTGTATGTATCTTGCGTAGGAGAATTTTGTATCCTCTAATGCTAAGGCGGGGACAAGTTAATTTCAATTGTACTTAAAACGTACCCCCACTATTTTATCCCTTTCATGGGGAACATATGGAACAGTGTCACGGACTCCCGATTATCAGGTGACCGAAGTGTGACATGTTTCATGAAAACATCTGTTAATGTGACAAATGTCACGTGATCAGTCATGTCACATCATTTTGTTAGGGGTCTACTTGCCAGGGGTAAATATTACCACTGGGGTTCCAATTAGCCAAAATCAGGGGTCTAAAGGGGGGGGTTCTATATACTGAAATTGAAATTAACTTGTCCCCGCCTAAGGAAAATAGACTATAGACTCTTTTCGGTATCTTTTGGTATCCTATTTTGGGGTGCAAGTCTTTTTGGTATCCTTTTTTTGGTGATGATACACAGTTGATAGATAGTGATAGTATGTCGACGGTGACGCATCAAATAAGGTGAATAAAGGTACATAAACTATGCAATTATCCTAATCTAAAGCATAGATATGCATTTCAATCAACTTATACTAATATAAGGCCGTCATCTCACCCCAACTCTATACAACAAATAATGTAAGTTTTTCCCTTTTGTTGTTGGATATTGTTGAATAGTAGTCAATAGATCCGGTCCATATGCAGTCTCAGAGCAGTCTAATCGTTTTTAGATATACCCAGCCCATAGAAACTATTCATTCTCGTACATAAACATGTTAATTGCTGTGTGATAATGTACTTCCCCACACTATGTCTCTGCCACCCAACATTCTTCATTAGCACTAATATACACCACTCCTCCACCCCTATAATCCACAAATACATCCATTCTAATCACCAGTATACTAGTATTTGATTAATAGTAATAACTCTTTTCATTATTTTGTATTGTAATGTTTGTATTGTAGGTGTAGTAGCACCCCTCTGTTGTACACACCACTGTACACTAATACTACTAACTAAATAACCATCAAACAACTGCACATCCCAATAGCAATAATATATAATACCCAAAAATAACATCATATTAATAATACCAATGATTATACCCAATTGATTTCATCCAAACTAGTTATTACAAGGTGCACTAACATTATCACTACCAACTAGTTATACTGGTTTCATACAACCATATAATAACCACAACAGTCTAGAACTCTTCTTGTTGTTGATAATTAATCACTATCAATCAATTCCAAACTGTCCAATATATTATAACCAGGGATATTAATTGTTACTACCCCCCTGTTATGATAATAATACACCAACGACAAGTAATTAATCTGTAATGCATTTATCTCAAACTAGCGCGATTAATAACGTCTGAATAGCATATTGTCGAAGCCTATATTATTACTATACATTACCAACGGTTGTTGATTATATGACAGCATATTATTGTGTATAATTATACCCACATCCACCTCATATTGACCGTTGATAGATGGCAGTTGCTACTAATGAAAGATGATTAATTGTAGGCAAATTGAGCCGTTTCTACACCCTATCCTTTGCAACACATTAATAATTTATAGACATATAGAGACGACATGTGATGGTATTGCAATGGTAGACACTCTCATCCGCGCTGCTGTGGCGGCAACATATCATGCTATTGTCGTAGGGTTGTTAGTGTGTGTGCTTTGAAAAATAGAGTTGAGCCCCAAGACCAGGATACCTAGGCCGGTATCCTAATTTCGAAAAGACTCTATACTAACAAAGCTTAATATGAAGATGTTGAAATCAATGATATATAACCATTGCAACATCGTATATGACGTAGAATTGCATGAGGATTTCATATATGCAACTATTTTTGGCCGCCGATCACTAGTTTTTAAGTTATAAAGCATCTGAATAGGCCGCCATAGTAGGCTACTAAGTCAAAATTTGCAAGGTCCTCTAATCTCGATGCCGGACAGCATATGAACTACAAATATGTTTAAGAGTAGCCTTATGCAATTTTAGGCGAGTATTCCTGTTCAGTTTATTGCAATGGCCTATCATTCGATATTTTTCTTGGATAGGGCCACTGTATGAAATAGAGCGGTATCTTTTTCTGAAACTCAAAATTCTCAAGATACCGCCCCACGCAAATCGCTTATTGTCCTCTGCTTAAAAAATTACCCTTTATCGCCATATAGATACCATAAATTTATCGCCAAATAGATACCAAAAGATACCTTTCCAGGATACCTTTCCAAGCCTAAGAAAGATTGGCCAAGACTGCAAAAAAGATATACCTTTAGATACCAAAATCAGTTTACCTTAATAACTCCAAACTGATCTTTGTGTCCTCTGTTCGTGGCCGATTAAGAATAAAAAACCGTTTGTTAGCCAAAAAAGAAAAACAAGACAAGGATAGAACAACAAGACCAGTGTGTGTAAGGCCTGTCTGAAGGACACAAATTTACATGATATTATGATCCCCACACAGAATGATTCCGTACCCCAACGTTAGTTGAATGAGAATATAGACGATTAAAGAAGTCTGTATTGTCTAATAATTCGAATGGACTTTATTGAATATCATCGGATTTATCAGCGATCACACGCCGCCCAACTACGGTTGTATGCTGTTACGATAATAGAGTTGAGTCTATTACAATTAATCAATTGATTAGTTTATTGTTGTTGTTGATGTTGTTGTGAGCTCATTCAACAAACACATGTGCACTGTCTCTTGAACTGGATGCGTATCTGGTATCCGCTTTTGTGCGATATCCTATCACTCCCCTACCATCCAAGTTCAACCATTGTTTGGTCACATCATTAGTTACACGGTGACTTTCTGTCCACATACTCATAATCCTTCTTGTCGAACACTTTCTCAGCTCCCCATTGTTTGTATGACTTTCTTCCACGTTGCCTACTCTGTAAGCTACTGCTCCCCATGTTCACATGCCAGTGCAGGAATATATACATGCTGTAACCACGTGTTTGTGTCCATTGCTGTTGACTGTATATTTCTTTCTGATTACGATTCCAAAGAACTGCCGTATAATATGTAGTATTGACATTCTCACTGTCCAATACTTTGCTGATCATCAAGGTATCTACCAATATTAGATTGTAAGTACCGAATACATTGTCAATGTACCAATCTTTACCTGTATCGTTATCTGATCTGCCGCTATAACATGAAGTCAATCTACTCTTCTCAATAACTTATTCGGCATGCGCTCCCCATCTTGGTAGGTGTTATCATTAACCTTGTAGGCAACATCCATGATTGGTATGATACTGACACAAGTAGCTTGTCGCGAATAGTGCATACTGGTGGCATGTAGACTTGACGTTGCATTGGTTGCTTTAGACTTGTGATATCCATAGAACGTAATCCAATTCTTAGTTGCAAACTATTCTCCTTCGTATTCTCATTGTTATCGTTTGATTCAATGTACGACATCAGACTATAATGCCAATAGAAGTACCACTAAATATATCAACTTCAATCGAGTTGTCTCTACTGCGCGGAATGATACTACTAGTACTCATATGTCTATTCTGTTGTGTGTCCAATGTATTACGTTTGGTGAACAGCACTGCATCATCCCTCAAATCTCCAGCTAAGGTGAGTTTATTATTGTCAATACGAGCAATAACAGTTTGTATATTGGTATGGTTGACAACTGATTTATCATGATCATGTAGTAATACCACATCATATTCAATAAGACTATTGCAAATCGTTTCATAGGTCTTGAATTGATATGTCAATATGTTCTCGTCTAATCCTGATTTCGTGTGAAACTGGACATAACTCAATTGCAATCCGATCCAGCACTCCTCTTCTCCCCGTGTCCACGGATTCTTCTCCAACTGATGGTTAAGTTTAATCTCAACATGCAATACAAATGCACGACCTGCAAACTTCCTCACTTCCAACATAATTTGTTGCCAATCCATAACATCGATGGGGTTGTCATCGTACTCTCCCCATGCTCCCCGGTGTACCTCGACCTTGCAAACGAATTCACCATCTAGCCTAATATAGAACTTGGTGCTCGGCTCCTCTCCCCGTATACTGAAGGCTTTAGGGGGTGGTAATGTATCTCGATCACGAGTAGGAATTGCAAAAACATTACTGCCAGTATCCCCAGCATCACACGTCATCTCCCCGTTCTCCCCAATCATTGATGATGGGTCATATGACAATGTAATGTAGAAGGATTGTTGGGAGAATTTTGATGCTTGGGCAAGTATACGATGAGTGCCGGGTAGTGTATAATGAGCTGTCGATGCAGTGGCTGATGGTGTCTGGTCAGAAACATTGCTGTTATCCTTAACCTGAAGATTGCAATCATTACAACCAGTATGTCTGCGATTAGCGCGTCGATGGTAAGCACCATTTCCCATAGAATTAACCTTCTTCTTGGCAAGGTACATACGGGTATACTTCTGAATGACAATGACGCTTGAATGAAAGTCGGATACAGCCTTGTGGTACAGTCTTCCAGATCCGGTGATACGCCTTAAGAAGGAACGTCGGACCTTCTTGTCTTGCATTCTCTTGGCCTTGCGAATGATGTCGAGGTCCGGATCTTTTGCATTCCTACATTCATCAGCGGCAGCAATCTTGGTTGTAATATCATCCTCGGCACCATTAATAATATTGGAACTTATCGTGGCGTCGGCACTGTTAATGTCATCTGGTTCCGTCACGATGGGTGAATTAATGTCAATCTCATCTGGTAAATTAATATCAATCTCACCCGCAATTAATAATTCAACTGAATTTCCATTGTTTAATTCACTACTGCCCAATATATTAATTCCAACCTTATCTGTAGCTGCTAAAATACTGTCCTTAACATCCTCTGTGGTAGGCACATTATCGCCACTATCTCCCCCATTAATGGGCTTACAGTCCTCAATTGATGTGGCATCAGGGACTATTAAATTATCATCCGCCGACTTGGATTTAATTAATTTACGAACATACCATCCCTTCCACATACGTTGGATTGCTAGCGGCACATCCCCATTTAACACGAAGTAAACCTTTACCATTAATATCACCCGCACCTTCCATATAAGTATTAATACCTATATCCAACCTATTACTGCTACAGTCTATACTGTCCTTACGTAGACCATATAAATTCTGTATCTGTAATATTGGTAATTTACCACGCTCTTCCGAAGCACATGCTTTCTCTTCATTGTAGTCTTGTACCATGGCTTGTGTCCATTTTGAAAATAATACAAAATCATCACGTGTGCATTTGATGATATCGGCATATCCATCTGATATGGGTCCAGTCCTGTTCTGCATGTGGTTGAGATAAGAATCTATGATCAATAGTTCATCCAATTGATCCTCGTCAATTAATCCATCTTCCTTCAAAGAACATATCCAATAATAATTAACACTATCATTAGGATCTAAATCCATAAGGAAATATTTTAAACTAATGGCATCCTGACGCCCACGTAAACGTGCCACTATTAGTTTATCCAAAGTACCACCTGGTGTAAGTCAAGTATTTCTCTTGTGATGTGATGGTATACACGTTTGGGACCTGGTTCATTAATGATAAACCTTAACATGTGAAGACCTGTGTGGTTATCACCACGCTTTCTCGGCGTATCATTATTGGTGTTGTCAATCGGCTTAGACAGCGTTCTGTCTACAGCGACGGTGAAGTGAGTACCTAGTGATGGACTTGGATTTATGTCCTATGAAACACGTTGTGAATAATATCTTGCATTTGATATTTGTTGGTTACTACTTCAGTTGTTTCACGGTTGGTGGTTATGATGCTGGCCAATTCCACCCAATTTTATTGTTAATATAATACTCGCAGTATCATATGCCACAGTTGTTAAGGCCCGGGCACTAAGGGTTATAATTTCGACCTTCCCCGCAACCAGTTAGTAAACCACGCCCCGAATTAACAGGAACGCGACGTTATGTATAATCAACACAAAATTACTCCTACCAAAGAGCAACTGAGTACTGTTAATCTATTATGATCCCCACACAGAATGATTCCGTACCCCAACGTTAGTTGAATGAGAATATAGACGATTAAAGAAGTCTGTATTGTCTAATAATTCGAATGGACTTTATTGAATATCATCGGATTTATCAGCGATCACACGCCGTCCAACTACGGTTGTATGTTATTATACACACGATAATAGAGTTGAGTCTATTACAACTAATCGATTGATTAGTTTATTTGTTGTTGTAGATGTTGTGAGCTCATTCAACAAACACATGTGCACCGTCTCTTGAACTGGATGCGTATCTGGTATCCGCTTTTGTGCAATATCCTATCACATGATATGCACTATTGCAACCTGAAGAATGAGTGGTTCTGAGAGTGTAGCGCTATTGCTTTACTCTTGTGGTAGCTCCAATGAAGCTAATTCACTTTTCTTGATTGCTCAGCTTCCTATATAGCTATTGGGTGATCTCTAATTGCAATAATACTACTCATCAACTTTCTTTTTTCCCACCCTCCGCTCCCTAGGTGATTTGCATGCATTCCTTAGGGGGCCTATTAGGTATCCCGGCTTGGATTAGAAGATAATCCAGACTTTCTAATGTGTAAATAGTCCAATAGCACAATACTTAGACTTGTTTGCCACCTTATAATTTAACGAAAGCTATCACACACACATCAATTGCTTTTACACATCACAATACATTTTCTTACATTACCCAATACAATTTAGTCCTTTGAAAGTTGATGTATACCCACCATGGACAATGTACACTGTATTGGTGTTGGAGAATTACCAGAGGAGCAAAACGTTTCCTTGTTGGCTGTTGGATTGGGGACAAATGATATGCTCCGTGAGGAGTTGTGTCAATTGCAACAGCCACAGGCTCACCAAGAGGATACAAACAATAACACCTCAACAGAAGAGGTATGTTGGATTATTGACGGAGAACCAACAGAGGAGCAAATACGTTTCTTGAGTGTCTACAGTCTTGGGCCTTGGCCAGCAGTGAATCTCTAGCTATCAACAAGCTATCAACAACAGCGACATTTAGTGGCACTCAACAACAGGTAAACTGCACCCTGCCCGAAGCAGGATTGAGGTCACAGCAATTCTTCTTCTACTCTGCATATATAATGCTGTTTGTGATGTTGTAACGACCATATAGTCTTTTTCTTTTTGTTTTCGTTGTTGATGCCTAAAAACTGTTGTCCTCCAAGCAAATCTTTATTTGACACATCACGAGACTCCAGTTTTCTGTCTGAATAGTTTCATATCCATTAGTGTAGAAGATTGTATCTTCTGCCTGCGGCCAGTACGGTCCAAGCTCAAACATTATACGCCCAGGCCAAGATGTGCCATGATTGGTGTTGTGTGTTGACATGACGAGGTTGATTGCAAAGATATTTTACCCTACCAAAAGTCTAATGTCAAGGCCTGGCCGGCTGGCAGTTTTCACGGCCTCCCGATGAACTGGTGGGATGGGCGGGGAATACAAAGGTTTAAAAGATACCGGTGTTTGGTGGTGGTCCTGAGACGGGCTGAACTTGATTTGTTGAGTGTTGAGGTTGTGAGGCCAATTAGGCGTTGCATAAGTAACAATATAATTCTTAATTCCATTATCATGTACAATAATAACATTCAATAATTGCAATTAATCGAATCATAAAGTCAGCCCTGACCCTGATCATGAATCTTCCAGTCATAACATAATTCATCGTATTTAATCTCAACGTCAACACCCAGCATCCACATCTTCTTTGCAAAAGAAATAATATATTATATCTTCTTCAACTATCATTGCAACAACCAAGCAACGTGAACTTTATCATTATAAAGATAATCGGATATGAAAATCTCGTATATTACTATGTACAGACGATACTGCTTGTAGTGTTGTGAGGCTGAAATAATACATCATCTTGTCATCTCGATTCATCATCACAAAAATATCATCAATATACCTACCACCAAATCATTTAGTTGCAATCGATAGGTTGGCGGCAGCATCATATCAACAAGGAATAGTCCAAATTAGGTGTGTCAATGATTTGGATGCATATGGCTGGGATAGTTGTGGCCTGGCAGTGGCAGTGGAGGTATGTGCACATGATGCATCTTTTTTTTGTTGGATAATAAGAGCAAATTTCCTGCTACGGCCGATCTCCCCCCGAGGGGTGCTATCCTGGAGAGGTCACTCGTTGTTATTATGGGGAATTGCTGCTCAAATTTTATTCATACTCACATATATACATTCTGCATTCTTCTGCTCTTAATTCCACACAAACTGATATGCTTGGTAAATCAATTGGAGGAGGTTTCAGGTGAATATATTGGTGGTTTGTTGTGTTGGAAAGCTATACCTTGCGCTCATCATAGGGTGATATGAGCAGGTCTTCAAAGGGGGGAATTGCTGCCCAAATTTTGCTTTCATATTCATCTCACATATATTACTCCATGTACCTAATACAAGGAAGCTTACTATCAGTCTACCCTACTACCAGTAGGGGTTGCACTGATAAAATTTTCAACAGTATCCCTACCGTAGCCTCTGAAAATTCCACGTGTTCATTTTGCTACCTCTCGCTCACAACACAAAATCACACGTGGCGACGGTAAGACGCTCCGGGCTCTTCACCCCCTCTCAACGCCAAATTTGGCAGTATCATCTTTGCAATATTATACCTCTGTGTCGGATAATACTAGATCCAGCGTAAAATATGTAGAATTCCGGCTTCGTAGTGGCATGGGGGCAACACTTGGTCATGCCACTACGAAGCCGGATTTTTGAGTTAGTTGTTTGTGAGGGAGAATTATCCGACACAAAGGTCGACGATGAGCCTCAATCCTCCTCCTACTACCCTTTCCACCGCAATTGCTCCTCCTACTGCCATTCATATTGAACACCATGACATCCAATAACAACAACAACCCTTATCTTTAGTCTGGTAACTCAATGGCCGCGGGTGGAGTACTTTAAGGCTGCCTCCGCCGACGATTAGCTCCCTAACGGTCGAGGTCGAATTACGTGATGTGTCATCCTTCTCGCCACCAGTGCTCCCTCCACATCATTACCTCCACCCCACCCACCATCCTCCTTCATTAACAAGGTATTAGACCGCGGGTTGGTGCCATCAGACCGTATAGAACATATGATTAGGCCACCCTACACCACTTTTATTAAAAATTCGATCAAATTTTGATGTGGTGGTGAAGTAGTTTTGGGGATATATATCACCCTGTGCGATATCCCACCACCAAATACGCATTGTAAGGCGTTCATATGGTATAGGGCAGGGGTTCTGATCAGCTAATCATGGGCAGGGGGTCGTTATTGCAATACATAGCCGCCGATTATCGATTTTTTTTATGTTTGAGAGAGGAGAAATTTCAACCTAATATTTAATTGATGACAATGTTATGGAGGATTGGACCATATATTGGTTAGCAATCCGATAATATAGTACTTGCTGATGGGGGTGGTGGTGTGTTTTTATTGTTAGGGGTTGATGGGGGATGCAGGTATTAAATTTTAGTTGTGTTTTGTGTTAAAGTTGAGGTGGGGGTTGAGTGATAAAATTGATGTTTGTTGTCCCATATGGTGGAATAGAATAGAACGGAAACCAACACAACAATCAACTATCATGTGGAAAGGAGGAGAGAGGTTGGTTTGACCATTGGAGGCGTTATATCAATGGAGAATGGTCATGTTTCAATAAATGTTTTATGCTGGGAAACTAACATTCATGATGGATATAGACTAATCCACCTAAAACAATAGCAGTATACCATTAAATTAGCGATCTAATGCATTATTAAACTACTAAACTAAAGATCTCTAATGTGTTTTAGTATACATATTAGTTATATTCTATTCTATTATAATTTAACATAAGATGTGCATCAATTGTTCTTAAATCATAAAAATGTGATACGACCATTTTTAATCGCCTATTCATCCCTTTCCACTGCCAGTACTACAACAGATCGACTACCATAATATACCACGGCTATGGGGCCTATTACTGTATTGATAGATGGATGATAGACGACCACAGGACGCACAATCCGTCGAGAATGTCTACATCATCAATCGATAAAATTTGTGCTTATTGTAGTGAGAGCGGCTGCTCCATACGACCGAGTTGCGCCGGCGCCGGCGTTCCCATAGCAACTGATATATACAGTAGACAACATATGTACATCATATTGCATGGTGATATAGTGTATCGGTGTTGATATTGATATCAACCTACTACGTGATCGCCATCATGGCTATTGCAATTTTGTGTGATTTTTTTGTGCGGCGGCTCGTGAAAATACTACGATACATATTTTTTTTATGTGATCACAACGTGATTATTTTAGCTCAACCATGGCCAGAATGACCATAGTAGTCAGCAGCGGAAACGGAAGGGTTGCAGTCAAAACAATCAAACCAAACTCTAGGATGATCATATTGAAGTATATATGAAGGGTTCTGGGCGGTTAAATGATAAATTTAGGCATATTTATTTTTTGAAAAATTTATCAGTGCAACCCCTACTACCAGTGGTAACTCTATCAGGTTTTAATTGTCCTCCTTTGAATTAAGAATAAACGTTGTTTTTGGCGATAGACCGTCATGAGTTCCAAATACTAAGGTAAAAAGCAGTAAAGTATTAGACAGTCACCTTGCAAAGAAAAAAAGCTCAGCCCATCATCTACCTTTTTAATGAGATCTAAGTATCTTTCACCATGACGCTATCCGTCCCCTATCTTCTACTACGCTATGCTCCATAACTACAATGGCCGGTGATAACTCAACACAGGATCACAATAAGGACCTACTCTTCTATCATATTTGCAATTGTGAATACTACCACTAGCTTAGTTGCAATACATCAACCCATCAAAAAATGATTGACGATGATGCACCGAGCGGTGTCTCCATTTGTGAAGCCTATATACGCTATCTAATACTCAATGGCGCGATACCCCTCAACGATTATATATTAATTAAGTATCCTATGATGTTTATATACCTCCCATGATCAAAATAGAGCTGCATCGATGACATCCGCTACCTCACTCGTTTTTCGAAAAATTGTAGTGTAGAAGAACAACTCTACACGGGACAATATGGTAGAATAACAAAGATATACAACAAATTAACTGGGGGGTATATATCAATGGATTCTACTACATATCTATGGTTTGGCCGTATAGGGATAGACTGGACATAATATTTGATGGATATGATACAAACACAAGATATGCACAAGATGTTATTGTTGCATCATCCCTCTATAAAAATGAGACGGGGTGGTTGGAGTAGTACTACTGGGGTACTATTCATTTATCGGATTATTGCCCACATCAATGGATATTGGATTGCAATGAGCACGTATGATTAATTTGCATAGATTTAATAGAACAAAGTTAGAAAGAGATTTAAGTTTAGAACTTTGAACTCTATTTACTTCTATATACAATTTAGACTCTTGTACTTGCTATACTATTAATGCATTATTATGTATCGTATGTAACAGTGGTATCTCCTTGCTACAAATTCAGTTTCTTAGTGCGTACACTCTACCCATGATTCCTAATGAAGTACTCCTTGCCTACTGCTTTATATAATGCCTTCTGAGCAAGTGACAGTTGTTTGTATCTAACAGAGACTTCTTTTTGAAAGCTCTCTAGCCCTTTAGACTCCATTGTCTTCTTGTGTGGCCTTTTATTTACATAGAGTTGTTTTAATTTATCATTTTCTTTGCAGCCATTTTCATTCAACCAATGTTGTAGAAAGTCTTCTATATTTTCGAATACTTTATTGATACGATGCTCTTCTCTAACTTGAAATTTAAACACCTCCCAAGCATCGTAAGATGACTTCTTCTTCTTCTTCTTCTTGGCACTGTTGATTGTATCTTTTTTTTGTCTTGTTCTTTGGTGTATCTTTATCATTATTTACCTCGACGGCAGCATTACTTAACATCTGAAGACCTCCTATTGATGACGGATTCATACTGAGAAGAAATTGCTATATACCTCAACTGAACTGGTATTTATATCACTACCTTTTCCTTATTCCTTATCACTTTATTACATTACACTGCAATATTCACGTGCTATCAATTTTGATGTTGCTCTAGAGATGAGGCTCTATTTTGCAATAACTACACACTTCACTGCGTTGATACCCCGTGTATTAGCAACGATATATGTTGAGATTAAGCATATATGATGGTTTCATATTAAACACATTATTGATGAAGCACGAGAGGCAAGCAAGAAGATAGAGCGTTCCTACTATTACTTTTATGAGAGAGTTAGATTTTGTTTTAGAGTTAGTTTGATCGCCAAAAGTAGTGGGGGGTCTCTATATCTTCTTCTTACCTAACACATAGCACAGGGTAAACTGCACCCGCCAGCGCGGGGCTCGGTTATTCGGATACAACAAAGGGTCGCTAATATATGAGCACGTGGATTTAGACGGCATGCAAACTTGATGACCAAACATATCTAGAAGGTTGTAGGATTTTGAGATTCTGAACTAATCTGATTTGTCAATGTAGAAGTAGAATAGAGGGCCCTACAATATTGCTACAAGTGTTAATCTAACTTTTATATACATAAATAAGAACCTATCAATATATAAGTATCTGAGTGATGATATGGTGCCAAATGATGACCTCATGTAGTCTAGAAGTTGGTATAGGGTTTTGAGATTCCAAACCTCTTGGATGCCAAAGCTGGCCATAATAGTGGCAAAGTGGTCACCAAGGGCAATATGTTTGCTAATGCACTACCTACATGTTATAACCCGATGCAATGGTTTGGAGCACTATTGGATGATGACACAGCCGCCGGACATGCTTCTGTACGCCAATACCCCACCTTGACATGGACAGAAATCACGTCAAAATCAAATTTTTCATGTATTAGAAGTTGTATATGGACAAAGAAGCTATAAAAAGTGGATCTAACATCACTTATATGCCCAATATGAAGAATATTGGGCGTTGATACATGTTTGGACCACTACTGACAACATTATACCAGGCAAATATGGGCAAAATCAGTAAAATCGTGGGGGCAGAGCACAAAAGCTGGAACATAAGAAGCTGTATATGGACAAACAAGCTATAAAAAAGTGGATCTAACATCACTTATATACCCAATGTGAAGAATAATGGGCGTGCTTACATGTTTGAACAATAGTTAACAACATTATAGCCATGAGTATATGGGCAAAATAAGCAAAAACACGGGGGTAGCAGCAAAAAATAGGTTAAGGCAGGCACCCAAGTCATGTATCTTACCATTTGGCAACACCGAGGGACAGACACATATATATCCATGAAAAGTGCACCCGATGTTTGAGAGGTGGCAGCATATTGGCAAAACGTTAGGCTACCGCTTGGACTCAATGCAAAACGGGGTTTTCTTGTCAAATTTAAGAGTGTGCCAAATAGGAGGTGAACAGAAGTGTCCACACCATGATAAACAGAACCGGCATCAAGCATAGACATAACACAAATAACCATGAGCTATTATAGGACTTCCAGCCATTCATCATTGAGTAGTGGTGGTGAGCATGCGGATAATACAGAGGGGGTTCTGATAGTAGAGCATGCCGCAGGAGGTTTCCGACAGACTTAGAGTGCCAAAGTGTTCTCTTGGGTATATACAACATTGCTGCAGTGTGATATTGGGTCATTAACCATGACTTCAACCTGTCAGAACTGCTATAACACCACTGCTCGAAGAGCGGTATCCCTAGATATTGCATATCAAGCTTGACTATGAGTGCCAAAGTAGGCCACACCAACATAGGCTGTCCAAATCCTCTCAATAGGTGTAATGAACAATAGAAACATGTAGTATTGGAATATAAAGCTGTCTGCACATGCATATTAGGTTAGAATAGCTTATCGGGGGCATTAGGGTCGGGGTTAGGTGGTGTCTTCAATGTTTTGTGGTCTATATTTTGCATCGTGTTCGCTTTCATAAATCATACATATCTATTTAACGTTTCATAAATCATATTTATATCATGTTTCATAAATCATATTTATCACGACAATACATCTTGATTCAAGAAGTAAGTTCAACAACTGCTGATATATTGATATATCAGTACAATTACAATGATTGCAGCAATGGTTAACATTGCAATCATAATGATGATCGAGCCTGGGTATACATTGCAATATTATGGGTATCATTTAATGAATGGAATGGAAACACAACATATCAATAGATCGTAGGCAATAATAGTATACAATATAGCCGGATATATCAGCTTGCAAACAATAACACCACTACCATTAGTCTAGTCTTCGCATTTCCAAATCTTATTCACATCTCGATGACCTTTCCCCATAGTTTCAGTTCCAGTACTGATAACTTTAGCATCCACTTTATGCATATCAATATGACGTAGGGGGTATCAATCGACTGTCCCCAGCCGACAATAATAGTGATATTTTATTCCGCTTAATCAATTTGATTTGTTAATGAAGTGTTGTTGATATTATCATTGGGCCAGGCTCCCTAAGTCAGCATAACTTAATCCAGATGCTGAATCCGAGAGAGCATGTTCAGATTACTCAATTCAGTTTGTTTGAAGTTTTGTCAATGGTATTATTTATTGGGTGGTGGTTTTTCCCCTCTCGTCTGGTGCTGTGTCGGTGCCGGTGCCGCTCTCGTCTAGTGCTGGCCGATCTCATTCGATTCCGAAACATTAATAAATAATTGAAGCAAGTTAAGAATTTTGAATGGAATGATTGATTCGGGGGATGACAATACTTTATCATATGCATTATCCTGCCAAACAGTCAAGATATGGTAATGTTGCCGTTGCATTGAAAATAAATTATAATAACTATTTAAATTGGCAATGCATATATTGATATTCAATGCAATACATAATTAAATATAATGAATATTATGTAACTTCTCTATACAGTTTTCTCCTCCAACTTATGTGCACTTTGTTCATTTGTTTGCAAATATTACCTAGGCTGTCAGTTGGTCAATCAAGATAAGTAATGGATGTATGGAGGCCACAATCTTTTGTCATACTTTCACTTTTGCCTTATTGCTATTTCCAAGTGAGTTTTGCAATCTTGCTGCATTCTTTATAAATGCATTGTTCGTTTCTGTCTTCGTAACTACCATAATTTCATTCTTATCATTCATACCTTCGCCTTGTGTTTCAGTGTACCTCTTGATTTCTTCCTTATATAATTGTTCACATTTATCACACCATTTATTGAAATTAATATTATTTATATTTGGGCCGCCAAGTTCTGTAAGAAGCCCTTTTGCTTCTTCCTTCTTGTATTCTAGAAATGGATCAACATGATTTTTATAGCCAGACATTGCATTCCTGATCATTTCCCTTGCAACCAATGGATCCATAAGTTTGAATACCATACAATAATTTTGAATGTGTTTCTTCTTCGTCGTCTTGCTTGGTATTGGTCCCACATTGCTAATTCTCTTTGCCTATCACGTGCTAAAAATATTGCTCCTCCCTGTTTCATTCCTAGGTATACACAATCCAAAAATTTGCTTTTACTTTTTGCCCTTGACTTCTTGTCTATTTCTGTTGCCATGTCTAAAAGGTTATATAATGCTGCCCACATTGGAATAAGCAAATTAAAAACTTTTTGCCCTACCCGGTTCCTCTTGCTACCTTTTCCACCAAAGATATGCGTCAAATCTGCTGGTAACAGAACTGTTGATTCATTTATTTGTAGTCTTTGTTATGCTGTAGTATAAGGAAGGGTTACCCACTCCTTAGTACAGTGGTAGGAGGCCTCATTTTGCTTGTCTGCGTCGGTGGTTTGGTTCCCGGACCGGACCTGGTTAAGCACTGACCGGAGCAATTGGCCAAGTACGTTCCGGATGTTAAAAATTCCTGTGTGGAACAGGTATCTTAGAGGCTGTGGCGCCCCCCCTTTTAGCTATTAGGACGCATGTCTCTCACTAAGTAACTGGCTAAGAAAAGTCATGGCCAAAATTGTCCAGAGTAGACCCTTTTTGTAACAAACCTACTGCCTCGAGTAACAATTGTCTCGTACATGTTGGACTAGGTCCTGAACCACAAGATCATGTAGTTTAAGGACCTGGTCTGACATTTGGTCTGCGACTGGATAGGAACAGCGTAGGGCTTTGATATACACCAGTTCGAGGGCTGGAAACCTCCCACAAAAATGATAGGAGACGACAAACAAGATAAACGATTAGACTTATACGATAATGACGTAGAGAATACTCAAACGGGAAAGGGTATTTCTTTTCTCTTCATACTGTGTAATTTCTTCATACTTTTCTCTAGTAAGATCACACCAATAATCCACTGTAGTCTCATTAACTACTCCAAACTTTATCTTTGGTAATTGTTCAACAAACTTCTT
>Ga0214479_100451_pt1 | contig 24039 bp, 21 predicted proteins | sample M1_20Mar14CPVII9_5_FD_165054 | JGI IMG/M metagenome (GOLD analysis project Ga0214479, IMG submission 165054) | Marine eukaryotic communities from Monterey Bay, California, United States - M1_20Mar14CPVII9sort6BwellE14 | ecosystem: Environmental > Aquatic > Marine > Unclassified | place: USA...
TATCTTGTACTCAGCTTGTGAAGTATCCCTTTCATAGAGAGTCCTTCTAACATTCCAGCCTAAGTAATGGCTATCTTTATATGTCACACAGGTAACAATCATGTCGTATCAGACACGGGTCATGACAGGTATGTGTCAGCGGCGTTGACAAAGTTGTGCATATGGTATCTTGTGTTCATTTATTATCTTTTATGAGATTGTTTGATATAAGCGGAGTTGCAAATGATATACATTGTATTGGGTGTCTATATGATTATGTATGCGTGCACTAATATATTATATCTTCTTCATTTTTATTTCAAATCCGCCACTATCGACACTGCAGATTACAACACATAGAAAACATAATGTCAGCCCGAGATGATAATGATGACATAGAAATCAACGTTGAACAATTCGAATTACAACTACAAAATAACAGCGATGGTGTTAGGTGTTGATATCGTATCGGATTTAGCAAAGGACGAACGTATTATCGATGAACAGTTTCACGAAGACGAGAGTTGTGTAGAGGATACAGCCACACCTGCAGCCGTCAACAAGTGTACTTGCCATTGCAATAGGGGCAGCTGCTGGTATCAACAAGAAGAATGGTGATACCGCTGCCATGTCTGCTAGTGCCGCACTTGATGCATATTGTCAGGATTTAGTAACGGCATCTTTTGAGAAACAAGAGGAGAAATCCAAACCAACTCCTTCGCCTACTAATCCACCCCTCTTCTATTCCAATGACTTGGCGGCCGATATATTTATCAATGATGATAATGAACAACTACGACGTGAGTTACGAGGTAGGCGTGGTGGTAAGAATAGGGTAAGTTCACATATGTATGTCATATATGTATGGTATCCATAACTGATGCTCTAACATTATTCTATAGAATTGCTTCTTCCTTTTCATATTCATAGAGAATGGAAGATGAGTGTTTAGAGGCAGGCTTTGAAATCTATGGTGGCGGTGCTAAATCTTCTAAAGCCAAGAGTAACAAACCTCCAGGAGGGTCCAAGAGTGGAAAGTGAAAGTGAAAGTCCTCTTCCAATTCTAGATCTCTCTGTAACTCCAGTGTCTGGGGTACTGAATGATGTTGAGCTTGCTAGTTTCAATACAGTATGCTCCGATGTTACTGGTTCTGACTGTGGTTTTGCTGAACAGAATTACTTTTGAGAAATCAGGACTGTGGTTCTTTCTACTGGCACCAATCGTCGAAGACTGCAAGGCAGTCCTACTGGAGCTCCAACAAATGACCCATTGTTGCCAAGTCCACCTACTCGAGATTGCAACGTGACAGAGTTGGAAATGATCAAACAGAAACTCGACGCTAATATTACTGTTGATATCATTAACTGCTTTGCAGACTTCAACGATGATGGTGTAGTTAATATCACCGATCTTGAACTAGACGTTGATGGCGATGGTATTCCTGCATACATGGATGTGTGTCCTGAAGGTACTGTTGTTCCCGAAGAGGTTGTACCCACAGAAGAGCTGAAACCAAACCGATTTGCTTTAAATAATACTACTGATCCATTTATCTTTGCCAAAGGAGTACCGAAAGGACAAGGACAAGGTAGTAACAAGGGCCCTTATACACTCACAGATACTTGGGGTTGTAACTGTGAGCAGATTATTGAACTCACTGGACTCGGGAAAGGACATGTGAAGTTTGGTTGCTCTGGAGGAAACCTGCAGTGTTTCGTTGAGAACAAAACTCTCTGTGCTGATACCGATGATGATCTTATCCCAACAGGCTCCCCCACCGTGAATTCTCTTGTCTAAGTGAAAGTGTTTCATTCCATGAAAGTTATGTGGTAGATGTCTAGCTCTTCAATGAGCTTAGTTAGTGTATTAGGCTATGCAGAAGTTTATGTGTTCGGTGTAGAAGGCCAGTTGTTGTCTCAGTGCCTCGGCACTCGGAGTGGTAGGAGTAAGTCAGAAAGTATCTCTTTACTTTCCATTTCCTCTGTCTGTGCCCTTGCTATGCTATGTGATAGGAATAGGACTAGCCAAACAGTAGTGAATGTTTAAGTGTAATAGGAGACAGTTTAGTTAAAAGCTGATCATATTAAAGCTGATCATATTATTTCAGAGACAAAGAGATACATTCCACTTCATCTACACGACACAAGCTGGTAAGTAGATTTTCATGTGAGTAACACAATAGTACACTTCTATTTCTATCTTGTGGTATATAATCAACAACTAATAACAAGTTGATTTGAGTTTAGAAGTATTTAGCCTTTCCAACTTAAAGCACACCTGGCCGACTGTTCCTCCGCCACAACTCTATACTTACAAATCCTCTCATCAGAGTTTGCTTAATCATCATTATCATAAGGCTGTTGATCTCTTTCTGATGCCGGGGATTGTACATCTCTTGTCAAATGATGTGTGCTAGTGCTGAGTGAATCATTTAACTAATTCAAGATTAAGATAAGAGATGGTATACGTACTATCCACACTACCCGGCCGATACAGTTCCTCCCGCCGGCCACAACTAACGAATCCTTCAGCTTTCTTTCGGCTTTCGGGCTTGGTAAGTTGATTTTCTCAAGACTGATTCTTTCCTAGCCGATCTCCATGCCTTTGAATGGTTGTTAGTGTGAGAGGGCCATGTAGCATGTGATCGATAGCGCATAATTATTCATTGCAACGAGATCATTTAAATTAAATACTTCTCATCACATACATACTAATTGATATAAATCTGGTAAGTTGCTCACATGATATATGCACATAATCTATCGTCATCGTCGGGCAGTCGGGCAGCTAACCGCCACCTCCGACCCGTCGATCATAATCATAAACTCTTTATCATATTATGCTCATACTAACCTCGACACTTGCTTTATCATTTCAATCGTCCAATACACAGGCATTATTATTAATAATAATACGATGACAGCTAACAGAGACGACGTCGAGATCGGTGTGGACGAATACAACAACACTCTCAAGAATAACGATGATGTCGTTGATATCATGTCTGATTTATCGAAAGGAGTACCCGTTACACAACAGACCTTTGATACCTCTGAGGAAGATGATAGCTGTGTAGAAGTAGAAGAGAATACAGCCACGCCATCATCGTTATCGATGGCCGCTACTTATAAGAGCAAGAAGAAGAAGTATGCCGGTCTAGCCATCGCTGCTGTATTTGCCGTTGCAATAGGTTTTGTCGTTGCAATTAAGAAGAGTCGAAATGATAATACAACCATGTCTACGAGTGCTCTCGAGGCACATTGTCAAAGTTTATATGTCAAACAAGAGGTATCATCATCAATTACTTATGAACCAACACCATCGCCTGTTGAGCAATCCGTGCCGTTCATCTTTTCGAATGACATTGAATATACTTTAGATGATGATGAGGAGATTGACGATGGAGGACGTGAGTTACAGAGTGGCAAGAATAGGGTAAGTGATAATGATATTGATAATTGATATGTGCACCATATGTCCGTTTTCTTGAATCACCCTATCATAAACACAACGGAAACTGATACATACCTCACCTCTCTACTTCTATATACATATGATATGAACGAACAGAAACTGGATGAAGCATGTGCAGGGCTTGGATATCAAGTATACGGTGGTACTGGTTCTAAGTCATCTAAAAGTAAGACTGGCAAAAGTACTTCAGCTCCTACTCCTTTCACTCCTGGCAAAGGCGAAGTGTGCCATGCCAGTCAAGATTGTGAAGAAGGCGAGATTTGCAATGTCGAGGGAAGCTGTTCTATTCGTGATTATCAAAACTGGTGTGAAAATGGAATGTGGAAGAAAGGAGAGTGTCACTGGGATAAGGAATATGAGAAATGCTTGGATGGTCCTGATCTCAAACGTATTGGCCCAACCTGTACAAGACGAGGAACAAAAACCTTTTGTCTAAGGCCAAACAATAAGGGAGGTGTAGATTGTAACTGGTCTGAAATCAATGGTTGTATGATTGAGGGGAAGTGGCGTCCTCCAGCAAACGGTGCACCTGAATGTATTGAGAGAGGTAATATAAACTTCTGCAAAAACCCCACACAAAGAGCTCCAGAAGGTTACCCAGTACCAAATTTGTGCTTTTGGAGCAGCGAGGTTGAACAATGTGTCGATAATGGTGCCACATGTTCACGTCGTGGCCAGGGACAGTGTACGAATGGGGTGGAAGCGCAAGGAGGTGTAAGCTGCATGTGGTCTGAGGACTATGGATGCCAGGATATCAGAGGTCGTTGTGAACCTCATGTTGTTACCAGTAGTTCTGGGAAGAGTGGCAAGTCTGGTAGAAGGAATTAATCTTCCAAGAGCATGTAGATATGAGAGTCGTCGTATGTGATCTGAGTGTTTGTTGTCGACCTGCTGTAACAAATGTGAACTGTGAAAGGAATTAAGTCTATGTCAAATTCTATCAGGGGAAAGGTAAAGGGATGTGTCAAATGATAACAAGACAAGTCCAGTTGCTTTTCTGTCACCCTGGCTGCTATATTGGTGAATGTTTAATTGTATAAACGAAGTTTTATGTTGTAGATCAAGCCTTAAATTATGTCTTTACCCTGTTTAGGTCTAAGACTTAGAATACAGTGATATACCATTTCGTATCCAATCCTCGTCAACGGGACGAATAGTCATAAACTGATCATTACAGTCCTTTTCGCATTTACGAACACTCGCCAATCCTTCAGGTGAAGATTCGGGTGGTCTTTCGTTATATACACATCCCAGGAGACATGCTATTGATGCTGTAAATCTTGGTCCGAGCGTTTCTATACACCAATGTATCCCATCTCTTGATATCTTATTTCGTATACAATCTTCTACTTGAACGGCACTCAGCCTTTTCAGTAGAAAGTCAGCACCTGATAGTTCCCAATTAGGTTTTGTAAAGTCTGGTGTTGCAGTGTTGGTAAGCTGTATATGTTCAGCATTCATTCGTAGTATCTGATTTGTAAAGTTACCAAACTCTTGGACTAACACATGCTGAACTTCAACAGAGTCATTTGGCTTCCATGTTCGTGCTATATCACGAATTATATGATTGATTTCTGCTACCTTTATCCAATCTGATTTTGTTATAACATTATTATTCAAGGGTAATGTAGATATAATCACAGTTTTAGCATCAGTGTGGATATTGGAAAGTTTTATTGCCTCGTATATTCTTTCCCGTGTTATCTGTTCTAATGTGAGCCAGCCATGAGGTATCCGAAGTACTACTGCATCAAAGGCAGACACAGTTGTTGTAGACGTTGCTTGATGATGATTGTCTTGGCCTATATCAGTATATTGATGTCCAATCAAATCAAGTGCAGTAGTTGAACTCCAAGTTTTCCACCCATGTTCACATAAGTATCGTTCCCGTCTTGTACTCTCGGACATGAGAGTTGCAATTCTCCAAAAGGCAGTAACACCTCCACCTCTAACAGGTGCACTTACTGATAAACAATTATGTACATTGATATTGTTGGGTCCATTCCTATATGTCTTGGCGAATCGATGTTCTTCATATCCACTACCTAAGACTGTAGCATCAAATGCTTGTGCAAATTGCTCTGCAATACTATCACCAATAAAGAGTATTTTAAGATTAGTACTTATTGATGTTGTAAAGTTGAGTATTGTTGATTTGGATAATGTAGATGGTAAGTCTGCCTTATCTCCACATCTATATCCAACAACACCGGAGAACTTATCTGGTACTGGAACTATCTTTGGATCATGAAGACTGAATGATATGCGCACATTATCTTCTATAAGTTGCTGTTGTTGTATTGATGAATAGTTGTTAAACCATGCAGTATTATTGATACTCTTTGCAATGATTGATGTTGTTGTTCTTGTACACTGATGAACATTAAATTGAAGAATGATTAGTATTATAATGGCTGTGAAGATGTCAAGTAGTGCTGCAACTTTTCTTCGTCGTTTCTTCCAGAATATGATGATAAGCCATGTAAGAGATGATGATGCATAGTAATACAGTATAGTTGATGCACATGATGATGATTGAGTATGTGGCTGTTCTATCGTTTTGTCTGCGGTTCTTTGTAAAGGTACTAATGTACTGACATTGCTTGTTTGACTACTTTGTGATAACTTGTATGTAATTAAGATGTACAGGATTGTATTAACAACAATGGAAGACCGTAGACATGTAGTGATAACTTTTTGTGATAGTATCGTTTTGGTTTTTGGATGGTGCATGATATTCATTTTGTTTGTATCTCGATCTTCGATCCCAAACAACAACACCGACAATATACACCTACCAACCTACATACATACTCTACGATAACACCTCAACATTGATATCATACCTCCTTCCTTTGAAAGGAGCCAGAACGAATTTGATTTGCTTTTGTTATTTGTTTTGTGGTTTGCTAGATATCTAGCCATAACTTTACCTAAACAGTTTAGCTTAGAATCTTTGTATGATACAACTCTCATAACTTCATTGCAAATCGTTGCTCTTCTTTTATGCTGTGGATATGCTTCCTAATCACAAGCAAATACAAATCATACTATTCGGAGGACTTATTATATCAATTTCATTACTCATATCAGTTTTATTTGGGGTATCTTGTGCAATAATGTAAGAAAATGCTCTATTGTTTGCACACATGAGAAATTAGCACATAATATTATCTTGTGTACTGAATGATATCGTATTCACCTGTTCTTCTTCTTCTCATCACAGTAAAGCTGAGATTATACTGCGTCGATTAGATTTGAATAATATTGAGAAGTCATTCCTAATTGAGTGTAGCAATACTGCAGACTCTGTTTTGGAATTATTAACTTGTTTATATAAGGTTGAGAATTAGCTTTAGAGTTTGAGAGCGAGTTGTGTCAAGTTGGGATCTGTTAGGATATCACACAATACTATATAGACAGATATATAATCATGTTCTGTCCAGCATGTGAAGAGGACGCCACATCGCCACAGCCAGATGGTATATGTTTAACTTGTGGTGAAGAGTTGATATTGCAAACAAGTAGTAACAGTGTATCTTCTTCATCTCGGCAGCAATCTTCTACACATAATGATGAAGCTGCACAAAACGCCATACAGTTATTAGCATCATCAATGGAAAATCAAACACCAATCAATCCAACGGCATTAGTTCCTCTCATGAATCAATTGCAAGGAGATACAACCTTAGCTGGAATGTTGGGTGGTACTAACAATAATAATACGAATGAAAATGTGAATGATTTAGCCGGTATACTGCCACCAGAAGCTCTAAATCCACAAGCGGCAGGTGCACGATTACGACCAGTATCAAAAGTTGCTTTAGATAATTTGAAGAGGATTGTTTTGACATCTCAAAGTGCTGAATTGTTTGATGCACAGATTAGTTTGTTTGAGAGTAAATCAGTTGATGATTTATCACCTTGTGTTGTGGTGTCGAATAGTAATAATAAAGATGGTGGATGTTTGACTTTGAATGCGGTGCCTGGAGAGTTTGGACCGCTATCATCTGCATCAACTTCCGAAGATGATAGTTCAAACAAAAAGCCTAGAACAGCAGCACTTGTTGTGTGTTCACCACGAACAACCAAGGGAGGACAATTATCAAAAGAAACATTAACAGAAATCGAATATCTTCGTAAACACCGTATACCATTCATTGCATATGTCGAAAGAGGGGATGGTATTACATTTGTTCAAAAGGCACTCGTTTGTCAGCGTGCCTTCTCGAAAGAAGGAGAAGGAGGAGGAGAATCCTTTTGCATTGGAGTGATTGTTGGCAATACTTATAGCGGTGGGAAAGAAGTTTGGCCTTATGTTATGCAAGATAATAAGAACGAAGCAAGTAAACTTGGTTTAAAGGTACCAGTTGTTATGATCCGGCGTGATGATGGTCAACGCTTGGTAAAGTGGGTATCATCAAGAAAGGATAATAACTCAGGAAAGTATATACCATGTCGAATGAATATACATTCCAAGCAAGCAAAGTCACACACATGTCCGATTTGTACTGATAGTTATGCACCGGGCAATACTATCATTCGGTTACCGTTATGTGGCCATGTGTTTCACGAGAAATGTGCACTAGCTTGGTTAACAAAGCACAACACATGCCCATATTGCCGGAAGGAACTGCCTACTGATGATGATGATTATGAGAGAGAAAGAAGACGTCGTGAAGCCAATGCAGGAGTTACTGAAGGTGATGCCAATGGACATAACTTTTATGGATAGAAGATGAGTATTGAATTAAGGTAAGCTCAAGTTTATTATCTTCTTCTTCAACTATTCTTTCCTATCAAACCACTACTCTGTAACAGACACTCAACTAATCATCTTCAATCTCGGCAACAGCCACACCAAAGCATGCTCTTGCGGCCACCACGGGTATTCATCGAGTCGAAACGAGAACAGTCGACATCCTGTTCTGACATACTGGCACAATCAAACTCGGGGCATTTTTCAGAGAGTAAGGATTGGATATCCACACCGTCAGGCTTTGTGTCTCCACCCATTCCTGAAGGCCTACCTCCAGAGCTACTGCTTCCATTTGGGCGACCACTACCTCCATTAGAGCCACTCATTCCATTTGGGCGACCACCACTACCTCCTCCTGAGTTCATTCCAGATGGCCTGCCTCCACTCATGCCGCCTCCATTAGAGTCACCATCCATACCATTAGGTCGATCACCCGACATGCCATTTGGACGACCGCCAGAACTAGAGCCACCTGAGGGCCAACCGCCAGAACCCATGCCTGAGCTACCACCTGACATGCCATTTGGACGACTGCTAGAACTAGATCCACCTCCCATGCTAGGCCTGCCTCCTTGCCCCCCGGATCCAAACATTCCATCTGAATTGGGTCGTCCGCCACTCGTCATACCATCGTCAAATCCTCCGCTTTGACTGCTACTTTCACGAACAAAGTCATCAACGAATTCATCATCCTCCATTATCATACCAGTTGTTTGGCACTGTGCTAATAACTCTTGTTCAGAGACGGGTTTATCACAAATTTGACCGGACCCAGTGAGTTGAAGACGCGTCATACCAGTATCAGGCTGAGCAGTATCACCACAGTTGACGCCATTGCAATCTTGCAAGCACTTGTCAAAGCATGTAAACTTAATCATCCACCCTTTAAGAAACGAGTCATCGTTACAATCAGAATCTTCATTTGAACTTGCCCATTGTTTGAAGCAAAGGCAATTAGAGCTGAGACGAAGAGAAGTCACAAGTATTGTTAGAGACTGAGCTTAGTGGTGTTCAAAGTATTAAACAATATGCTCACCTGCAACCAAGAACTTCCATCGAGCTGTAGGCATTCTTTCCCCATCCGTGGTTTTGGCAGTATCCAATAGGCTGTGGTGAATTGTCCATTGGAGTATGTGCACCTCGAGATCCTGGGACACATCCTCCTTGCCCGGCGAATACATTGAATGTAACACCCTCAGCTCCATCTAGGCCCTCTTGAACTTCAGTACCAAAAGTAGAATCTTCCTTCACAAGAGCTACCTCTTGAGATACCTCAGCCTCACCTTTTGCAGCTAGTAAGTCGGCAGCGGAGATGATATCACAGCAGACACACGTCAATAATTTCTGTTTGAACTCCTTCTTGGTATCTCGAAAGGTAGCCTTCATCTCGGCCTTCTCTTCGTCACTCATATCAGCCAATGCTTCCTTGTCAAGCTTGGGTCTTTCTAAATCATCACAACCAACAGTTGCAGCGTCAAGAGGACAAGTGAAGGTAGCGAGAAAGGTTGGGCACTTTGTCTCCTTCATGTCAACGAGACGACCGCCTGGATCACCTCCTTTGTGAGGACGAGTTCGTTCTTGAGAATAAAGATTAGATTGGGCATTGGATAGTCCAATAAGTATAGCAGTATATGCGAGAAAGAACTTCATTGTGATAGTGATAGTTTGAGTGATAGTTTGAATGATAATGATGATATGATGTTGTGGTTGTTGCTACTTGAAAATTATGAGACGAAGAAGTGCTCTACTCTGATATTAAAGAACATAGTTCCATTGGATCTGAGGACATTCTGGATTCATTAGCCAGAAGACGACAAGCTAGAGTGACATAAGGAAGAGGTAAGCCCCCATGGCACATGAACTCGAAGCAAGATCATGAGAAGGGTTGTTGAGGATACCAAGATACCTTAAAGATACCGATTTTAGAACACCACCAAACGGCGGCTGAAGTAAGTGCTACTTGGTTGTTCATACCTAAATCAAACATATAGACAACCCTATTGCCTTTATCCTACTTTTCTCTAATCTTCTAACATCTCAACTTTAACACCCAATGAACAACTCACAACAACCTGTACAGTGATCGTCTGCCCAAGGCGAAGGACTACATCCACCTCTTGCATCACCTTTGTAACATAAGAATGGGGCCGTCGATAGTTGACACCGATTGATATCTGATTTACATACTTCGGATGTACAAGGAGGGCATTGAGAGTTCGTCTTAGTTTGCTCCTTGTCTTCTTTTTCGACAGACGTTGCTGCGCCGGCACAAAGTTCTGGATCACAATCTCCACAATCACTTTCATACTCATTAACAGCAACAACATTGCAAGCTCCCAATTGACTAAATCCCTTATTTGTCATTAGCCACTCTATTCTCTCCTTACAAGTAAATCCGTCTGTTGTTGTGCTCAGTACTTCGCTAGTACAAGTGCCAGGACAGCCACAATCAATCTGTTTGGAGTCCACTGGAACAGTTTTACTATGTATTGATGCGGTCGGATCTTTCAAGTCAAATGGAACGTCCGGAGAAGGCCGTGTAGAAATGTACCACAATGTATTTGTAAGTGAATGTCCACTGCCTCCAGCTGACTGAAAAACATCGCCTGACAACGACAGGGCATTCTCTCGTGCTATGTCTTGATGGCCGAGTTCAGCCAAAACTGCATATAATAGTACCGACCATCCTTCGTTCTCGCATAGGGCGTCGGATACACAACTATCGACGAATGTTGGATAAAGTTGTCTAAGCCATTGATCAGTATCTCGTCTTTCAGAGATTGGCGTGAGTGGTAACAGTTGAATGCCATATGCTAGAAAAGGAGCGGAGCCAAACCATGTTTGAAATTGTGCCATAGTGTCCCACATCATCGATACCACTGCAGGTGTATATGAATCTGGATAAACCTCATCCTTCTTTGGAGAATAAACATGCCAATATCGATCAGCAGATCTTATCTCTGTTGTTGCCAAAAAGCGACCTATGTTGAACACCTGACATGCTGTATAAGCGGCTTCGTTATCAGATGCACTAATTGATTTGCCATTACCAAAGGCCTTCATCATGGTACTACCATACATGGCTACGGCTTCATAAGCTGCAATAGCTTCACTTGATGATTCCTGATTCCTCCCATTCAAATAAGGCCTACTTCCAAACAAGGCTATACCTGATGCCCACGAGTTTCCCAAATACCAGTCCTTTTGACGGAAGACTGGGAAGTATATATCTTTGACTGAGGGATTGGCAATGTCTCGAATCATTAACATGACTCGCTCAAAGTATTTTCTGCCCCAATCTCTATCATATTCTGCTACAATAGCCGCTGCATAAATATGATATCCATAATGGAAATGGTGATCACTGGAAGATGCGCGTTATCATAAGTTATGAAGTGAAAGAAAGATGATTGTAACTTCTGTTAGTACATGTGGGTTACAAAGACAATACGAAGGTAATGGAAGGCCAAATAAAGAAGCCAAGTCACCGGGACTTTACATTGAACACACGAATTCATACAATTAAACGATACAAACGCGGACTTTCTTGTAGAAACCATTGCCAAAGTTCAGGCCTGGGTCCGTGTATGATGGACAGTTTGGATACACATTGTCACATCCGTCTCCATTGAACCAGCATCCACAGTGAACCAAGCCGCCCCAAATATTGTCGTGTGTAAATGGAGTAGCTGCAGTACCATTTAACCAAACTTCTACACCACTTCTCAGTCTAGCAATGGCGTCATATACCTCTTGCTGAGAAGGAAGAGTTACTTCTTTGCATGCATGGATCACATTCAACAACTCTTTTCCATCAGATGTAGATGTGTCGGGTAATTCATCCTCGGGAGTCTCTGCCAAGCCACGGAGTTCTTGGGCTATGACAATGATTCTTCCGAGTTTAGCAAGCATCTTGCCAGAGAAGTAAGTGTCCCCAGCTCCGACCATATAGTTTTCAGGTATAGAGTAGTTTATATCTGTCGACAGTGCTTCAGCCAAGGCTGGGATAGACTTGCTACTAGGTGGACGTGGTGCACTAAACGAAGGAAGACCTCCAAGTTCTTCCTCCATTGTCCATAAACTTCCCTTTACTAAGCAAGCATTTCCATGAAGAGAACGGACACAGTGTCCTATCTTATCGTTAGTATGAAGTATATCAACATGATGAGGTAGAGCAAATGTGATCAATTCTTTTTCATAATCATTCCAGCTCTTCGCAGCCCAATCAAAGTATAGAAAGGCACTCTTACTGTCTGGAGTTTCAGGTTTGAGACCTCCCTCTGGATCAGTAAAGGAGTATTTCACAGTTGGTGATGTTGGGTAAATGCTTGCATGATCGCGCAAAACTGACATGAAAGTAGATTGATCTCTTGGAGATCGATCCCTCTCACAAAAGTGTACATTTGTCCCTGTTGTGCAATTGTTTGCTAATGCTACCCGAACTATGAAAGGATCAACATCACTTGTAGGGTCAACACGAAGTTGAAAGGCACTTGGATTGTCGTCCTTTGATGCTACTTCGCCACCAGGAGGAACAGACGCTGCACTAACAAGCTTATTTGGATTGATTAAACATTGAACCTTGGCTGGTCTGGAAAAGAAGACAAGCCAAGTCAAGTCTGACTCTGGAAAGTATAACTCTATATCTTCTTTCACAAAGATACTCGAATTTGTTGTACCTTTGCTTGATGAATCAAGGACACCACATTCCAACTCGATTGATCCATCAATGATTGGAAATTTAGGTACCACTTCTGATGCAACAGTTGGCAATACACCTTGATTATACTCTACTGTACCGTATGGCATACCTCTCAGTATACTTGAACGTATATATTGGTTGTCGTTTCCCTCCCAGCGCAGTCCAATACCTAATTTACTCGGTAGTGTATCCTCATCAACTTGATATCTTCTTGTGAAAGCATTACCAAAAGTCCCCAAAGTCAAGCCATGCTGCGGGACAAAGTTGCTCTGTACAACTGTACCATAACTTAACACATTTGGATAATGTAATCTTATACCAACAATTGGCCCTACCACATCTACAATATAAGGTATAGTATAGACTCTGTTAGCTTCAGAAGCATAATTGTCATACAGTCCATTCTCTCCTGGAGTATCATCTAACCCAACAACTAAGTTTAGATACCATTCATTCGTAGGCAATGGAACACCCACCATACTACCATTCTGTACTGAACCAAATACCGATTCTGGACGTGATGATTGTCGATTGTAACTTAGGATACCCAACTCATTTGGAGATTTATAGGAGAGTGGTTCAATATTGATTGTCGAGTATTTGTCAATGTGGTGCTGATAATGTGCTGCTTTGAGATTTACATCCTTGGTAGCACTTAGTTGAAGTACAGTATGTATTGCAGATGATGTATCCATTGATATTGTATGACGATGTATTGCAAATAACGCCATGACCAATGAAACAATCGATATAATTCCTAGACATGTCTTATGCAAGAATGATGTTGTACAGATAGATACCTCTTGATCTAGTTCTCTATCAGACAATGTAACTTCTAGTTCGGCAAGCTGTAATTGATTACTACTACCATCATCCGAATATGATAATGAACAATATGATTTGGGATTGGCAGCCATCACTTTTGGAGATGATGAATCTTTTATCATTTTTGTTGCTGATGTGCTCGAGTTGCCGCCACCGCCGCTAAGCAATGTACGAGTTTCTCCCCCCTCTTCTGTTATTGACGGTAGCTTCTTCATAGTGCCCAAACTCTTTCCAGTAGGAGTATTGATGGCTATCCAATCACGAGATGATGATGGAATTCACCAACGTGACATCTCGTTTTACTCTACTCGGATACCGCAAATAAAATATCATAAAATCATACCCTACATAGCACATCTGGATGGCCATTGCTGTCTATCACCACCCTTTTGGACGAGTTGTGTAGTAAAAGGAATCAACCCTCTCTTGGGTTGAAGGGGACAGATAGCTTGATGTGTACATCTTGGGTTTAATTGCAATGAGAACTGCTTTTAAATATCGCAAAGATCCTACGAGAGCTCCTCTGCTTTGGCATTATACTAACACTCACAAAATGATACATCATAATACTAGAATAAGATATCAAGAAAAGAAGAATAATAAGAATGGCGCCATATATTGGAACAACCGGAATACATGAGACTGATCTTCATACATCAAGTAATGGCAAAAGCAATCACCCTGAAAGATTTTGGGTGGACTATATCATTGAAGCGTCATCTAATGATCATGCAAGAGTAAGTTTGTGTAAAGCTCTCAAATGAAGATATATCATATTTGCATACTTTTATGCATGTCTGCACTTGTTTCTATCTCATATCACTACCACACACACTCAAACTACTTATCTCATGTGCACATCTTATGATCAAAATAACAGACACTTGCGAATGAAGTATGCTTGGAACAAACTGTTGAATTGCCAGGTGTGTTAGACGTGGTAAAACAGGTTGAGGCATATACAGTTGGGAAAGTTGAGCGTATTGAGCCTCTCTTTGTTGGCAAGAATAATCATGTTCTTCAACACATGAGTAGTATTAGTAACATTACAACCAGCCGTATTCACTACCGAGTTAGTATAGCATATCCGAACGATACTGCTGGAAACGAGCTTCCTCAATTCCTCAATGTTGTCTTTGGAAATACATCACTAAAAAAGGGAATCTCTGTTGAGAATGTGACGCTATCACATCACTTGATGGAGAATTCTACAATGTTTCCAGGACCAAGGTTTGGAATAGAAGGCATTCGTGAATTGCTTAGTGTGCCCTCAGCTCCATTGTTATGCACTGCACTGAAACCAATGGGACGTTCATCACAAGAGTTTGCTGATATGGCCTACTCTCTTGCGAAAGGAGGGATTGATATTATCAAAGATGATCATGGTTTAAGCAACCAGGTGTGGTCACCTTTTGAAGAAAGAGTAAAGTTATGCAGTCAGGCAGTACTCCAAGCCAATAAAGAGACTGGGCGTAATTCTCTTTATGCACCATGCCTGAATGCTCCGGCTAATGAATTATTCAAACGTGCTTGGTATGCAAAACAATGTGGTGCAGGAGCTGTTATGATCTTGCCCGGCCTATCAGGCTGGGATGTTGTGAGAAGTTTAGCTGCCGACTCTTCCTTTGGTTTGCCTATACTTGTACATCCAGCTATGCTTGGTGGCTGGTTGCATTCCCATTCTGATAATGATGGAGAAGAACACCCTCGTGGACTGTCTCATCAATTCCTTTTCGGCATCCTTCCCAGACTCTGTGGAGGAGATGGTGAGTACATTACTCTGCAACAATGATCACAACGTATGCTTATAGATTACTCAATCTCTCTCTCTCTCTTTCTTTCTTTGGTATCTTTATATTCACATCTCATAGCTGTCATCTTTGCAAATGCTGGTGGTCGCTTTCAGTTCACTAATCAAGAATGCCAAGAAGTTGCAGAAGGTTGTCGTCGACCTTTGAGTAGATTTTATCCTATATTGCCTGCACCAAGTGGAGGGATGAAAGTAGAGCGTATGCCAGAGATGAGAAAGAGCTTTGGTGATGATACATTGTTTCTAATTGGGGGCGATTTACTTAAGCAAGGGCCAGATCTTGAAGAGGATGCGAGGTTGTTTCTAAACTCTGCTGGAAGAGATAGCGTTCACGTTGCATCAGATGACGATAAGGTCAAGCCTTCACTTGATACAGCTGAGGCAGCACAGGACATGGCATCTTCCTCTATTGAAGAGGTTGAGCGAGTAGCCAACGCCGTTCGTCGTCGAGTTCTTGAATATACTCTTATGAACAACGGAGGATATCTAAGTCAAGCTTGCTCTTCAGCTGAAACATTGGCCACATTGTATCTCAGGTCACTGCGTCTTGGACCGAGTGTTGCTGCCTCAATTCCTAGTCCCTTCCGCGGATCTCCTGGACCTGGCGTTGATACAATTACAGGAGAAGGACATAATGGGGATCCTACCGATCCTGGTCTAGATCGATTAATCTTCTCGCCGGTGCATTATGCTCTTCCTTTGTATAGTCTATTGGTGGAGATTGGAAGACTGGATATAAAAGCATTCGAGAGCTATAATAAGGATGGAAGTACTGTAGAGCTTATTGGGGCAGAGCATTCACCTGGCCGTAAGTTTTGTGTATATCCTGTGTACTTTTCTTTTCTAACCGAGAAATACACATGCTCATATCAACTTTCATCTCTACTTTGTTAGACGCTGTAACTGCAGGAAGTTTAGGCCAGGCTTTGAGTCAAGCAGCTGGTATTGCCTTTGCTCGTGCACGAAAAGGTCACACAGGAAGGGTTGTTGTTTTCATGAGCGATGGTGAGCTGCAAAAGGGCAGACTTGGGAGGCCGTGCAATCATTAGTCTTTCACAAGATACCACTGATTGCAGTTGTGGATATGAATGGCCAGCAGTGTGATGGTTTAATGAACGATGTCTGTAATGTCGGTAGTGTTGCAAACAAACTTAAAGCATTTGGAGCAGTGGTACGAGAGGTTGATGGTCACAATGTAAAGGATATCGATACTGCCCTATCTCAAACAGCACATAATGGACCGATATTTGTCGTATGCCATACAGATCCTACCCGTGGATTTACTTTGTTGAAGACGAGAGCGCCAAAACTACATTATGTTCGCTTTAAGGATGAACACGAAAAGCAACAGTGGAAAGATGTCCTTGCATCAATGCCAGCTCCAAAGTATAGCTCTAGAGCTGATATCACTCAGGAAGAAATACAACCAAGCTTTATTGAGAAGCCTGCAGTTGTTCAAGATAGTACATCAAATACACCTACACCAACACCTTTTCAGCAATGCCAGATATTATCCAATGCCAAGACTGTTACCAGACCTCATCGTCTTCAATTGCTAAGCTGGATGGAGAAACAACCCAAGGCAATTGTACTCACTGCAGATCTTACTTCATCATGTGAAGCAAACCTTGTCCGGGATAAACTACCAAGTCAGTACCTCTCGATGGGAATGGCTGAGCAGAATATGATGTCATTTGCTGGAGGTCTTGCTCGTGAAGGATTTAGACCCTTTATCCATACATTTGGAGTCTTCATCACCAGACGCCCTTTTGATCAGGTTGCCATGTCAATTGGAGTGCCTAATCTACCTGTTCGACTGCTTGGCTTTCTTCCTGGCCTTACCACGCCAGGAGGAGTCACTCATCAAGCAATTGATGACATTGCTTTGATGAGATCTATACCAAACATGCATATTCTTGAGGTAGGAGATGCTACTGAAGTAGAGTCCGTGTTGGATGTAGCTGATGCAATCGACGGTCCTGTATACATCCGAATGTTGAGAGGTGAGTTACCTCGATTGTTTCCTGAGCAGTGTCCAATGGAGTTTGGCGTTCCACGTCTGCTATCAAAGAGCGAAGACAGTGATGTAGTGATCATTACATCGGGAATCTGTACCGAAGAAGCTTTGAAAGCGAAGAAGATGATACAGGGATCAGGTGTGTCAATCCTTCATATCCATCTATCGACCATTGTTCCCTTTCCTATAGAACATATTCTAAGGGTTTGTAAAATGAGCAAGTATGGTATTGTAACAATGGAGAATCGTCTCGTGACAGGAGGCATTGGTTCGGCAACTGCTGAAGTATTAGCCGAGAATGCCGTGGCCAAGCGATTGATTCGCTTAGGAGTTCAGAATACTTATGCTCATGGAGCAAGTAACGAATATCTCATGAGAGAATATGGAATGGATGCTTTTGCTTTGATTAATGCTATTGAAAAACTTGTACAGAGAGAGTTGATAAAACACTGCAATGTTGTTAAAGATGATAAAGATCAGGATCATGAGATGAACAAGTTGGATCGTCCAGAGGATCTATGAGTAGGTGATCTGTTTTAAAGTTATATTGACATGTTTATCTTATCTCAACTATACACCTATTTCATATACAATCACATGCACCACTTTCAATTATCTATACAACTATCTATAACTCTCCAATCAGGACCGTCACTAGTAGAACCACAGGGGCATGAACAACCTGCACATTTCGGCTTTACTCGACCAGATGATGGGCCGCATCTACTTTTAGGCTTATTCTTAGTAGTTTGACGACGTCGTGGGTGGTCTGGATTATACAAAAAGTGCCATGCAGAGCCTATGGCACGATGAAGAAAGTCAGGTGATGTTATAGAAGAGGTATCATCTTTCATTGTAGTCGTGAGTGCAAGTATGGCCGCATCCGAGGTCGAGGAGGTCTCGGTTTTACTTTGAGACTTAGTGGAAGAGTTGTAGTTGTAGATTGTTGAAGACCATACATCATCGAGGGGGATCCCTTGATCTGACATAGAAACAGATTTGACTGCAGGCCGTCGATGTTCAGGGGCGACAAAGGCCGAAGTGGCAGTGGCACATATTACTAGACTGGAGTAGAATAACTTCATGATCTGATATGAATGTGATGACTTAGTTTAGTTGTTTATGTATGTTGTGTTATGAGATCATTGGCATGATATTTGTTGATAGGTTGTATTACGTCATAACTTTCAGATAGAATCGTATGTCAGCCCATGCTGAGCTTAAGCTTGCATGCCGAGAAGAAAGAAAGGAGAGAGAATATTGGACACCGTATCTTGCATAGTTGATTTGTGACATAAAGAGTTAGGGTTTTATGTAAATGTATGCTACTTATCAAATACAAGTGTTAGGAGAGAGATATATTATATCAGTAGAGCAGTAGCAACAACGATAGCAGCAACATTGAATGATGGAAGAGCCACTAATTGGAGTTGAAGATGGTACAGTGTCAACCACTGATGAAACTAGCGATAATAATACGCTGCAATCATCGTCCTCTCGAACAGCTAAGAGAGCAGCTCGACCATCGGTTAAACAATGTCTAAATTCAAATGAACTGGCGGATGTTGAATTAGACGTATACAATATGGTAAGATCTTCTTGATATGTGAGAGTTCATCGTATCTACTAATATTACCATGGGAAATACTATTACATCATACTGACATCATGCATCTACTATATGTCATGTAATACTGACATCATGCATCTACTATATGTCTATATGGATAAAGTTTTATATATCAGACCTATGGAGCCAATCCTTCTTCTATTCGATAGCAGTACTCGTTACAAAAATGACTCTGTACATCGTCCTGATAATAGATTTAATGACGGATGCCAATTCATATCCATTCGAAAGGAACTGAAGTGAAATTTATAGTTATAATTGCACAGCTCTTCTTACTACCGGTCGCTATTATGGTACAGGAAGAATTAATGGTATCATTCTTTACATTTGGAAACTTACAGTATACAACTGGTATACTAAAGAGACACTCGAATGCATATAGATGGAGTAAGTGAGCTGATTTCTGTAGTGTCTTTGCTTTATTATATGTGCTAACTTTTCTATTCCTCATGCTCATATACCTTTCAAGAATATCATGCCGCACATTCAGCACGAGCACTCGATGGACTCATGTTCTTATACATAAACGTATATCTCATGCTCAGTTCAGTCAACTTGTTATCGATATTCTTAAACTTCTCGGCTCTAATGTTTCTTCAACAGATCGATAATATAGCATTGAAGTTGTGTTTAGATGGATATTGGACTCGAGTGAGTTACATGTGCTACTATATTTTGTTTGGTTGCTAACTGTGTATACTCATGCTCACTCTTATACTTTACTATTCAGAGCTTACAAGAATGTGCCCGAGATACTGTTGAATTAAAAATAGCTTTCAAGCAAAACTATGCAATATCATGTCTAAGGGGTAGAACAACAATACTATGGGTGTCAGCTGCATATATCGTACTTCTTGGATTCTGGGTGAAGGTTCACTTTATTGACCACTAATGCAAATCAAGTAGTAATGATAAATCTTTAGGTGGCAAAGATCATACAATTGGAACAAACCAGGATGGCTGATTACACCATACAATTCACTGTTTACTACTAGATAATAGTGTAACTCAACATGGTCAAATTCAAGTGGTTGATATTGATAGTAGTTGTATTTATAGTAGTTTAGGGCCTTAGGAAATTTTAGGGTTGTGGTATCAAAGTGATAAAACATCCATAAGAGAGCCGATCATTACCATTTCAAGCATATCATTCTTCGTATTAGCGTATTAGCTCTATGATATAAAAGGATTTATATGGTAACTGTGTCTTTGTACCTTGACCCTCTCCATCCTTCTATGCACTTGCAGAGCATTATTCATTTTGGTGGGGTATCCTTTTAAAAGATACCAAAGACTTCTCCCCTGAATAGGACGATTGAGATTCCCCACCGGGAGAATTAGGGGCTGCTCTAAGTGCAGGCCTATTCGAACTTAGGGGCTACTTCATTTTAATCCCTCAATGTCAAAATGGCGTATCTATTTATTTCAGGTCAATCGTCTCTACAAATAGCCGTTCAATATGTATCACAAATATCATACTGTAACCTACAACATTGACCATCTCCTATTTATCTTTGATCAAGTGCCCTCCTCTCTACAATAGGCAAACACAAACACTTCGACTTGCGATAGAACAATCTTCATCGTCATCTCCTCATTGCAATCGATATATTGCAATAGAATAATACATACAATTGCAAACAACATTGCAATACCATACAACAAAACAACTAATAATCAAATCATGTCTCGTCATGGCGATGAACACTCATCAATGTCATCCCTCTCCGCTGGTCTAAGTGGATATAATGCACAAGAACCAAAACCATCATCCTCCAATTCGGTACGAAGTCGTCAATCCTCAACAATCAAGGGATCACAATATACACCCGCCCCACCACCACGTGAAGGGAGTGGTAGTAGTTCAGTAGCAAACTCATACCGCTCTCAACCACGGTCAGTACACACTAATTCATCTCAATCAGTCTCCTCTGGTCTATCCCACGGTACAGCTGGACGTAAATCATCAGTACGCTCCTCTAAAAAAGATCAAATGATAGATGATGATGATGAACGATCACAAAACACCGCCCGCTTATTAAATCAGGTACATCAAATGACTACCCAACCAATTGACAACTCACGTCAATTAGCATTGGAAGATGAACGTATGAGATATCAAAATGAGATACAGAATGAGTTAGATGAGGATAGTTATGTTGATGATTATGATGGACAGGAAAGTCGTAGGAGTGGAAGGAGTGGACGATCTGGTAGGTCAAGTAAGGGTGGTTCTAGGAGAGATCCAGATAATCAATCATACCGATCCAACAAGTCGGGACGATCAGCTCCCCCTCCACCACCACGTTCTGATCGTTCTCAAGCTTCGTCACGTTCTCGTTCGAACAATAACAACTACGGAAGTAATGATCCAGATGGTATGTCAAATGTATTCGAGGGTGATGATCCAGATGGGAAGCATTATGCTCCTGGTGGACGTCCTGTCGCTGCTCCTCCTTCCCGTGGTTCTTCTGTTCAGGGATCTCGTTCTGGCAGTGGTGGATCAAGACATTCGAATCAAGGTTCCTACCGTGATGAGGGATCGTACTATTCCAAGGATTCACGTACCCAACAAGAAGATGATTATACCTACGAACAAGGTTCTCAAGGTCAAGGTGAAGAGGATGGATCATACTATTCACGAGATTCACGTAACTCTCGTGGTAGTCGTCAATCTCGTGGCTCTCAAGGGACAGGATACCCCGGCCGAGGTGGTGATAATGAACAAGCACTCGACACTTGGGAAGAAGAGGAAGGATCCTACCTCTCCGGCTCAGCACATTCCTCCTCCAAATCCGGTAAGAAAACATCCAACGCATTACCAGAAATTGAAACTGGTAATAACAAACGTGCCATGTGGTGGTATAACTTCAGTCGATGTGTAACATTCCCTATACCTAGTGCATGTATTAAAAAGGATGATGATGAGGCCAAGCAGGCATGGCGTGAAAAGGTTGCTATTTGCTTTGTTGTTTTCTTAGCATCAAGTTTCTTTGTAGGTATCTTTGGTTTCATCCCTGTCTTATTATGTCGTGAACGTACAGTATATACATTACCGAATGTACAAGAACGTACGAATGAGAATTGGATAGCAGTGAATGGATGGGTATATGATGTTACTGACTTACTTGAACGTCATCCAAAGGGTCCGTCGGGTGTTGAGGCATTCATGAATGAAGATGCATCTCGTATGTTTCCCCGTACACCACCGGCATTACTACCAGACATGTGTTTGAACAAGGGAAAGTTTGAAGATAATGAAGAATTACAGAATACTAAACCAAATTGTGTGGATTTTACCGAAGAGGATATTAAGAATGGATTGCCATGTCATGATTTCGTCACTGGTATGAATGCCACTGCTAAGTATATGGGTGAATTTGAACAGGGTGCTTTGGCACATGATGGGTCATTGTTGTTGGAATCTCCCTTTACCTTTTGGGTATCAATCCATGATCGTGTATACAATGTTACCAGTTATGTGAATAGCATTCGTAATGAACAGACCAAGCAGATTGAGAAGGATCATCCTAATGCATATTTGGAACCAACATTGAATAATTTGGTTATTAACAAGTTGAATGAGGATGCTACTGAATTATTCCAGAGTGTATATCCCGATGATCGTGTCTTGGGATGTATGGATGAATTATTCTATGTGGGTATTATTGATACGAGATTTGATGTTGTTTGCTTCGTATTGAACATCATTATGTACTTCTTGTTGTGTTTCGTGGCATTAATTATGATTGCACAGATGTTTTGCAGTTTAATGTACATTGCCAAGGGTACTCGTACATATTCAGCCGAGGATACACAAGATCAAGTAATTGTGATGGTCCCGTGTTATAACGAGGGTGGAGCGGAGTTAATCAAGACTTGTGATTCAGTATTGGCTACGACATATCCTGAAGAGAACAAGGTTATGATTATGATTGCTGATGGGGTCGTGACCGGTGCGGGTCAAGATTTGTCAACACCCGAGCATTTATCTGAGATTCTTGGTTTTGAAATGGATCCTGATAATGATGAATTGTATGATTATGATTCCATTGGTCTATTAACGTCCAACAGGGCTCGTGTATACCATGGCTATTATGAAGTTGAAGACAAGTCCCTCAAGTATTTGGTAATCGTCAAGCATGGTCTGGCCATGGAACAGGCTGGAAGTGCCAAGCCTGGTAACCGTGGTAAGCGTGATTCTCAGCTTGTCATTATGGGATACTTCAACCGTATCTACCATGGCCGTGAGTTGACAGAGTTGGATGCTGCCATTGAAGATGCGCTCATTGATCTGAACATGCAATCCGATGATATGCGTCTCTTGATGACCATTGATGCCGATACCCGTGTTGACGAGATGTCCGTCACTCACATGACATATGCCATGAACCAAAACGACAAGATCCTTGCCCTCTGTGGTGAAACCAAGGTTGATAACAAGTGGCAGAGTTGGGTAACAATGATGCAGGTGTTTGAGTATTACAATAACCATCACATGAAGAAGGCTTTCGAGTCTGCCTTTGGTTGTGTAACATGTCTACCAGGATGCTTCACCATGTACCGTATCTTGAACGATGACGGTAAGCCATTGTTGGCTGATGATCACGTGTATGCCGAGTATCTTCGTAATGATATTGACAGTCTACACGAGCAGAACTTGTTCCACTTGGGAGAAGATAGAATGCTTACCACCCTGCTTCTACACTTCTTCCCTGATATGTTCCTAAGTTATGTCCCCGAGGCGCAGTGCTTTACCATTGTACCCCATACGATGAGGATTCTTCTATCCCAACGTCGTCGTTGGATTAACTCTACATACCACAACTTGTTGGAACTTAC
>Ga0214479_100452_pt1 | contig 24031 bp, 16 predicted proteins | sample M1_20Mar14CPVII9_5_FD_165054 | JGI IMG/M metagenome (GOLD analysis project Ga0214479, IMG submission 165054) | Marine eukaryotic communities from Monterey Bay, California, United States - M1_20Mar14CPVII9sort6BwellE14 | ecosystem: Environmental > Aquatic > Marine > Unclassified | place: USA...
CGGAGTAGCAGCAGCAGCACTCGACCCATATGAATCATGATGATTTAGCTGTGGATGATACTCCCCAATACCTTGAGGTTGATGAGGAACCATTGGTTGACCAGTAGTAGCGTGCATCCGTGGAGACAGAGAGGCAATAGATGCTGTTGTTGCAAAGTGTGACGGAGTAGCAGCAGCAGCACTCGACCCATATGAATCATGATGATTTAGCTGTGGATGATACTCCCCAATACCTTGAGGTTGATGAGGAACCATTGGTTGACCAGTAGTAGCGTGCATCCGTGGAGACGGAGAGGCAATAGGTGCTGTTGTTGCAAAGTGTGACGGAGTAGCAGCAGCAGCACTCGACCCATATGAATCATGATGATTTAGCTGTGGATGATACATTGGTTGACCAGTAGTAGCGTGCATCCGTGGAGACGGAGAGGCTGTTGTTGCAAAGGATTGAGTAGCAGCAGCAGCAGCAGCAGCACTCGTCCCATATGAATGATGAGGTACAGCATATCCCTGTTGGATTTGTGGTCCCTGATCTTGGGGTACCATCATTGTCTGTGGAGGGGGTTGTACAGCACCGTTTGTATAACCATCACCATCAACAGCAGTAGCTTGAATAATAAGAGTAGAAAACATTTCCATATCAGCAATGGTCGGCACACCACGTTCAATTACCTCCAAAGTGTCGACCCCATCATACACATCACCGATAAGAAACTGTATAAAAGCAAAGCCAACAAACTGGAACGAATATTTGTCATTAGGTGGCAGCATGTTATACTCCTTGAAAGCATTTTGTCGGAAATCACGATCAACATCTTTGACCTCCTTGTCGATATTCTCCTCTTGAAAAGAGATGCTATCGGCTGCCACTAAAGCTGTAATCATGAAACAAATGATATCATCAAATTGAAAGCCCTGACCTCCCACTTCGTAAGAGTATTGAGTTTCGAGTAATGTCTTCAATAGGTAAAATTCAAAGCCGATAGCCTCGAACACGGTACCGACACCGAGCTCTTTATATTCCTTATAAGAGGAGGAGAGGAATAATGATCGGTGCCTCCTTACTATTTGTGAGGTAAGGAGAAAGAATTTGTCTACTCCAAAAGGCAAGTCTTGGATACCCAACAGCACACGTCGCTCACTGGCTGGAATAAAATGGAGTGAAAAGGCACAGCGTTGCATTTGAAATAACATGGCAGGGGTGTCATCATCATTTGCCTTATTCTCGCTATACAAATCACGTGCGGCCGACAAGAAGTATAGAGGATGAGATATGTCAAGTTCGGACAATGTTTGAAGTAAATCATTGTTAAGAACAGAGCGAAGCATACCGAGGAAGGACGGCTGTGTTTGTTCGTCATGTTGTTCATCGTCAGTCATGGTATTGCTGGATGATAGACCCGAAGAAGAAGATCCAACACTTATATCATCGACACTCGAGTTCGTTGAGAGACTCTGGGAAACAGCCATTCTTGATGGACTTGGAGAAGAAGCTCCAACACTTTCACTATCGACACTCGAGTTCGTACTCCGGGAATCCGCCTCTAGCGTTGGTTCAGCAACAGATTGACACCATTTACTAAGACGATCATCATCAGCACTACCACTTGAGCAAGAGGAAAAGGGGTTAGCATCAAAATCCGATGGCGATTCTTGTGAACACTGTCGTTCAGAAGCATTCGAATCACATCTCTTGCGAGGTAAAATACCAGGCGCACGACGGTTGCCTACTTCTTTTTGTGGAGGTGAAGTAAGAGTAGGTTCTCCAGGTAAAACGATGTCCTGTAGGTGTAAATCACGTGTAAAAGTTGACGGAGTAACACCATTAACACTAGCGCTAGTAGTCGATTCGTTCTTGGGATTGTCATTATTATCATTTTGAGTTTGAAATGCTTGGTGACCAATATTACTATAAAGATGATGTGAAGTGGTTAGATGGCCCATAAGTTCACGTGATAGACGAAGTTCGTCTTGTAATACTACATCCTCCTCCCCTTCTTGTGGTTTAAATTTAGTACAACCTTGTTCAAAAGTACAGGCTATCAAACATAGACACTGCAGAATATATGTGCATACAATAGATCTTTTGCGTATCAAGCTATGCGGCAGTAACGACACATGTAGTAGATCTCTATAATTGATCCTTTTCATGGTGATATACTGTAATCCAATGCTATGTAGATATATATTCAGCACAATATAATATCATTGCAACAAATCGTTACCCCTCTTGCTCTTGGCATCCTACGATATCCTACAGATAATATCGGAAAACTAACTTCAACTTCAACATACATATTATGAGAGTGTGTGTGAAATTATTGGATACATATGACGACTTAGTACCCGTCAACCAATCATTCTCCCCAAGCATTAACAGAAAAGGAGAAGAAAAGGAGGGGAGGAAGGAGGAAGAGAAGGAGAGAGGGAAGGAAGAGAAAGAAGAGAAGAAGTTCAACAATACCATCGTCATATCTAGCTAGCATAAAGGCTAAGATAGGAGATTAATTCGAGTGGTTTAATTTTATATATGTAAAAATACACATTTTTTGTGCATATGATATGTGCATACATACTATGATGTGCTCAATATGCGGTATGTTTTTCCCTTCATGCCATATGTCTCTATACAGAGATTGTCTCTATAGAGATACATTACAGATGATTGTCTCTCTCCAGTTAGTGCGACGCCGGCTGCCGCAAATACTATGATTCTTTGCACTTTCATTCATATATCATCAAATAAGTTGACTGTCTATGTATCCCGTATGCAGTCTCATTTATTTTGTGGCAGAGTGTAGAGGTTGATATTAGATAGTTGTTTACTTGTGTTTAATTGATTAGGTAGTAGGATCCACATATCCGCTCTCATTCGGTAGGGTGGACATACAGATGGAATACCGTATGATATCATTATCATTTATTGTATATTCACCCCTCTACTATATTCACCACGCGTAGAGGGTACCGGAAGCTCACCAGTGATGAGTTATATCGAAGCAGCTCGACACTACATTTCTAATTGGTTGTGTATATATTGATTGCGTGGCGAGGACGGTACTGATAATAAATTCCTACCGCAAATTAATAGATCAATAGGTCCGATATCATATGCTTGTAATGGAGTAGTATCAGGAAGCTCACAGCACGAGCATAGTATATCATTAGCCGCGGCACATAATAACTAAAATTTTCCAACTTGTTTGCATATGTATCATTTACGAACCGAGGACGATACCAATATACTATTCGTGATACAGGATGATAGAGCGATAAGTCCGATATCGTATTCTTGCGGTGGAGTGTTACTGGCCATCGTATTTGCAGAGATATGGCGTCTCTTATTAGGGGCTCTATTGTCATCTCATTTTGAGGCGATTCTGCAATTTTGACCGTTCGGGAGTCCATTTTAATTGGCGAACACAAAGTTCCTGTTAATGGGTATCAAATATACCAGTTAACGAGCCCGAGGCCCGAGCTCTGCAATATAAACACTGAGTTGCACCTCTTGACACCTCTATCATCAAATAATCGTGCATTCATAGTGATACGATATCTCACAGCAGTCTACTACAACATCCACAAGGATACCACACTTCTCTAGCCCATACCACATCATGTTGCGTTAGCTTTTTAATTTTACATTTACGTACCATGCTATATTGTTTGTAGGAGATGCAGGCAATATGGATAGATCCTTAAAACATCATATCATTCAACTATTAAATTAACACTGCACATCCTTATACCGAGTGTAGTTACTTGGACTCTGGTCACACGATGGGATCAGCTGAAAGGATACCATATTTCTTTTCTTCGATTCGGGAATTAGCTCATTTAAACGGTCGCTCTCTCGACTCTAAATTAACCTCCTACTAGATGGCGCTATTCATCGCCTAATATGCCATCTAGAATACTTCCAGCACGTTCGATGGTGCCTATACCTTTATTACTTTCGACGGATGTGGAGATGGCAGCGCGTGACGGCGTATCGGCTGCAAAAAAGTCACACAACTAACCCACCTACATGAGGAGGAGTTGATTTGCTATGATATCTCGAGTATTGAGCACTATCTCTGTATAATACTTCGTATACCCATGATATATGATTTAGATAGAGGGTTTATCGATAGTTCAAATGATAGTGGCGGTACGATACCAACATTAGTATTAACTAAGATATCCAATATTTAGAGTGGTTATTGGTGGCGGAGGTTATTGGTGGTATGATATTTTAGATATCAAGCGTTGCTCCAATATTAAAGCTTCTACATTGATGAGATATGATTAAGATCACATTAAACCGCTCTTTCGAATGGTGGTGGTGGTATGGTATCGTTATATACCGAAGAAAGTCATATCAATATCTTAGAGTGATGTGATATTTTGGGGTAGTTAGTAGAAGAAGATAGAGGTAGTGACAATGGACAATGGTAATGGAATGGTATTGGACAATGGCATTAGTACTATTTAAATATTGATTCTCTTACACCGCCATGCAAACCACCTTTCTCTTACACCGCCATGCAAACCACCTCCACACTAATCCATCTCAAATCTTACAATCTCCTGCACCCATATGATTCATTTCAAACTACCCTTTTAGGCACGTTCCCCACGGATACGGCGAGCAAGCTGCATATCCTTAGGCATGATTGTGACACGCTTGGCATGGACAGCACACAAGAGTGTATCCTCGAACAGACCAATAAGGTATGCCTCGGCTGCCTGTTGATAGATACAATCAAGAGAGACAACAAACAAGGTAACATTTTATCACAATAAACACATGCAATACTAAAACTAAAACGGCATCTCAACTAACCTCCTGGAGAGCTAACACAGCGGTACTCTGAAAGCGCAAGTCTGATTTTTTTAAATCCTGGGCAATCTCACGTACTAAACGTTGGAAGGGTGCTTTGCGGATTAATAGTTCTGTACCCTTTTGGTAACGACGTATCTCACGAAGGGCCACGGTTCCTATCAATGTGGAATAAAAAGAGAGGTGGGTGTGACTGATGTTAGTTTTGTTACGACGTTGATATATATCATATATCATAAAACACCGAGGCGGCCATTCCTGGTCTAAAACGATGGGGCTTTCTAACACCGCCTATTTTGGGGCGCTGCTTGCGTGCTGCTACGGTGACGAGCTGTTTACGAGGAGCTTTGCCGCCAGTGGACTTGCGTGCTGTTTGCTTTGTTCTGGCCATATTGTGATGCTGAATAATGTGAGATAGAATAGGATTGCAATTTATGTGCTAACAATTAGATGATACAAAGGATGACAACAAAAGATACCAAGAACTGGAAAGGGCCCTACGGATAGAATCTAGACATAAATATACCTAAATGGGAATAGGGCCTTCGCACCTTTCGATCAAGATTTAGTTCTTGACTAGCTTTCCTACCTTCCCGTTCTTGGTATCTTCGTATCGGATGAAGCATTATATGCAGCATATACAACATAAAGAACAGTGTGATGGATCGCTATTTGGTTGCACAAGCCAATTTTCTACAAAGAGAGCACCAACACAAGAAGAGACGCAAACTTCTTGTGATATCAACGGCAAAGAAAAACTAATAACCTTTACTGGTTTTTGCTGGAGATGTCATAGCACAGAGCATAACACATACAAATGTCCTAATGCCAAGGATGATAAGTACGATGGCAATTATGAAAAGAATCGTATGAGGTATCTTGAGCTGAAGGAGATTGAGATGAAAAAGGAAAAGAAATGTAGTCGGTGCACGACCAAGAAGAAGTTGTCTGGGTTCTTCCTATGTGATTGGTATAAAGATGAAAGTGAACGACGAGTTTGCAAAGATTGTCGCAAATTGGAAGTCAAGGTGTGTAATATGTGCAACACATGGAAGAAAAGGCACAGCTTCAAAAAAGAACAATGGGACCTATTCCCTCGTATATGTAAGGTGTGTTACCCCCAGGAACGTTCCTTGTATGTAGGTATTGTTCCAATGAGGCTACGAACACAAGATGATACGGCCTCTTAAGCTTGACTAGAATATAATTGGGGATAACAACATCAACTATACTACTAACAAGATCAACACAAGCTAATCAAATCACAAACCCTGCAACTCGTCTTCTTCCATTTCCCTTTGATTTTCCACTCTCGCCATGATAGCCTCGGCGGCGGTATTCTCGTTAATCCCAACAAACCCGGGATGGTGTCTATGCACCCATCCAGCCAGGACCATTTGAGTCTCAGTGAGAGAGGAAACTATTGCCTCCTCTCTTGCCTCACGTGCTGCTGCCCTTGCCATGCCACTGGTACCTTGGCCGTCGCCAACACTGTCATCACTATCATGGTCATCAAATACCACACTTTGGTCGTATTCCATCGCATTCGCATCATCATCTTCGTCCATGGCATAATAGTAATCTGAACGAGAAAAGATGCTCATTCCATTACTCATTTCTAGCAGGCTGTCCACACTCTCCAACACACCACTTTGTTTGTAATTGGCAAAGTTGGGTATGCCATTGATGACAATACCACGCTCCTCCTTGTATTTATTGATACGACTGACAAATCGTCCAATCAAAGTATTATGCAGATGCACCAACGTGGGATGAAGGTCGGACATGTCAAGGCGGGATATAACATTGTTATACAAATCACGCATGTAAGAATACTGATCACAACCTTGTTCAAATAACTCCATCACAGCCCGATAGAGTAAATGGCACTTCATATCATAAACGAGACGGAGAAGGGATATCTCAGCGACTAGAAACCTAAAAGGAAAAGCCGGAAGTGGAAGGTTCCCATCTGATTTGAATACATTTGGTTGCAATTGTTGAATTGCAGATGCGAGAAGCCCCGATGCACGACTTGGAGTATAACCATTGTCAAGGATTCGACGGTAAAGACCCATATCATTGGCAACTTCAAAAAGACACCTATTGGACTGACTGTGCAAGTTGGACATGAACTTTAAGGCAATATCGTTGCTTGCGGTAGAGTTTAGATCAGTTTGGCATGCAAACGAGAGGTCGGGAGATGGTACGACCCAACCATCCCTTCCATAGTATGATGTACCACAGATGACAATATCAAACAAGTTAATAGCTTCTTGGGGTAACCTTCCCGGCTTTATATAATAGTACACATTCAATGCAGTGGCAGAGAAAGATATCTCGTTAGTAGACGAATACTAGAACAAACTATGCTGCATACCAAACTTACCTTCAAGACGATCAAGTCAATGTTAACAGCCTCCTTTTTGACCTTACTGATACGGGTGTAAGGGATATAAGGAATACCAGCACCATTGCTCGTGGTCAATCTAAAAGACCTTTCTGATGCGGCAGGGCAATTACACTCAATACCACTCTTTAAGATCGTATGTCGATGCTCCTTGATGTTCAAGTAGTGTTCAACGCGATCTATAGGATCAACCTCATCTTCCTCACAGACAGCTCGATATATCTATCATAGTACACGAAAGAGTGAGCTGCTGCTGTTGACATTACACTGGGATAGAGATTGAATAGTATTGATATCACTCACCGATGAACATCCACTAAATGCTTGTTGCAGATCTAATCCTACAAGCCAACTCCTAACGTACGGGGCTGAATCAGCAGAACAGTATATGTCCAGATCAGAATCGGGCCAAATCATACCAGTGATTGCTTGAACACAAGCACTGCCGCTATAGAAGTATGGATAATGATCAGTCTTCGTGGAGCAATTGACATACCCAAGTCACACGCACACGGTAACTAATCTCACTTACCTAATACACACGGATCGGGGAGGCAGCATTTCTGTCATAGATTTAAACGACTTTAGTGGATCTGAACATTTGAAACTGGTGCTCCCACTCTTCAGTACTAATGACAAGCTGTTGTCAAGAGATCTACCCAAATGTTGTTTGTACACAGCACAAGCCTCACCCAACCCATGCACATCAGTTGGCGAAAGGAAATCAACGAGATGACAACGTAAAACTTCTGGTAGGTTTTTGATAAGCATATTGGTTCTCAAATATCGAACAATTTATTACTCTTATCTTTCAGGAGAATAGTAGGAGTAGTGTTCTTTTGATATGGATCTGTAAATTGATTTCAGATCCTTGTGTCATCGTTTCCCTGTTCTTGGTACCCCATCGTTTCCCGTGCTTGGTATCCTTTTGACTTTGACCATGGTGCTTGGCAAATCTGACCAAATCTGATATATTGCAATGATCAGTTGATAGGATGATCTTCCAATCAGTATAATCTAACATTGTAAAAGGGTCTTAGAGTAGTGACGTCAAGGTAACCGAGACACTCTCTATATATGATGAGTCTATCTAATATAGTACAAGACGAAAAACTCTTCCAGCGACCTCCAGATACATTAGGAGATTGTCCCATTTGTATGCTACGAATGCCAACGTCAGATAAGAGTTGTATATCCATGCCATGCTGTGGATATAACATTTGCTCGGGTTGCTTCTTTGCGCCTGTCTACGATGACAAAGGTATGGAGGTGGCCGAGAAGAAATGTCCCTTTTGCAACACTCTGGATCCTACCTCAGACGAGGACGTACTGGAAAGGATAAAGAAACGAGTGTCCGCCAATGATGTCTTTGCAATTTATAATTTGGGCCTTTATCATAGTAAGGGTGACTATGGATTTCCACAAAACCAAGCGAAGGCATTAGAATTATGGCATTGGGCAGCAGAACTTGGCAATGCTGAAGCGTATTGTAAGATTGGTTATTCACATGAATTTGGTGAGGGTGTAGAAGTAGATAAAAAGAAGGCAGTATATTACTATGAGTTAGCAGCTATGGGAGGGGATGTTACAGCAAGGTACTTTCTAGGCTACATAGAGGAGGATGCAGGCAATATGGATAGATCCTTAAAACATCACATGATTGCTGTAAGAGATGGATGTATCGAGTCGTTAGATCGTATCAAAGGGTTATATTCTCGTAGGGATGCGACAAAAGACGATTATGCAACAGCTCTAAACTCATACCAAGAATATCTCGGTGAAACCAAGAGTAAACACAGGGATTTGGCGTGGACGGCAACGAGCTTTATTGAAGGATTAGTGATTAGAGATTAATCAATCATAGCCGCAACACCGTGCTTTTGCTTCCATCCTATTTCTTCTGCCTCTTCTTCCCGGTCCCTTTCTTCTGTCCAATCTTTCTCTTCTTATTCAGCCCAGCGTTCTTCCTCGCCAGATTGTGATCCCATATCATACTTCCATCACCATCGGGATGGAGTTTATAGCCGCCGAAGTACCAATGAACATACTTGTCACGTCTCAACTCCGACACATAACTAACCGTATTCCAATCACCTCCATTGATCAATAGTCTCATATGATCTCCTTCGCGAACTCTACTTAACGATACATACAAATCTTCCCATTTGATCTTGTTGAGGTGGAAGGAGTGTTTTGATATAGATAGTATGATGCGATGGATGGTCTTGCCCTACACAAAGAAGGAAATAGGTTGGTCAGAAGCAATCATAATGCAATAACTATAAAATTGATAGACTCTGCACTTACCTGAGCTTTATCAACTGTTATGCTGAATGCCGGCTCGATTGGAAACCAATCCTTTATCATAAGAGAAGAGTCATGATAATAATATTGATGCATATCCAATCGAGTGCAGCCAGGGACATATGTTTTCTTACTCTGGATTTTACCACCGTCTCTGAGAGATATAGGTATGACAACACGTCCACCCCTTGTGATACTTCCTTTGCCACTACGAAGCCATTCCTTCCTCTCCCGTTTCTTCTTCGCCGTTTCGGAAGTTGAATCCCAGGCAAAATCTGGAAACAATTCAACATTGATTGCTGTTGGCGGAGAGTCTATACTAATGATATCGCCTGGCTTTGCTTGAGCACATTTCAAATTAAACTGCTTTCTTCGTTCTTTGTCTTCAAACGATAGCGAGTGGTACTTTATCTCCGTACCATTGGCCAATCCAGAAACACTGTTGATGCTGTATGTATTTAAGTACCCCATTGCTCCGGGGATGCAATACTCCCAGAAACAACTATTCTGCATGGCATGAGCTACACATTCTTCGGTCCTAGGCCTTCCTTTCCAAGATGCTTCTTCTCTTTTCCGAGGCCATCGAACAGTGTTGACACCATAATGTTCGGCCCATCGTTTGGCTTGCCAGGCATTAATTTCCCTTCTCTCGGCATTACCAGTGACAATGTTAGTTGCAAAGCGGAAATCGTCACTCTCCATGTCCTCTCGAGACAGCGTCTTGTATGTATTCTTCAGATCTTTAACGTTGACTATACCTGTCTCACTCATCTTGTTAAGTACTGCCATGTGTTTGGGATCTCCAGATCTATGTTGACTAGTCAGTTTGATGTAACGGAATTTAGAGAATAGATACCCCCCAGTTTCGGCTAACCCAAGTTTCTCGGCCGACTTCAATGTGAGAGGTTTGCCCTCCTCCTCGATGTGCTTCATTACCACTCCTGGTAGACTATTTCCCTTGCCACCGGCAGTGGGTGGCTTTTGCTGAAAGTCTCCCAGAAGTATGACCATGCGTCCACCAAATAGCTTATCATTACCAAACAGCTCTTGCATTCGAATGTTGAGATATGCCAACATATATGGCTGAACCGTAGATATCTCATCAATAACCACGGCACATATATTGTCAACATTGTGACCAAACCTTCTCTTAAGAGCTTGTAACGAGTCTTCGTTCCAAGGTCGGAATGTAACCCTCTGCCCTTCGCTGAACACTGGTATATTCCAAGACTTCAAGAGTGTTGTCCCGCGTATATTTATGGCGGCTGAACCCAGGAAAGCATTTTTCATTTGCTCCCCCACTTTCATTTTCTCAGCAATACCATCCAACGATTCAATGATCTTCGACTTGCCATTCCCTGGCTTGCCGCAAACCAATAAATTAGGTGCCTCGTAGTCATCTTCCAGAGCATCACCAGATCGTATGGCTTTGAAATGCTCATGAGCTATGTTGATAACAATGTCCTTATCAGCCGATAAGTCTTGAGCCTTGATATAATCTTTCACCTTCGTGTCTAGGTCAGGGATTGTGCGGAACGTGTTTGGTGTAGATGAAGTGTTATCATCATCGATGTATGTATCTTCAATCTTCGACTGTCGTTTGGATTCATCCAAATCCATATTGAACGGAAGGGTAGTCACATTAGCAACTACGTTTGGAGGTCTCGAGGCACTTGAGCTTGATTGGCCCTGGGAATCGGTAGTGCCATTCGAAGCTTCGGTCATTCTGCCAAGAGTACTAAGTATTGCATTGCTATGCCCAAGATGCTTCCGTGCATCTGTCATCTCCTTAGACGTAAGTTCCTGAACTGTATCAGATATATAGTCCATTCCGTCGTCATCAAGTATTGGTTTGAGATTGCCACCAAAGTAGGCTTTGTTAGCCTCCTTCTGTTCTGCCGACCACATAGTCTTTGCTCGACCGCGATGCGCAGCAAGCATCTCCCTCTTTTCCATGTCAACTCTCCAACTATTAACCATGCTATCAATTAGTTCCAATAGATCATTATGGTATTTAGAGCCACGAGCAGCAACACGCACCCGAACATAGAACTCCAAGAACGCCTCGTAGTTGTACTTGTATCTGCATATCTGTCCTCTCTCGTAGAGCTCTTCTTCCGGACGAAACATTGTCAAGTAGAAGTGAGCAAATTTATCAGCCTTCTTTCTCCAGTTATCGAGTTCATGCTCGTACTTTGATACATAGTCTTCATACTCCCCAGCCTCATCAAATTGGTCTGGTTCTTGGTGTTGAGGCTTTACTTTTGGAGGGGGCGGAGGAGATCTTGGAAATTTCGGAGTCAACTGCTTCGATCTTAAAATTTGGTGATAGTTGTTCTCAATACCAAGTCCCGGACCAAATGGAAAGGCTGTACTCTTCGATCTGCCATGACCAGAGGATGTATTAGGAGAACTAGATGAATCATCTTTACTCTCGACAACCTTGACACATGCACAATATTCATACCTTGACAAATCTTTCAAGGCTTTACCACGGTGCCTGTAGAGGGCAGCGTATGATATAGGCTGTTTCGTACCATCGTTTGTTTTGTAGAATGGAGCAGACCCAAAAGATGCATTGACACAGGCAAAATCTTCACCATCCTCGTCATTTCGACTATGATCGTCCTCTTCAGTTTGACTCTGAGTGATGTAATTCTTCCTATTATTGATTCTAGAGTTGCCATCCTCGTTCATAACACTCTCACCTTCATCTTCTCCAATTATATTTTCAGTAGAATTATTATGACGTGCACCGATAGTACCACTCCCATCGACGTCACCAGTATCCTCCCCATCACCACCTTCATGATAAAACATATTCTGAAGTTCTGTGTTAATATTTTCAAACCCAATGATATTTTCCATTTCTTCTTCCAAACCTCCCGACGTATCAACACCGTGAATAACATTTGACTCCTTCGTTCGCCGAAGTTCGGCATCGATGAACTTCTCATATGCAGTTGTATCACATACAACAAATGAGTCTGAACACAAACTTGCATTCATCTGTAATAAACTAGCGCCAATCTGGGTGTCACTGATCTCCATCAAGCCATTCAGCTTGTTGAGAGCTCGTGTCAATGTATGCTGGGCATGTCTCTTGGCAGTGTTTCTATCATCAGCAATGCTTGGATACTTAATGGTATCTTCTTGAGCCTTCATCAGTATTGGTAAAGCATCAGTTATCTTCACACCATCCTTGTTAATATAAGGGCCAATGTAAAAGAGCGCTGCCTTACTTTGCTCCATTGAACCAAGATACAACAAGTTGCTATTACAACCAAGCAATGATGCAAGAACAGGATTGAACTCAACCACTTTCCCATTGCGTTCTGGAAGATACTTTGACACCAATCCATACAGCACCTTCAAATCATGTAAATTGAAAGCTTGCAAACTATCCATGACACCTTTCAACTTTGACGTAATTAGCGTGTAATGATATTTTGGAGGTCTAACCTCTGTTCCTTGGCAAGCTCTCGGATTGCTCCCACCATTATTGCGCTCACGACGTAGGTGGATAGTAGTCCTGTCATTCTCGTCCGTGCCAAAGAACTCAACTCGTTTATATGAAACTTGTTTGTTGCTATTACTTGATGAAACACCATCGACTTCCTCACCATCCTCGCCCTCATTAGGAACCACCTCTTCATATATAGCGACATTGACTTTCCCCATTTCTGAAAAGAGTCTAATTTCAAGTTCCCCACCCTCAAAGCAATCATCTCCAGTAACATTCTCCATGAGCTGAATATACTGCTCAATTGTATCTTCGGTAACATGTTCTACATCCATTCTAGACTCAATGTACTGTGCTACAGTTGATGTATCAGATTCATCAAACTTATAATTGTGTAGCTTTTTGCTCAAATGATGCATCAATTCTCTTCGCATACATTGAACAGATTTCTCACCAGCTTTGAGACGAGAGGACTCTATCAATCCTAAAAGTAACGTGAAGAAAAGATTGTTCTCGTCATTCTTGTCAAAGCAGTGTAAATCAATTTGTTCCATTGCCAATCTCGAAGAGGCATCCATGAACACAGACGAACGGATACTTTCTCTGTTTCCCTTATTCTCATCAGACAACATTTCTTCACATAGTCTTGATATAATATCTTCTTTCGTCATGCCTTCGCTTAGTGGGTCCAATTCCTTCAACTTTGGTCTATTTAACTCCCATATAACAGTACGGCTACTATCAGATTGAAGAGGGTATACGACCTCCTTTGTAGTATAACGTTCAGGGTCACGGATAGGGTCCCATGCTTCAACACAATCCTGTTTCACCTTCCGAGTATATCCACGAGGTTCCTCTATCTCATATTCAGTAACATGCGGATCCAGTTCATCCCACTGCGTTGTGCCATCAGGTTGAATGGAAGATGCTAACTCTATGGGTCTTGTACCATTGCTAAGAGCCTTGGGGAAGCAAAGTCTGCAACCGTGCCAACCCTTCGGCGGCTTCTTACATGTAAACGTATGCATGTGAATGCCACAGTGACATATTGTAACACCAACAAACGTCTTAAAGTCACCATCATTAATTTCTGGATCCGGTGGAAGCTCCATTGCTCTTGGTTTAGGTCTCGAGCTGAAGACATTCTGACTCGCATCGCCAATGGACTTGCCCCCTTTCCTTTTCAGATCCCTAGAGGAAATTATTGGCTTTGTAGGAGTTACCACATTGATACCCGGATATTTTTGACTCGTCTGATCTGTATTAGCTTGTGTACAATGGTCGTCCACACCGCATCCGTCAATACATCTACTTTTCAACAATTTGTTGCCATACTCAGCAAATGCACCAGGGGACGAATTCTCTTCACTATCGCCTTTCTCGGAATCAACAGACAAAAGCCTGTGGATCTTGGGCGGAGCAGCAAAACTGACATCATCGTCCGATGCATCCGGTACACCCCCAATAGAAGAAGAAGACTCCATTATGTCATCTATGGATTCATCAAGATGACAATGACGTACTATGTTTTGGTTAGATACAATAATAATAGTGTAAACAATAAGCATAAGATAACAAAACTCACCGCTGATAGGACTCTCCATATCATTGTGATCAGCGGAGATTCGACCTTGCTTCAGATCACGAAGTCTCTTCTCGCGAATTTTCTTTAACCCTTTGACTGTCTTAATATTCATGTGCACCAAATCTTTTACATGCACATGCCTATCGAGCTCAGCGCAATACTGAGACTCTAACATTTCTGATATAAGCTTACATAATTGTGGTATATCCGATGCAAACTCAATAAACCAGGGGGAAAGTCCAGCCCAGATTATGACATGGAAATGGAGCGATCCACTATGAGTAGTCTCGTTCTTGCCGAAGAAGGCTCTTGGTTGACCGACTAAGCCTTTACGAATTTTAGGTTTCGTACTTTTTTCCCCATGTTCACCATACATTGATGGTTTTATCCCGATCAGTATCTCCATAATATCATGCACGACTTGCTTATAAGCTAGAGCAGCTCCTATGGGATTGTCATTCATATGTTTGAGTCTCTCTGTATAGCCACGCGGAATGTGAACAACTCCTCCGTGTTCATCTTCTAGCGGGATACCACGATCCAATTCAACACGAGACGCACTCGACACAACCGCTGGAAAGTCTTCATTACTTGAACTACGAAGAGCCAACCTGATAGCATTAGGATTATTGATATCATCTATGCCAAAGGTGAGGAAAGCAGGAGCGCAACCATACCGTCGTCCTAAAGCAAGCATCTCACCGGCGCTCTGATTCCTCTCCAGAGCCCCAAAGGCTGATTTCCTACCAGCAAAGGTAAGAAGAGGTGTAACTTTGTTCAGCACATACTTTGCATCAGCACCATCTGGGTTCCTGACTGCGGCCTTGAGCTTTTCTTGGAATTCACTAGTCGAGAACTCGTCTGCAAACTTCTCGAACTCTTTAGGATTTGTCGATGCCTTTGCGTGCATATTTGTGATCACGCCATGCCTTCGTTTAGATTCGAACAACTGACAGAGCAACTGCCTATTGCATGCTGCATTCGTCGTATACTGCATTATAAGATGCTCTGTCTGATAAGTGGTGAGATTAGGACGAGAGCTATTATATGCAGTACCGAATATACAGACGTCTGGGCATGCCTTGGCGAGGATTCCGTCGCCATGTTCATATTCATTAAGTGGAGTGCCTTCTCGTCTTGAAAGAGTTGTGGCGAATTCTTTTGCGTCAACACCCAATGCCTCTGCTGCACTCTCTAGGTAATCACGATCTGCATCCTTTCCAGAGCCTGCTTTTGTGTGTGTTATATACGAGCACCTCATGGGAAAGTCGACATTACCTCCGACCAACTCCTCAACTTCCATATCATCAACATCATTCCCTACACCTCCGTGTGTCCTAATGTGTCTAGCGTCGTCTTTAGCAATCTCAGTCTCCCTCACTACACTGTCGTCGTTGACAAATTCAGCGTCAGTCACAAGAGCTTCATTAGCAGCCTTGATCTTAGCCTTTACTTCCTCGAACTCCGGCAATTTGTCATCGTATTGATAGTGACAGTTGACTTCTTGCAATACCTTCAGCCATTGATATATGATCCAAGATCGCCCCTCTATATTTGAAGAGCCCATCACCTTTTTGACAAGTGCATCATACTCTCCCTCGGGTCCAACAAACTGAAGAGAAACGTCTCCATTCATACTATCTTCTGATAATAAATCCGATACTACACGGGGACTGTCGTGGTTGAAGTATATCCCACATCCTTTAACTGCTGACTGTCCTCGCTCAATTACTCTACCGTCGGCAGTGTTGCTCTCAATCTTTACTACTAATAAAAAGTGTCGAACCTTAGATACCATTTGACGCTCACGTTCTGTCAAAGGTTCCAATCCTATTCTGTTGCCATCACCAAAGTCAACCCCAGACACAATTGACCTCCAAGGTGACTTTTTACCATCCAAGCTTTTCTTGCAATATGAGCATATCGTTGCATAATACCTATTCTTCTCTCCTGGGACAATCTCCTCTCTGACAAACTCAGGGTGAAGATGGAGGTATACTGGATTACCTTCCTTGTCAAACATGTACTCAGGGAGATTGTCTTTCTCTTCTTCAAGTTCCTCGGGCTTCTTTGCTGGCCAGACGGAACGCAATCTCCACAACTCGACTTCCTTCGTATCACCGTTATCATTGCATGGTATACACAATGGCTCTCTCTCCATCAATCTTCTATGGTAGCCTTGTGTCCTCCTACTCCTTGGGCCTGTAAGCTTACACTTGTCTTGATTATCATTGGACTCGATACCACGGTCTCCGTTGCTGTCCTCTCCATGATCAATTTCTTCGACATCATTAGACTCGACAGGGTCTTCTTCGATCTCGATGTCTTCGTCTCCCTCTCTCAATCGCAACTTATTTATTAGTTCTTGATCCACTTCTACCTCCTGGTATGTACGCCTAGTACTACTGAACGCTTCACCACGGAGCCCCATTCCTTCGATCACGTCTTTATCACTCTCGTCATCTTTAGTATCACTGTTATCGATATGAAAAGTACGAACTCCACAACAGGAACACGTTGGAAGTGGTGCTTCACTGAGAGTACTGCCATTCCACGGGAAAGACGGTTTTGCGCCCCAAGACAACCCACGTCCCTGTGCTGCACAATACCTTGATATAAGAAGTGCTTTTTCTTTGGGGCTAATTTTATGTGAAGCAATAAAACGACCTACGTCACGTAAGCAATGTCCGACACAAATATCTACCTTACTATAAATCGATTTGATTGAAAGAGTTTTTAGAACAGAAACAAAACATCAGATACTAAATGTCGTGTCTCGGCTTACCTTGATAATGAAGCTTAAGGACAAAGTAAGAAATACAGACATGAGAGAATGAAAAGCTAAAGATATCAAAGATCAATCTAAAATCTCACCATTAGGATCCTTCAACCTACGCAAAGTCTGCTCGCACCTAGCATTAAGCTCCTGATCGATGGAAGGTTGCTTTTCTGGTAGATCATACTTGGGGTAATCAACGTGGTCCGTATCCACATACATCTTGATAGTTTCATACTTGATCCAGTAGCGTACACCATCCCCATGACATTTAATCCCAAAGTACTTTTCTTCTTTGTCTGTATCATTAATGGAATCAATTTCACACCGCCATAATTTTGATTTGTCTTCCTCCTCACAGTCATTCCACCAATGCCCAGGCACAATCAGATGCAGTCCAATTAGAGTCTGGATCCACGGTATACTTATCTTTGTTCTAGATTCGTCTAAAGAGACCACATCAGTGGTAGCAAACCACTCCAATTCACATTCACACCTATTCATCTTCAGTTTACCCTAGGTAACTCCAACAGCTTTTTATTGTCCTTCTCCTCCGGTCATTTTAAGAATAAAAGCGGCCATTTGGCGACCAACCGGCAGAGGAGATTGCAAAATTTGACGCCGAGTAGTACTGCAAGATCATGGATACCACCTTCGTGACGCTCGTGACGCTTAATATCGTGACGCTCCGTGACGCATCGTAACGCTTCGTGACGTTTTCGTAACGCTCGACGCTTCGTAACGCATCGTGACGCTTTACTTGCTTTTTTGTTGGTATCTCGTGACGCTTCGTGACGCAACGTAACGCATACGTGACGCTCGTGACGCATCGTGACGCTAAGTAACGCTTCGTGACGCTCGTGACGCATACCGTAACGCTCGTGACGCAATCCATGATCTTGCTGGAGGCAAAACTCTCTAACAATGGTGTTGTTGATCGGCTTCTCCTTATTTATTAAGCCTCCTTGTGTTTCTAATGCAAGGGCTTAATAAGTGACGTCGAAATAATTACACTGATCAAATTAGTATGAACGTACATGAAAAATTTACAAAGTTAGCGTTGAGGCTCATTAATTTAATCTTTCACAGCTAAATATGATGTGTGTGCCAGCTAGTCTTAATTCCGTGTTGATGCTGCATATCACATGCGGTTATATCAAGTAAAGAATACACAGTATTACTTCTACAAGATAGTATATCATTCATTAAGTTCAAAATCAAAATAGATATTATATGTGGATAGTATTGTAGAGTACGACGATGCTCATAGAATGTTACGATGACGTTACAACAAAAAATCCTTAATTGATGGTGTTGTCGTCGGAAGGGTTACATTTGCTAAGTAATGTTGCTGTATGGCGTCACGACTTTGAGACGATTAATGATAAGAATGTTGCCATGTGGCACCGTTACTACATTGACGTAATTAATTATTATATCATGAAGGAGAATGACTGTCAGCTGATCATTAGTAATAATAATAAGAAGGAGTACTCAACTCCCGATGGCTGGGAAGTTTTTAGATTTCAAGTTAGTGAGGAGCATCGTATCAATCAAACATTTAACACTTTAAATGATTTCTTGGATTATTGGTTTCATGAGTATAACAATTGTCAAGAGAGTAGTAGACTCGAACCGGTATATATGAAAAAACAGACAAAGAATCAATCAGGAGAATGCCCAACCGGAGTCCAACAAGAAGCCTCTGAAAGATATCAAAAACTTAGCTACACGGATAAAGCAATATATAGAGCAATTGGAAAGGAGTATTTCAGAAAGAAGAAATAGTACATGTATGATAATTAAAATAATGGGTATTCAGTATAGATCTAGGTCCATACACCTAACACATGGATGAAACGATCAAATGAACCAGTGACGAGAATGCCCTCTACTCCTAAAGATAAGTTCAATGCCAGAATGAATTGGCAAAACAAAGCACTCATGTGAAGGTGATCTTTAAGATATGGTATTGTTATGGATTAGAATAAGAAGAGATGTATTGAAAGAATGAAAGAATAAGAGATAAGAAGAATGTTTTTGAGCTATTGTATCTTTCCGGTTGATTCTGGATGAATTCATTCGCATCGTTGAGAATATCCCCAAGGATGGTTTTGTGATTGCACATAACATGGAACATGAACATACTGTGTTGACGAACAGTTTCAGTCCTAGCCAGCGGATTGTATGGAATGCTGTCCCAAAGAGCGACACCCATTCTGTCCCGTTATTAAAATTCTTGCCAAAACAAGTCTTGATTAAATACTACCGCGGATCTAAGCTTCAGTGGAGAAAATGGGGGCTGGCGTTATCTGAACTGCATCGTAACATCTCACCCGATCCCGAAGCTCACACTTTGCTTGCCGACAATGCACATTTTGCATGTACTGATGTAGATATGACATGGGAAATTTTCCAATACTACAAGTTGCATGCTCCAAATGAACTCTTAACGTGGATGAAACGATCGAATGAAGCTAAATCCACAGAGGTCCAATCCAAGAAAAGGAAGGGATCGAGAATGCCCTCTACTCCTAAAGATAAGTTCAATGCCTTAATGAATTGGAAAAAGAAAGCACTCATGTGAAGGTGATCTTTAAGATATGGTATCGTTGTGATAGAAGAGATGTATTGAAAGAATGAAAGAATAAGAGATAAAAAGAATGTTTTTGTGCTTGTATCTTTCCCCTTTTAGGTTTCCTTATACTTAACACAGGGTAAACTGCTCCCGCCAAAGCGGATTACTGTCTGCCTCTCTTCGGTCTGACCTTCCCATTTTAGATACTCACTTTTGTATAATTCATCAGGGATAACATCACAGATAGTCTTCACCAAACACTCCCTCCTTTCCAAACTTAGTCCGAACAGATCTACAAGCTTTGCAACTGCACACATATCCCCTCTATCCCGTAATCGTTCGATCACATGTTGATACGCCACCAATTTTATAAACAATGGCTCACCAGGGTTACGACTATTCGAATGAAATAAAATCTGCGCGGTAGGAACATCATTCTCGTGTCCTTTGATAGTGAAATCCTTGCCATGTAACTCCCATACCTTGGTATCATATGTTGGTCTGCTGTCTCTGATTTTAGCCCTCTCCCTTGCCCTAACATTGGCCGTGTTTGCTGCATTTCCTTCATTCCTTGTCCGTCTCTTTTCAGCAGTTTCATTAGCCCTAACATTGGCCATCCTATCTGCATCATTAGCATTCATCAGCCTCGTCTGTAAGGAAGGACAGCCATCTCGCATTTCCTTTAGAATCCGTTCCACCTGAACATGAGGTTCCAACCTCTTGCGTTTCTTAGGACTCTTACTCTTACCCCCCTTGTCACTATTATCTTCCTCATTAACTGAAAGTTCCAAGCTTCTCATTAGAGCCACCCTGTCGTTGGCTTTCATCTCTTCCAACAGCTTTTTGGCCTCATCATCAGACTTACCAACCAAACCAGTCTCCTCCTTTCTCAGTGAGATAATCACAGACCTCACTTCACATCGCTTTTCTCTCGATGTCATAGATTTCAACCTTTTCGCCACTTCTTGGTTAGACTTCCCCTTCAATTCTTTATACATCTCTGACTTATTTATTCCACTCATGGCGCGTTTCAATATTATCAACTATAGTACATTACACGTTTTAATATCAGTACATTCATGTTTTGGAAAATATATGCGCTCCCGATAAATTCCCAAATCTTGCAACACGTTCCTGTTCTTGGTATCTTACGCAACCTTTGTACATTTGTTACTTCCTCTTGGTATCTTACGCAACCTCTGTACATTTGTTACTTCCTCTTTGTATACTTAGATATAATTGATTCACCCCCGATAAACCCCCGTATCTCGCGCAACATTCCCGTTCTTGGTATCTTACAAATTCTTACCCCTGACAATCTTCATTATTATCGATAACACCCAATACATACAACATCTTTCAAACCGTGCTAAACTACAATGGATACAACAACCCAACTCCAAAAGAGACTTCTCCAAAATGACAGTACATTGACTGATTTAATAGTTGCGCCGTTCAACAATGGGGCCTTCTATTCCCCCGAATCACTGCCTGGCTGGAAAAGACTTGGTACTCTGTTAGGTGACAACAACAGTGTTACTAAACTCACAATCACATTCCCCTGGGATAGAAGTATTCCCCGTCGTACACAATTCAACTCACTGATAAGTCTTGCGTATGGGTTGAAGAAGAATAGAAACATCAAATGTATTTCATTTCACGATGTTGATTTCAAAGAGTACAACGACAAAACTTTCTTCATGTCAATGGGTTCCTTCTTCCGAAACAATCAATGCCTTCGTGAATTACAAATGTATGATTGTTCCCTTGATCAAGAATGTTGGCATCTGCTAGGGAGGTGCATTGAACGCTCACTTATCAAAACAATCATCATAGACGGGACAGTGATAAGCATGAGATCCCTTACTTCTATATCGTCCGCTTTTCATGGTTCACTTGACAAACTGAGCTTGACTAATTGTGGCATAGATGACAGGCACATTAACACAATCATCAAATGCTGGAAGATAGACAACTCGGTACCAACGACGATTGATTTATCCAATAATCCAGACATAGATGATTGTGCTTGTGATTATCTATCATGTGTGACGGTGGCCGTCAGCAACCTTTCTCTGGAAAATACCCCAATTGGTAACAATGGAGTATATTCATTACTATCATATACACGAGCAACAAATAACGGTGTCGGTAGTGCTCTACGCCTAAATGGTGGTAGTGCTCTACGCACACTGAATTTAGACGGAACTGACATCAACGACGTTGCTTGTGAAACCCTACAAACGTTACTCCAACACGAGTCCTACTCAGTCAAAAAGTTGTCGTTGAATCGCAATAATATTACCTCTAAAGGTCTCCTTGTCCTTTTGAATGGTCTCAAGAATAATAAACACTTGCAGGTGCTATCACTATTGAGAAATAACATACACAAACAAGAATGGGGCCACATTCTTACCCTTATTTGTGATGAATCTACCATCGACTCTACTTACTTTTCTAATCACACTCTAAGGATGATAAGAGGACCACCGAAAAAGTTTTATAACTCATCAGTTGGTGATAAGATAAAACAGATGTTCCATATAAACTTCAGGGCAAATGTAACATGGAAGAAGAAATCATCAACTGCCAAACTTGCTGGTGCATCAAAAGTGGTTCTATCACACTTGACAAACTTAAACAAGAGTACGTCTACCTTCTTGGATGGCACAGATGACTTCATGTTCCCGTACGCATTGGGTTGGCTCAGTGAATTGAATGGCGGATGCATCACACTCAGTGCTTTTTATCATCTATGCAAGCACAATTGCAACTTATTCAACTTATGCCTGCTCTGGCAGGTGCAGTTTACCCAATATGTTAGGTGTATGGACAAGTACGATAAGTGTCTTACGATACAGCCGTACGCCAAGATGGTACAAAGACCAAAACCATATTTATGATTGCACCACATACCTACCATATATATTAATAGTAGAAAAGTTTGGGTGCAATGCATTAGTTTTTCTGAAAGCATCATCAAGTGTTAGTAGCTGTATATTGGTGCTGCTCATTAGACCACATAATTAATACTACAATATTGTGCGCATCATTCATTGCTAATTTTAAAATAGATCATCAAAATCAAAACAATAACAAAATAGAGCACTAATGATGCTCATAGAATGATACGGATGGCGTTACAATAATAAAATCTTTAATTGATGGTGCTGTCATCTGAAGGGTTACATTTGCTTAGTAATGTTGCTGTATGGCGTCATGACTTTGAGACGATTAATGATAAGAATGTTGCTTTGTGGCACCGTTACTACACTGATGTAATTAATTATTATATCATGAAGGAGACTCACCGTGAGTGGATCGATAATAAGAATAAGGAGAAGAAGATGAAGAAGGAGTACTCAACTTCTGATGGTTGGGAAGTTTTTAGGTTTCAAGTTAGTGAAGAGCATCGTATCAATCGAACATTTAACACTTTAAATGATTTCTTAGATTATTGGTTTCATGAGTATAACAATCGTCAAGAGAGTAGTAATAGAATAGAGCCATGTTATATGAAAAATCACACAAAGAAACAATCAGGACAAGGTCCAACCGGAGTCCAACAAGAAGCCTTGGAAAGATATCAAAAACTTAGCTACACTGATAAAGCAATATATAGAGCAATTGGAAAGGAGTACTTTAGAAAGAAAGTAGTCTATTCCCACATGAGTAATGTCAATAATTGATGTAACGAGTATCAGTAGATATCTAGGGCGTATCTATAGTTAATGCAATTATTGTCTCTATCTTTATCTATACTCTCATTCATCTAATATCTTTCATATCCTACGTTTCTTCCTCTTCATTGCATTTTGTATATCAGTCATCGTACGCTTCTTTCTAGCTTTGTTTGATGTCTTCTTTACTTTTGGCGTATCTTTTGCTAGCTTGTCAAAGCCAGCCGCCGTCCATGCTGCTTCACGATTCCATGTCATCACTTGACTTTGAGTCTCTACACCATCTGCTCCAATTGATTTGAATCCGCGGAAGAATGAATCTGTATACTTGTTCTTCTTCAACTCCACCATATACTCCATGGCCTCCTTTTCCTTCTCGAGGGTGTCTCTGTTGACAGCCAAACGTATATGATCTC
>Ga0214479_100453_pt1 | contig 24002 bp, 23 predicted proteins | sample M1_20Mar14CPVII9_5_FD_165054 | JGI IMG/M metagenome (GOLD analysis project Ga0214479, IMG submission 165054) | Marine eukaryotic communities from Monterey Bay, California, United States - M1_20Mar14CPVII9sort6BwellE14 | ecosystem: Environmental > Aquatic > Marine > Unclassified | place: USA...
TGCATCGGTATTACTATCCATATCTTCTGAGGATACCGCTTCGAATGGTCCGTCCTCTTGAATGATAAAGTTGTGAAGCCTTGCACATGCCGTTAGAATTGCGGTGACTCTATCCAATGATCCTTCAATCTTTCCACTCAAGATACGGAACTTATTCACCAACCTACCAAATGCCATTTCAACACGTATCCGAAGTTGTGACAAATAGTAGTTGAATGCATCTTGTGCTGGATCAAGTCTATCGGCACCCGTGTATGGAATTAGTATTCGTTCACTCAATGTATATGCTGCATCAGCCAAACCATACATACCAAGTGGTAGATTGTCAAATGCCTCTTTCAAACCGGATGCTAGCGGATATGATATATTGTCATTAGTTGATCCAGGAGAAACTACACCGAAGTAGATGAATTGTAAATCACTTGTAACACATGCTTGACAATTTACACCATACGATTCATAATGACCAGAGTAATATGATAACACATTAGCAACACTTTCTTTAGATGGCTTATTTGTACGTTGAAAGAAGCCATCAAGTGCACCACAACATCCTGAGATAATACCATCGGAGCTCTTATTCGTAAACCCATGTTTAATTCTTTGCCATTGTTCCTCTGTTTCGGGCAAATGTATATCCAATTGTGGTGCCGAATTAACTGCATCAAGGAAGTCATCAACTGCATTATATGCCGCACTCACCGATGTACCAATAATGTGTCGCTGATCAATGGTTCTACCACCAGCTAACACACGTAATCCTATTGCTATAATGTGTTCTACCAATATTGGTTCTGAGCCGGGTGTTTTATCTTCACGTCGTTGGAGAATAGGATCAAGGATACGAACTAGTTTTCCATGTGTTGATAGAGTCATTCTATACTCATTGTTGAATTTACCCTTGTGTTGTAGTTGTATTACATGCTCCTCCCAATTAAGCCGTTGATGGTCCCATCGTTCATTTCTTATTTTTGATGTTGCATTATGTAGAAACAATAGATCCTGCATGTCGGAGATTTCCTGTTGCATACTTTCACCTCTACTACTTAAAACAGGAGTATAAATATCAACATCACTATCATCGCTATCCAATACATTGCTACTAGATATACTGCTGCTGCTACTACTACTACTGCTACTACTACTACTACTACTACTACTACTACTACTACTACTACTACTACTACTACTACTACTAGCGATGGACGATGGCAGTATGTTGATATCGTAGTTGTCATCATCTTCATCGCTGTCGTTCACCATTGTATATAAATATATGGATAATATATATTATTGCAATTATTGTTTATTTTATTACCGCCGCACTGATCAATTATTTCACCTGTGAGAGCTCTTCAAAATTACAGGAAACTTGTCATCTCACACAGGTTTGGCTAAGATCGATGACGTCCTTTTTTCACCTGTATTTTGGGTTACAGGTGAAAATTGCGGTATCCTCAAAAAAACCTGTAAATCTGTGCAAAAAAGTGACCTGTGAGGAAGCTAGGAACGCCCCTAAATGACAATGGTAATATGTATGATGTTTAGTTGATCGTAGACGGATAAATACAAACTGCATAGGATTGCAATAGCGGCGTAGTGGTATTATTGGATGACGTTAGTGCTAGTCTAGTTGGAGGATACAATAGCATCATAGGATATAACACAATACAAAAACAATGAGCTCTCTAAAAATATTGTTAACACTACTCTTTGCGGTATCATCTCCGATGCAATGCAACTCGTTTGTACCACAACCATCGATATCATCTCGATCAACGATATTGCAAGCTTCATCAAATGATAATAATAATGAAAACAATTATAATATATTTGAGAATCTACCAGCAGTTATAGGGACAACAGCACTTGCAGTAACACTTAGCTTTTCATCAATCAACATACCATTTGCTAATGACAATACAGGTAGTATAATCCAATCAGCCAATGCAGCACTTCCATCTATATCATTAGCACGAAATCAACAACAACAACCAAAATCGGCAGATGATGAGGTAATTAAAGAATTAGAAGAGGAGACGCGTAAAGAAGAGAAGATCACAAAGGCCGATGCCAAAAAGGCACGGATAGAAAAATCACGTGAGGCATTCTTCGAATATGATGCAAAGATGGCAGAGGAACAAGAACGACGTATCGAGGCTGCAGAAAGGAAGGCTGAAATTGAAGCGGAAAAAGATAAACTCGAGGTTGAAAAGGATAAGTTATTGGCTGAGAAGTTAAAAAGGGAGGAGAAGAAACTTGAGGGTGAATTAAAGGTTGCAAAGACTAAGGAGGAGAAGGCACTTGATCTTAAAATGGCTAGGGTAAGTTGATTTGTTTGTATATAGTGTATTGTTGATGTATGGATATGTGTATGAAGTGCATTCATAACTCATATACATGTATATCAATTTATGTGCACATCATGTGATCACTTTCATCAACAATACAATATTAGGCAATATTGAAAAAGGAAAAGGAAATTGAACGAAAAGAAAAAGAAGCAGAACGTAAAGAGAGAAAGGCAGAACGATTAGAAAAGGTATATTTAGCAGAAGAGAGTACTGAACAAAAGATCGTTAAGAAGAAGGAAGATTTAGCAGTTGCCGAGGAGAAGAAGTATGAAGAGGTTGAAAAGGAGTATGAACAGGAAGCTGAACTTGCCCAGGAAGAAGAGCTTGAGCTTAGGTAAGTTGTGTTGTCTTGTGTGTGCATTGCATCCTTTTGTTCTTCTGCCTCACTTTGGTACATTTTTACTTGTTAGTCTGCTCAAGGGCTTGAAGGGGTTAGGTAAGAAATAAGTTAGGCTAGTATAACATAAAGAGATATCTTAGTGATTATTCTGGCTGTTTCCCTATGATAAATATTACACTGTAGATTTGTTTATTTGTCCCAGGTATATCTGGCATCATACCGCCAGGAACACAATGAAATCCATCTCCTTTCACCGAGTTTGGAGAGCCGTCCGTATAACGTGCAGCTCTACATGGTAAATGTGTTACATCTAACAACTTGCCTTCATCTAACTTCCAATAACCTTCCTTATCGATAGTTAACCCAGTTGTAGTTGTTCGAGCTCCAGTAACTAGATACTTGCCGGGTGGTAACGGATATTGTGGTGGAGGCATGATTATTGCATTCTCATCCAGAAAGAAGTCTGATTCATCTAGCCATGGTTTGGTATTGCCAGCTTTGTATGCTCGGAGTGGTAAACCTAATGGCCCTGGATCTGTCTTCCAAATTCCCCAACTATTAGCTCCACTGCCAGAGGAGGCATCTGGATCTCCCGTCGCGGCTATTATGATATGAGCATAGATATGAGCAAAGTATTAAAAAAGTGTATAAGATATGTCATTAGTGCTCACCTATAAACTGAAGGGGAGATACTTTCTCATATCCATTAGAACGGGCAGCATATGCAGGTAATCCAACAGTTGCAATGTTATATGTAACTGCTGTTAAAGTTGATGCTAGTAGTGCTCTTCTCATGTTTGATGCAAGTTGTGATTCATCATTATCTTTCTCTTCATCTGATTCGGATGCTGCCAAGACAATTTTATGATGGATATTATTGATGTGTATATTATTTGCAAGTAAATTAGTTTTGGTAGAAGAAGAAGGTACGGTAACAATAAATGCAGTCGATGATACGATTGTCAGCACGAGGATAATGACAGCCAATGATGACAAGGATATAATATGAAACATCATATGATGTTTTGTTTATAGAGAGTTTAAACGATATAATAACATCTATTGTTTGAATTGCATCGGCGACGAGGCTCCGATAGCTACAGTTGAGAAAGGGGAGGATACCGCACTGATTCATCAACTCAGAAAAAAATGACATGAATGATGAGTAGTATGCAGTGCATGGTGCACCCTTGCTTGTTATTATATGCCATACAGTGGAGAGCACAACAAAGGATAGTGGTTATTATCAAAGACGGTCTAATATTGAAGGCGTCTCGCAATAGAGCGGTAGTAGAAGCACTGTGTATATCCAACCAAACTCTCATAAAATTACAACAACAAAAATATCAAATCTCAACATACAATCAATCCATAATATATTGCAGTGGAGAACATAACTAAGGTATAGTGGCTAATAATAAAGAGAGTATAATAAAAGATAATATGAAGACTCGCAGACAGACTGATGCTGATGCCGCCGCCATGAGCGACGAGGAAGAAGAAGATGCACAAGTGTTTACATTTAATGGTCAGAATTATGATACATATCAGGGCATGGTAGATGCAAAGAGGAAACGTAACCGTGACGTACTCGCAAGTAGTGGTCTACTAGAGGCAAAAGCAGCTGTGGATAATGCTGAACGAGCAGCTGCAACTGCAAGAGGATTGAAAAGATCTAAAACACCCAAAGCTGAACCATTACCACGACGAAAATCTAGCCGTCTATCTGGTGAGAAGGCAGCTGGTAAGTTTATAGACTATTTGTATATTATTTAGCTGTTTATATATTCACAATTTCTCATTGCAATCGAAAATAGGAATATATGTTGAGAATGAATCTGCTGGCAAGTTTGAGATTGCAGGTCTCTCGTCGGGACTTGGTTCATATACTCCAGAAAAAGAGGAACCAGAGTTTTATAATAATCGTATCAATGATGGTTCAGAGTTAACAATTGTAGAGGCTGTGGAAGCCACAGGATCCAAATGGGTAAAGGAAGGAACTGTTGAATCAGCGGAACACTTTGTTAACACAACTCTACCATCTATTAACGATGATTTACCAATCGCATCACCCAACAAAAAGAAGAAGAGCAGTCCAACATCTGTTGTGAAAGGAGTAAGCTCATCTTGTGTTGGTAGTATTACATCTAAGAATTTACAAAAGAATGTCGACTCATTATCTGTAGATGATGCAGATGCTACTGCCAAGGTGTGTCCGGATCGGATTTATAGTGTGGCGTGCCATCCATCTCCTGATCATCTCGTTGTATGTGCCGGTGATAAGAAGGGCTACTTGGGCATCTGGAATGTTGATCAGTATAATAGTATGCAGGGTGGATCAGGAGGTACCGATGGTGTACATTTGTTCAAACCTCACACAGCTTGTGTATCCACATTAGCTTGGAATCAAAGTGGTACAAGCTTGCTCTCATCGTCCTATGATGGAACTGTTCGTTTGTTTGATGTTAATAAGCAAGTGTTTGAAGAAGTATTTGCAACTTATAGTAATGACGAAAAGTATAAAGACAAGGTAGGCTTTGATACAGATAACGGGTATAACTCATGGATTCAGAGTATGGAGATTGACAAGAGATATGAAAGTGGGAAGTGTTTCTTCTTGTCTACAAGTGAAGGTGGAGTAATGCATATCGATATGAGAGCAAAGAGCAAGGTAACATTTGATCAGGTTCTCTCAGAGCGCAAGATTAATACTGTTAGTCTTCATCCTAATGGGTACACCATGGTTACAGGAGGCTTGAGCACTACAGTTCAATTATGGGATGTGAGGAAGATTCCGTCATTCAAGAAGTCAGCCAAGCTACCCAAGTCAATAGCTTGGCAACAAGCTGGGAGAAGTATCAACTCGGCGTACTTCTCACCTAACGGGAAGCGTCTATTGACTACAACACAATCAAATAAGCTTGACATATTGGAAGATGCTCACCTTGCTACTGGCTTGATCCAACCCAAGACTAGTATTAGGCATGATAATCAAACAGGACGATGGCTAAGTACATTCATGGCAAAGTGGCACCCTTCTTCATTCTCCGACCGAGAGTTGTTTGTCGTGGGTAGTATGAAGAAGCCCAGGTGTATTGAAATCTTCGACGACAAGGGTGAACTATTGAAGGAAATACGCGGCGAAGCACTAACTGCTGTTGCAAGTCGGTGTTGTTTCCATCCTACTTCCAGCAAGCTTATTGTTGTGGGTGGTAATAGTAGTGGTAGGGTGACTGTGGCTCGTTAAATGAAAGATACATGGCGAGGTGTATGTATGTACAGTCGTATTTAATCGATATAAATCTAACTTGTTGTTACAGACTTGTGTAATGTTTACTAACATATATCCTAAATCTTACTAAATCAACTCCACATTATTCTTCTGTCTTTTGCTTTTTAGCAGAAGATCCCTCCTCATCGTTCTTTAATTCTGCTTCAGCATTAGCCTTTCGTACTTTTGATGCAGCTACCTGCTGTTCTAAACTACTTAACCTAGCTTGTTGAGATGCAATACTTGCTCTTAGCTCTTCAATTTTCGCCTCGTCTTGTTTAATACTATAAGTTTCACTGTTGATTATACGCTGTGCCCGACTTGATTTGTTGCAATTCTTAAGATGATCAGGTAGGCATTCAGTACAAAAAGTAATGCCTTCATCATTACATGCCTCACAGCCTGAATTTAATGCGCATGAATCGCAAATATGATATCCATGTACACTATCATCATTCTCTTTGCATCCTGTACATTCTGTTTGTACGCACGCGGAGCAGTAACACTCTTCACAACAAGAACAGTCGGCACTTTCATCGTATGATGTCCAATCAGAGCAAAGACTACAATGAAATCCTTCGTCGTCGTTTCCACTTCCTATTCCTCCCCACATCTTAATATATTATAATATTCGGTGTTTGTTAGTGTGTTCTTATGAGTATGTATGTTGTATTGCAAATTGCAATCACTAGTTTCAGTTGTTCGTGTTTAATATGATTGCAGTAGTATCCTAATATAAATGATGGATGATAATACCAGTGATAGAGTAATAATAAATACTGATAAATCTATCTTTTTGATGATTTCTTTATGTCATCAAATCATCAAATCATCGTTTAGCAAGTACACATTATTACATGAAATCCTAGATTCTAAACGATGATAAAGTATAACACAATGATATATTCATACTATGATAAGTACGATAATCCACAACATCGCATATTTGTTGCAAGCACTCTTTTCAAATGGTAGTGGTCCGTGTGACACTTATTGAGAAAAATTTAATGACGCATGACGCAGTGAGCGATGACGATGTGAGATGGCAATGATTCTGAATGCATTGCATTATCGTACTTATCATATTATTCCTCCATTAACTTTAATTACATACCCACTGCAATATACCGCTATAATGAGTCCACAAATGCAAGAAGAGAAGAAGATGGACGACGATTCCAATGATATAATTATGGATCAAATAAATAATAAACCATTGATCTCGGTTAAGAATTTGAACTTCTCCTATACTCCCGATCGTAAAGACATTGTGAACCTGAATTGCATTGTACCACCGAATTCTAAGGTTATACTGGTTGGTGCTAATGGTGTGTGTAGATTTGTTATGTTTGTGTGCATATCATGGTCGATTTTTCATTTGTATATTGCAATGCCAAAGTACATCTCTCTGACAAACCTATAATCTCTCTGATACTCTCTGACGAACTGTATCTCTATAACAATCCACAACATATTAGGTGCCGGAAAGAGTACACTAATTCGAACATTGACAGGCATGATATGGGGAGACGATGTATCCTATGACGAATTTGATATCAATGGTAAAGAGAAAGTCAATGATCAAGTAAATGGTGTGGCATATCTCGGTGAACGATGGAAGCGTCGTCGTACAGGCTTCGAGGGTGTATGTCCCTTTACATTAAACACCACACCCACTGAAATGTTCGTTAAGTGGCAACAAGATAATTCCGAACGTCGTGATGAACTAATTAAAGTATTAGGTGTTAATATGGATTGGCGTATGAATGAATGTAGTGATGGGCAAAGGAAGAAGGTCCGTTTAATGTTCAAACTACTAAAACCATTTAAGTTGGCAATCATTGATGAGTTTGCTGCCGATTTGGATATATTTAGTCGTAAACGATTCTTTGATTACTTGACGAAAGAATGTGAGGAACGTGGTGCATCAGTTGTTTTTGCGACACACATCTTTGATCAGGTGGATTTATGGGCCACGCATGTTGCATTTATGCAATTGGATGGGACACTGTCGCCTGTGAATAGGATACAGACTTTGCCCGCATATCAGGAGATTCTAAATCGTAGTGGTGATGATAGAGCAATGTGTCCCATGTACACATTAATCCTTGAAGAGATGGAACGTCAGTATGTTAGACATGGAGGTATTGATATGAAACATACAGTTGCTAGGAAGAAGAAGAATGAGGATGATAAAGATGCTGACAGTAAGGACGCCAAACCATTGATTGTTGCCAAGAATCTCAACTTTTCGTACATCCGTGGCAAGCCTACCATATCTAATTTAAATGTAACTGTGCAGCCAAACTCGAAGATTCTATTGGTAGGTGCTAATGGTGCAGGTAAGTGCTGATTTGAGTTTGAACTTATCCTATGCTTTTTTTCAGAAATGTTTGTCTCTTACTCAATACATATATCTCATCTCATTATTACAGGAAAGAGTACACTGATTCGTATGCTCACAGGTCAAATATGGACAGGCATGGATTATGATGAGTTCAGTATCAATGGATCACCAAAGCCCAATGATCAACATAACGGTGTATGTTATCTGGGTAACACATGGAAGCGTCAACAGACTGGTTTCAATGGTATCTGTCCATACAGTATCGACTGTGCTGCATCTGAAATGTTCGTCAAATGGCAAGCCGAGCATGTAGAACGTCGTGATGAACTTGTCAAAGTCTTGGGTATTGATTTGAATTGGCGTATGAATCAAGTTAGTGATGGACAGAGGAAGAAGGTACAAATTATGATCAAACTGCTTAGGCCATTCCAGATTTGTATCATTGATGAGTTTGCAGCTGATTTAGATATATTATCGAGAAGTCACTTCTTTGATTATCTGTCACGAGAATGTGAGGAGCGTGGTGCATCTGTTATATATGCAACGCACATCTATGATCTGGCAGATACTTGGGCATCACATATTGCCTTTATGCAACTTGATCGAGTTCTTTCTCCCATTTACAAGTTGGACGAGCTGCCAACATACAAGGAGGTACTAGCTCGGTCTGGCAGTTCTAGGGCAATGTGTCCCATGTATGTACTCGTCATGGAGGAACTAAGGAGACAGTATCGGGAATCAAATCTCATTGTAGAAGATTACAATAATGGCAAAGATGATGATGAGGGATTGATTGATGTTATCATGTCTGAGCAGTGCAACGAGAGAGCTGGTAACCAGTTTGATACAGAACGAGAAAAGGATCAAAGTAACTGGACTGCTGGACGTCTCACAAGCCAACTGAGGAAAGCAGAGGAGGAACAAAAGAGAGCAAAGCGTATTGAAGCTAGGATAGAAGCTGAGAAGAATGCTACTGGGAACTAAGAGTGTCATGATTACTTATATAACTTTTATTGTAAAAATATCTTCTGTAGATTAGTACTTGACCCCCTAGCTCAGCCACTCAGAGAACTCCACTAGTGCGGCACACTTGATTGATTAGTATTAAGTATTAATAACTACCTAACAGTATTACATTACATCGTTTATAACCTTCTTCCTATATAGAGTTTCTTACATGAAAATGACTCATTGCCAGCGAACAAACCAAATTGCATAATAATAATGGACCATGAACATTGTCTTCCATAGTTAGTTGGCGTGTTGTACAATAGTCTATCCCATCCTCTCTAGGCTGAAGTGGATTGCTATATTATATTTGAATTAGTCGGAGCATGGTTATAGCTAAAGGATACTACATTGTCTTTGTCATATGTTGTGTACATATCTTGTGCTCAATTGTCATTGCAATGGTTATTGAAGCACCTACTCGACGATCAATACCATCGACGACGACTACATACTCTCCAATGCCAGATGTTATTATAACAAGAAGAGGTACAAGAAGACATGATAGACAATTTAGAATACGAAGAACGCAATCTTCCGATATATTTGCAGTAGCCTCAATGCTTGCCTCTGAAAGTATCGGCGTCTCACAGGAATCAACCAATTGGAATGACAATATAAACAGATTACGAGCTCAATCTATTATCGAAAAACAACTTACATATCGATTATCAGCTGTTGAGGAAGGACGAAATACTGCTCATCGAATGAAGGTTCATGATAATGATGAGATATGTCTTTGGACGAATACAAATCTACGAGATAAAATACAAACTGCTTCGTTCTTATCCCAAGAAGAGAGTTGCTGGACTTCACACAACTTCGAACTAACACCAACTTCTGATATGATGAACCATGTGATGATGACAGCAGTATCTTCGTCTGGAGAGGTTGTTGGTTTCTGTGAAGTAGCATATCTCCCATCCCCTCCCATTGAATACCGCAATGATTATGATATTCAACAGCAAAGGATACAAGTATCAAACAACTCATTGGATATACCGAGTAGTAGTAGTTGTGAAGAAACACCCGATTCTTACTGTGGCATACTACACGATGAAATCACACAGCAATATGACTTTGATCAACAACAGCAAGTATGTGCGCAACCATCAATTGTAAATCTTGTAACATCGTCACTCCATCGACGTAAAGGTATCGCCTCACGAATCATATCATTTGCAAAGAAGTATACATCAACTCAATGGCAAAGTAGTACTTGCAACACTAATAATGAGATATCACTTGGTTTATATGTTCATCCAAAGAATGAGGCGGCACTAAGATTGTATCAGAAGAAAGGTTTTATCTTGATACCCATACAATCAGAGAATGAAGAAGGTAATGGTTTATTGTACTTGAGCCATAGAAGATAGGGGATGCTAGAGACTCACAGATCAACTAAGGCGTAATAGATTGATGACAAAACTGTAAAGCTGAGAAGATTGAATCTAGACCATCGTATATCGAATTGTAAACATCTAAATTACATTACTAGATTACAAATCAACTAGATCTTTGATACGCATAGCGCATCATATGTCTCTGGATACTTTCCCTCATTACTCTCCTCCAACGAGTCGATCCTTGTAAGTACTAATAACCTCTTGCACTTATCCTTCTTCAGAGGCTTTGAGTAAAAGTCATCAAAGCCAATTCCCTCACACTCACTCTTGATATCTTGTGATAACTCTCCAGTCAATGCAACAATCGGCAGTGTCAAGTTCAACTCTTTTTGAATCAACTTGGTAGCCTCAAGTCCATCCATCACAGGCATTCTCAAGTCCATCAATACTAGGTCAAATGTACCGGGCAATGGTCCCATGAGTAAGTCAATAGAAACTTGACCATTCTCAGCACGTTGAGTTGAGCACTTCAACTTCTTTAACTGCATAGCTAGAAGGCGTGCACAAATGTCAGTATCTTCAACAATGAGGACAGAGAAGGGCAAAGATGCTTTCACACCACAAGATGCTACAGCTTGTGCAGCTGGTTCAACTGTCATGCTTTTTGTTTCCAATGTGTCGTCACCAGAAGTGTTTGAGGTTACAGAAGTTGAGCCATCACTCGCAAATTTGGCAAAGCTTGCTCCATCGATCCTTCGTTCAGCTGGCTTTGTATTGAAAGAGATGTTGGCAGGAGGTTGTATACCCTGCTTTGCAATAGCTTCAACATCAAAGGGGCAGTCTATTCCCGGGGGCAGAGACAAAGGGCAATGAGCACTCATTGTTTCTTCAAAATCTTCTGAGAAGGTCACAGCACCAGATTTCCTCACAAATCACAAAATCAATAGTCCAATACCCCCGTATACTGTACTAATGGCGCCACCGCACACACACACGACATCGTTAGGTCTTCTTGTGCTGATATAGAAGGTTTGTGTGCAATATAAATGTCATCTGTTCCTAGGACTCGCTCGCAGATTCAAAAGAAAAACAATCAATTCACAAAGGTGACTCGCGACATTCCTAATCACATCACTAAGTAACACCTATTGCATTATTGACTGGAGACTTCCACAGTACATCTCATACTTAACACCTATTATGAAATGGGCGAATGACGACGACGATAATGTTTTGCCGCCACCACCACCGCCGCCGCCTCAGGCAAATGATCGATTGAGTCAAATGTTAGCACATATAAGGTCAGCACCACAACACAGGACTCATAATAATAATAATAATCATAGCATGATGACCCCCCAATATAACACTCCTGCGTTTGCAACCACAAACTATACAGGGAATAGTGCACCGGGTAGAATACAGGATATGCGTCGGTCAAGGAATTCATTAAGTACAGTATCCGAGATACATCCATATCATCAGGCTACTGCTACACATTATCGACGTCGACAACAACAACAACAAAGTCAACACGAGCAACAAGTTGTAGGAGATAGGCAAAGTAATATGGGGACAACAAATTATAATAACCATCGTAATCAGACTTTTGATTTAGGATACCAAAACCAGCAGCAACAGTGGCCTCCATCATGTAATGGTATTGGCGATGGTAATAATAACCAGCAGCAGCAACAACAACAACAGCCAACTATGAACCCCTTGTTAAGAATGATGGAAGAACGTATGGCTGCTCAAGATCAACAACAGCGGCAGCAAGCTACAAATAATGATATTGGGGGTAGTAACCATAGTCAGCAACCAGCACAAGTAGGAGGGAACACCACAACCACAACTGCAATACCACAACACAACCAACATCAACCTCCTCCTCCTCCAATGACTAATCAAGAGAAGGTACGACAAATAAGTAATTGGAATAGTATCAATCATCCACAACAAATTACAAGATTTAATGGACTGGGTGATAAGTCCTCTACTGGATCATTCTCATCTGGTGGATCTGGTAGTACTGGGCGGGGTAGTAGTTCTTCATCACGTGGTAAGAAACGATCTTCTACTGCTACATATTATGATCAGCATCAATTGCAACGAAGAAGACAAACGAATAGCATGAGAACAGTCGGGGAAAGTGCAATGCTGCGACATAGTTTTAACTCTTCAAGTCCAAGAGGATTGGATCGTACCTCTGTATCTTTGTCTGAGGTTGATCGATTACGGATAGCTAATCATTCGAATCATGTAGTACAACACCACCAACAGCAGTACAATTTCACCACCGCCGCCGCCGCCACTGCAGCATCAGCACTTGGGTCGGTTTCAAATCCACATCAATCAACATCACAAGAAGATATGAACAAGCTACAAGCAGAGACACTTGCTAAGCTGAAAAAACGAAATGTAAATTTGCAATCACAAGATAGTTTACAATCATTGGGTTCACGTACTTTGAGTATGGCATCATCAAACTCAAGTACTAATAAGATGGCGAGTCGTACTTCTGATGTTAGTATGTGAGAGTGTTACAAGAACAACTACTGCCCATGAGCTCGGCTTATGATTGATACTTAGTCAAAACTAGGAAAGCTTAAACCTAAATACCACGAGTAAGTCTTTATGAAACAAACAATGGTTTATACTAGTACAATTATAAAGTATACATTTACATAGAAACTCTTCCTCTCAACTCAAACCGACTCAGTCTGACCAACCTTTGTCGGGGTAGACTCCTCCTTATTCAAAGCAACTGGTACATTCTGAACTGGCTGGACTGCAGGCATTCCCAGTACACCAGAATGAACTTGAGGGGCTCCAAGGATACTGGATTGATTGATACCTTGACCTTGCATCATCATCATCTGTGCTAGGTGATTATTATTGGCCTGGTTTTGAATTGGAAGCACCATCCCCTGCTGTTGCTGCATCATATTATACTGCATAAGTATGGCCTGTTGCATCAATAGTGAATTCATTGCAGGATTCGTCGGCATACCTCCTTGAGGTCCTTGTTGCAAATCTGAAGTTGGTATACTCATCTTATTAGGTTGAGATTGGATAGTAGGCAATGCCATTGCCTGTTGTCGATACTGTGAATCGTCACTATCACGATTATGATACCTCATATGCTGCACAAGCTCCGGCTTATCCATAACAAAGTACGGATTGTAATATGCACCAAGCTCCGGACCTTTCGATACTCGTTCAAAACTCCATCGTTTCAATCGACGTGTAAATGATGTAAACTTTGCACCCTCAAAGTACTTTGGAAGTACCTCGTCAGTAAATCCCTTCTTATCAGTAATGATAAATCCCCGACCATGACTTAACCATTGGATCATAGTTGAGTATTCTGGCATGGATAGTACGGCGTATAATGTCTCTGGAAAACTCTTTGTCCTTTCTTGAAAGATGCTGCTCTTCTTCTTCCCCTTCTTAGCAGTATCATTATTTTGAGGAACAGGAGCAGCAGCGGGAGGATACGAATAGGCTTGTACTGTTTGTGGCCATCCATAATTCATCATGGCCATGGGATTGAATGGTAATGGTTGTTGCTGAATGTCGTCGTCTTCTTCTCCTGGTGATTTAAGACCAGCGGATGGATCAAGTTCAACGGCCTTAAAAGATGCAGAATTATTATTGTTTAGGGTGTCCTTGTTTGACAACGATGATGATATCCCGACACCACCGCCGCCGTCGATACTTGTTGATGATATCCCGCCGATACTATTTAATAATCCACTATCGATAAAGGAGGACTTACTACCATTTTGAGAAGAATTCGATGTTGAAGTTGATGACGATACACCATCTTGTGTTTGTTTTTTAGGCTCATTCTTTTTACTGGATTTGCCGCCGCCGCGGCCGCTGGATGAAGAAGACATTATTTAGATATAAATTGTGATTTACCGGCTATTATTAATGCTGATGCGGCGTCTGTTCAGACCATTGAATTGTCGTAGTTGGTACTAGAGTTGTTCAATCAAGTGATGATTGTCCCAACTAATACTCGAAGACTCCCAATATGGGTATCCTAGCCACGCCACAAAAGTCAAAAAGATCACAGGATGAGATGTGCATATTAGAATAGTAAGAAGCAGATAAATAGATATAAATAGGCAATTGCAATGGTCAAACGATCCACAAGAAGTAGTAAACGTCGTGTTAGTGCTGCTGCCGCCGAAAGCAGTGATATGAATATTGAGGATAATAATAAGAAGGATACCACAAATGAAAAATATGATGATGGATCTGTTGAGCATCAAAATAGTATTGACAATGGTACCAAAGAAGTAACAACAGCCGACGATAAGAATAGCAGTAATGATAATATGACAAAGCTTGAAGAAATATTTCACAACTTACAAACTTCCCTCTCATCAAATCTATTACCAATTATCTCACAACCGGAAGAATTGCTATCTACTCTGTTGAATGAGACATCTGATACTACTAATGGAGATACTGCCGAACAACAGCAGAAGCAACAACAGTTGTTAATTCAAACAACCAAATTATTATTCCAATACATTGAAAATATGTCAAGTATAGAAGAACAATTAAAAGAGTTAGATAAGAAACAAAAGTCTACTAGTACCTCAGCCTCAGAAGAAGAGGAAGAAGAAAACAACACAATAGAAGATCCATGTACATTATCAGGAATACCAACAATATACACCACTGCTGAAGAAGCAATAGATGCAGAAACTATATGGGGACAAGTAGATTTACAAAATGAAGCATTAATACCAAAGATTAAGAAATTAATTAAAAAGTTAACAAAACGTACTAATAATGAGAGTAATGGCAAGTATAAAGAGGATGAATTGGTTAGGATATTGGATATGAATGGTATGAATGATGAAAGTGATAGTGTTAGCGGAAATAGTGACGATGATGAGAATGATAGTGACGATGGAGAAATGATGTCAATGGGAAGTGCCGCATCTGATTTTGACGACGAGGAAGAGCCATCAAAAGGGAATAATAACAATGTCGATTCAGATGAAGATAGTGATGCACGTAGGGTACGTATACGTATGGAAAAGGCAATGGCAGATATGGACAATAGTGAGGATGACGATGAGAGTGCTACTAATCTAGATAACGATGATGAAGAGAGGCAACAAAAGCTTCAACAATTAACAACAAGTGCAGCACTATTAGAAGAAGAGGGTATAATAGATCAAACTCGTGAAGATATGCGGGATGGATTCTTCGACTTGCATGAAATGGAAGCATTTGCCGATGAAGAGGAGGAGATGTTACCTGATGTTGCCTATGGTGATATTCCTAATGATAATAATGGAAAGAATGATGACGATGATGATAGTGAAGATGATGAGGATGAGGAGGATCCACTATCAAAGAGATATGAACCAACAACTATCCGTAGGAAGAAGTATCGTGCTAATGATGAAGTCGATGCATTATGTAAGTTTTTTGTTATGTTTATTCTTTGTTAAATGGTCGAACATTTGCCACATATATTCATTTGTTAAACTTTGATTTCTCAATTACAGATAAACTATATGAAGAAGAACAAGATACCAATGGCTTTGGGGAGAGTGATGACGACGATGACGAGGATAATGAAAGCAGTGGTGTTGATGCATCGACCATGTCTGCAGCCGACTTCTTTGGCAAACCTAACAAGAAGTTAATTCAAAGTTATAAGGCCAAGCATGATGGCATGAATAAGAAGAAAGATGGGGCTAATACTAAAGCCACTAAAAAGACATCTTTTGCAGATGATGATGATGCCGATTCATGGGATGAGCACAACTTTGAGGAGGACGGGATTGATTGGAAGGGAGATGGCGTGGAGAAAGAAGATGACAGTGATGAAGAGGGTGATAATGGAGAGGATCAGTTCGATAATGAAGAGGAAGAAAAAGAAGAAGAGATTGAAATGAAGGAGGAGGACAATCAAAAGCTGTCAGCTCATGCTCTTCAAGCTCAAAAGCTCAAGGAGCAAACACTACGTCTTGAGCAGGATCTCATCTCCGAAAAGCCATGGATGATGCGTGGAGAAGCAAAGGGCAGCGATAGGGCACAGGACTCTCTCCTCGATTCTACACCCGAGTTTGAGGTTGCGTTCAAGCCGCCGCCAATATTAACAGCTGAGCATACCACTGATATAGAAGAGATGATTAAGCGTCGTATCATTGATGAAGATTATGATGATGTCATACCCCGAGAGCTGCCTGATATCGGAGCACATAAACGTGGCGGCGAGGCGCCGGAGGTTAGCCAAGAAAAGTCTAAACTTGGTTTAGGTGAATTATATGAACGAGAATACCTCAAGAAAACTACTGGATTTGATCGATCAGCGCATGAGAAACAAACCGAGGAAGATGAAGCCAAGGAGGAGATGAAGGTGTTATTTGCCAACTTGTGTTCTCAATTGGATGCACTGTCGAACTATCACTTTGCTCCCCGGCCAGTTGCAGATGAGGCTGATGTTCAGAATAGAGAGGATGTGCCCGCAATTGCAATGGAGGAGGTTCTACCCTTGCATGTTAGTCAAAGTCGAGGTATGGCACCTGAGGAAGTGTATGGCACGGGTAAAGGAAAGAAGAGTGTGCTCAAGGGAGAGTCAGAATTGGATCAGGTATGTTTCATTATTGTATTTGTGCACTCTTAAACTCTGTCTCTCTCCCTAACCACTTACCCAACTTTTTCATTAAACACACAGGCCGAACGGAAGCGTCTCCGTCAGGGCAAGAAGGCAGCACGTCGTAAAGCAAGGAAGCAAAAGCATGCCGATGAGAAACTCATTAGTAAACTCCAGCCCGGCCTTGGTCTTAATAATCCATACGAGAAGCGCAAGTTACGAGAAGAGCTTCAAATGGCACGGGCATCTGGCAAGGTTGTTGTGGCATCTGATAATAAAGCAGCATGGGAAGATGAAGGCGCTATTGGTAAAGAGTATCAAACGAGTACAAAGTTCTTTGCAAAGATGCAAGAGTCGGTTAGTACTATGGTACACGGTGATGGAGATGACAGTGGACGTGCAAAGAAGAAGAGGAAGGGGTTGGAGGCAGGACAAGCTAGTAGTGTTTATCGACTCTAAAAATAAGTTAAGTTAAGATCGTGGATCTAAGATAAGGTATATTTTCTCTTTGTGTGACTTATGTTATACTTTATAATACAGATTGATCATATAACTTTCTTCAACAGTGTCTACTTCTAATCATATATATGCCCACTCTTTTCACATTACCAACTCATGTCTAGGAACATTATCAACATCTAACAACATCGCTGTCGAGTCTGCTTCTCTCGTGGGAGGGTATTACGGCAAGGTTGCGCAATGGAGACACTTTAATACTGCAATAAACCGCGGCTGTCATCTCTAGAACCAACTCATAATACCAAATAAGGGTGGCAAATAGTACTGTTGCAGAGCCCAGGACGAGACTAGTTGCAAGATATAATATGAAGGCGGAGCAACCTAACATTGAACGTATTGCCGGTTCTCTTCTTGGATATATAATCGATGAAGATGTAGATCTGAGACATTGACTGATTGAAGACTTTGCCATTGTTGATTGACTACTTCAGGATTCGTGGTGATGTGAGTTGCTGCTATTGTTATGATCCACTGGCTCAACTCTGCTAAAATTTTGTACATCTCTATCCCAAATTTAGTTCATACCTATGATATGCTCAAGCAGTTCAAAGCCAATATTGAGTTGTTCTAGACTTCCCACGATATATCCAGGCTTCCTTGGAAGGCTAGAGCTTATCTTGGGCGGCTAATTTTTGATTTGCATTTTGTTGTTGTCTCACATTATTGTAATTGGGAGTCTTCAATAACTAAATGGGAAATCAACTTGATTATCTTTGGATAGACTACAACAACAACATTGTGATTAGATGTTGTTAGATAGAGATTGTGGTAAGAAGCCTGCAGCTGCCGCGTAACAATATTAGATAGAAATGATAGCACATAAACACAATCTTGCTCGATTAGTGGCCAAATTTCTTGGAGACAAGGAGTGACACATTCTTTCTTATTGGAGTCATAGCAAATCGAGGTCATAATAATGTATGCAATATTCAATTGAGATGGATACCGTTATCAATCTTATCTGCGGAATCGTTTGTAGATCACAGAACAAAATGGCAGTTATGCACATGAAGAACATAGTGACTGATACCTAATGCTCCGCTAGCATGATATGTTTGTTCTGCATGAAGGCCTACTGCCTTCATATCGTGTAAGCTCGGTACGAATGATATTATAATCATAAAAGTTAGGTAGACAGAAGATATCAATGATGACGAACGACGTGATCATGATCGAGCAACGGCAACCAACTACGAGCAAGCGGCTGAGATTTGCAGAATACTCGTCACTTCTCGTCACTGAGCAGAAGAGTGATAAAGAGATGAGGGATGTTTGGTATACAAAGCGGGATATAGCCAAGTTCAAGAAGAGTGCAATGTATACTTCTAAAGCTCTGAGGAAGACAAAGACTGCCAAGGTAAGAGCATCTCTTTATACGTGCATATGATATGTATGATACTATGACACATGATATGATACTTACTAACACCCTACCATCTTTTTTGTTTCATCCTCTCTTCTCTAAAGCTCATGCAACAAATAGCCTACTCCGCTGCAAATCAATCACCAGAAAGGAAGGTTAAAGTACACTCAAAAGAGTTTATTTGCGGAATCGAACATCTAATTGACCCAGCAGTTTTGAAGACTTTATACTCTCAAAGGAAACAAGCCATACAACGAGTCCTTGCAGTTCAGAAGGCTCAACGAGTTGGTATCATAAGAGGTGATAAGGACTATATTGCCCGTGAGTCTGAGATAAACTCGGCATTCTCCAAGGAGTGGACGAGACGGATAACCAAATTTCAGTTAGGGGCCAGGTGCGCTTAGGGACAGGAGAAATGTTCTTCTATTTTGACTTGTATATATATATGTTCCTTGTACATAAGTACTAATGATTTGTTGGACTGATCACCACTATCTTACTTCTACATATAGTATGCATTTGCTTTCCCCCTTGACTAGGATTGCCTTGTAATGACCATCTCAAATAATGGGAAGGTCTGTGTACTCTTTGTCAAACTTCAACTGACACCCAGCAGTCAGTAGATACCAAGAGAAAGCATAACGTCTCCATTCTACTGCAAGACGGGTTGGTAGGCAGCAGAAGATGATTTGCTAGTGGTGTTGCCACTCACTTTGGAAACCATAGTGGTCAAATGCTCCAAGGCAGATGTCAATTCCATGAGAGATTTCAAGTTCCTAGACTCGACACTCATATCCTCTCCACCAACCGCCGGATTGGTTGCTGGATCCTTCTCCCCGTCATCAAGCCTTTGAGACTTCTTGACCAAGATACCCTTGACCTGATCAATATGTCCATCGAGCTTGCCATCCAAAATCAAAGCAACTAACAAACTTTCTACATCCTCCACGGGAATATCGTTGAGATCACGTGCAATGCGTTCCAATCGGACACGTGTGTAACAAGCGTAATTACGCATAATAACCTGAGTACGGATAGTCCGTAACAAGTCTGCAACATGATCCCGGACAAACTCATCATCCATAATACGCCCTTCATTCTTCTTTAGAATCTTCTCAAACTTTTTGATATCACCACTGTGAAATGCCTGAACTAGGTTCGTCATGGCTACAATTTCGGGATCATCACGATGGGCACGTGCCTCATGACTATCAAAGGGGTTGATACTACTAGCGTGTAACATACTAGCCATAACTAAGTACTTCAAACAACGTAAACGAGAACGATCACCGGCCTCGTCATAACTCTTAAATGCCTGGAAGAATGCCTGACTTGCATCATTGAAGTTACGTTGACTCATATGCATCTTACCACCCAATTCTTCAATGAGTGCACGGGTACGTGGATGAGGAATACCACCCCGGGCATTCTGGGCACGATGGTATGCCGCACGTAACTTTTTAGTATCCTTGAGTTTCGAATATAGTTGGATTTGTAATGCTGCAATTTCCATAACGTGTGTACCACCCGAACTGCCACCAGCAGTAGCTGAAGAAGTGGACTCTCCAGCGGTGGTAGCACCGCCACCACCCTCACCTTCCAACACATCGACAGGTTGACCAGAACTAATCAATAAATCCCGAATAACTAATTGTAACTTGGCAGTTTCATTCATTTCATACAATAATTGTCCGTACTTGAGATTAGTTTTGAACCATAAACGTTCATTGGGTGAAATACCCGTGGTTGGATGGAATGCCTCCAATGTTAAATCTGCACATGATATTTAGATAGTAACATGGTGAGATGATTTTAATGGAGGCTTAAAAGCAATCACTAACATAATATATGTAAAGTATACACATAAAATTCCACTTACCGTAAACATTCTGAGCAATTACATGTGATGCATTACCACCTTCTCCACCTTCTCCACCACCACTCCCAGCAGCAGCAACAAGGTTGGAAACTCTATCCAACATCCTGTTAACACTCTTTTCCATATAATTAGGACTAATACCTGCATCGGATGCACTGGCAACACGGAACATACGTGAATAATCCTTCATAATGGCAGTGCTATCCATGGATCGTAAATGTAACTTTACCAATTGTTTAATAGCCTTGTAACTCCACGATCCGTGGTATTTAAGGGGTGTTGTTAAATTTGTTGTTGATTTAACATCACTATCCTCCTCAACATCCATGGCATCATCTTCACCACCACCATCCTCAGAAGTATCAATACCAGCAGCCTTTTTATTCTGTGCAATTTCCATACGTACTACACTTTCAAAAGTTTCACGTGCCTCGGCCAATTCATCATCATCACGTTCCGACTTGGCATTATAATAGGCATTTTCCAATGCTGCTTCACCATCTTCTTGTGGTTGATTCTCACCTTCATCATCTGTGTAGTCAAATGATTGCTCTTCGTCATCGTCTCCGCCACCATCATCCATGGCTTCCTGATCGGATTCATCATATTCATATTCGTATTCCTCGGAGTCTGACATACTTTTATTGTTGTTGGTGTACCTGAATCTAAAATCTTTGGAGTTGGAGTCAGTGGAGTATGTAAATATTAGAAAGAGAAACGTGAACGTATACTTGTGGTGAGTCTATAAAAAATATGACAAATAAGTAAGGGAATAAGATGTGTACATACCAAACTCAGACAAGGCGTCGGTAGAATGATAGCAACTCTACGGCAAAGACAAAGACAACAACACCTCAATCAAAAACAAACTCTAACCCACAACAAAAATCTATGAATGAAATGGAGAGCAAACGAAATAAGGATTATATAAGGATACCTATTAGGGATAAACATACTGGGTATCTAAAAATGAGGTTTGTCTCGGAGTCTGACATGTTTTATTGTTATTGGGTAAGATGGAAGTTGTTTTGTAGTTGGTACGGTTTACCTGAAATCTAAATCTTTACAATTAAGTATGTTGTTAGAAAGAGAAACATATCCTGCTGGTGAGTCTATAAAAATATGAGGAATGATGAGGGCATAAGATATGAATAAGAGTGTACACACCAAACTGTCAAGGCTTTTGTGCACTAGCTAGTAGGTGGTAAGTCGGGCAGCGCAACAATAAACCATAGTCAACAAAATCTAAAATCTAATACGATTCGATGGAGAGCAAATGGCAAACAGTTTATATAAGGATACCTATTAGGGATAAACGATACCAGTATCTAAGAAAAAAGATTTGTCTCATCAACTCTGAGTGACTAAATTCAGCTTTTCAATAAGTATTATTGTCGTTTTAGTAAGAAAAGATACCATCACATTGAGAATCCGGTACTCATTTTATTAGTTAGCATAGTTGCAGTTGTTGCAATCATCTACCATAATTCTTAATCCTTACCAAGTATAACAACTCTCCTCTACCTTGACTAGTCCGTTGCAATTATTATAATCTTCCTCAATAAGGTGCAAGAACAATGGCTGATAACAGCTACTACAGCACACACAACGGCGGCAATGACCGCCGAAACGAACCACAACTACCCCATCAAAATAATAATGTTTCTTACAATGTTGAGGCTGCTGCTTTATATGAGTCAACAACAAGAGACGCTGCAAATCAATATCGTCTACAGCAGGCTGCTCTTATGATGAATCAATCATATCCATCAGCGTCGTCGTCGTTACCACCATCCCAAGGATACGGTGGTGGCGGCAATTATCCGTATCCTAACTCTGCTGCAATGGCTTCCTCGTCGTATCAAGAATCTTATGGTAATGGTCATTACAGTGGTGGGGGATATCCAACGGCATACCCTCCCTATAATAGTAGTAGTATGTCATCATCAATATCAAACATGATGGCTACTGCACAATCTCAAAGTATGGCAAATCAAGCATATCTTGCTCAAATGATGGCAGGAACGTCATCGTCATCGTATCATAACCTTCCCCCCACCACAACATCGATGGATCCACTAAGTCAGTTGGTAGCAGCGGCATCTCAACAATCAAATATAACTACATCATCATCTATGTATAATAATAATAACATGACACATCAACAGGCAGCACTCTCTCCCGAGGAGGCAATGGTCGCGGCAATGGCAAGATTATCAAATCATAAATCCAAGAATATGGTATCACAATTAAACAATGTTAATAATAATAGTAGTAATCTCAGTAGTAGTATTAATCCTTTACATATCCCATATGCACCTGGATATGGTAATATCGTATCAAGGAGTAATTCCAGTTATGATAATATCTCCTCCCAACGTAATAATTTAACACCACCACAAACAATTACAGCAAAGGGTAGTCTCCAGACTTTATCCAAGAAGAAACTAGATAAAAATAAGGAGGATACCGAGGTGAATAGTAATCTTCCAATAACATTTGTTATACCATCCGATGCTACGTTTCTTGATGCGGTGCATATCTTTTTGAGATGCCATTGTCTTGAGGTTATTGTTGCAAAACCGGATGATATATCTCAACCTGGTAAGAAGAGTTTGTGTTTTGAACGAACGTTTGTTATTATTATCCTTTATTTATCATATCTCATTCTTCTTCCCCTCAAACACCTATAGGTCGAGGAGCACGTCCCACCAAAGTTGGTCAAGTAGGTTTCCGGTGTTTCTTCTGTAGAGACATGCCCAAACGACAGTTAACAAAGCAAGCCGTATGTTATCCATCCAAACGTGAAACAATCTTCGAGTCTGTTCGTAACTTCCAACGAACACACATCTTTGCCTGTCCCTGTGTTCCCCAAGAAATCAAGTTTCAATATCGTGAATTGGCAGGTCAGAGTCGGTTACAGAAACGTTCCCAGAAGTAT